>Ga0265299_10004093_pt1 | contig 13952 bp, 12 predicted proteins | sample AusTroGonzalo_MG_4_FD_193485 | JGI IMG/M metagenome (GOLD analysis project Ga0265299, IMG submission 193485) | Bovine rumen microbial communities from tropical cattle in Woodstock, Queensland, Australia - Gonzalo_02 | ecosystem: Host-associated > Mammals > Digestive system > Stomach > Rumen ...
GTTTCATGTCAATCCTTTTATCTCAATTGTTTGCGCTTTCCGCTGTCGGTTACGGTATAATAGCGGCCATTCTCAATAAGAAGGGCCCTGCTTCGATGCTTTTTGCGGTTCACGGCATTGTTTACGTTCACGTCTATCACGCGGCCGTCATAGAAAGTGCGCACGTTCTTGAAGATGGTGTGACCTACGATGATGTGGTCCACGTCATAGCGTGCGCGAATCCTGTCCAGCGTATCCACGGATACGGGACGGCGCTTGGCTTCCTTCATCACCAGGCCGCGGTACCAGATGGGGCCGTAAGAGCCATAGAGGAAGTCCATGGTGTCGCTGAGGGCCTTCCGGGCCTTGTTCTTCATGAAGAGACCCTTGCTGATTTTGGCATTTACCTCCGGGATGGGCAGGTTCCAGTCGTAGAAATCCTTGCCTATTCCGGCGTGTACGTAGAGGTCTCGGCCCAGAATGCTGACGGTGTTCCAGGAGGCAATCCATCGGCCCAATTCGGAGTTGGGTCCAATCAGGTCCGTGTATTCCCTCCCCAGCAGGCGGGGCAGAATCTTGTACTTGGGCTCTGCGTAGCGCATATCTCCGGCAAACTCCATGGGCTCATGGTTGCCCAGGAGCATAACCACCGAACCTTCGGCCCGGGCGGCTTCCTGCTGCAACTGGTAGAACAGCCAGTAGATGGCCGTCACGTCCTTTCCGCGGTCTGCTATGTCACCTATCACCACCAGGCGGTTGGAGCCGTATGCCCAGTGCAAATCCTGGTCAATAACCCCGTTTCCCTGCAGAAGATCCACCACGCAGTCCAGCCGTCCGTGCGGGTCCGACATCACAAAGGTCTTCTCCGGAGTATCCTGCAGCAGCCAGGCCATTCGTTTTACGGGCCGAAGGGTGACTTGGAAAGGATACCGTCCGCGGTGGTCGGTAACCTGGAAGGAATATCCCTCCGGAAGACTTTCATACTCGTTCCGGATAATGTTGCCCTGAACGTCAACGCTCAGAACCTCCACACCACCGGGGTTGTAGAGGATATAAGGGCCGTCGGCCGAAAGGCTGTCGCGGGTGCTGACGGGCACCTGAGCCCGGGCCGAAGAAAACGAAAAGACAAGGGCCAGGGCCAAAAGGAAGGAAGTAAACGGTTTCTGTTTCATAAGTATGCGAATATACCGCTTTTTTTTCGTATCTTCGCCCTATTACATCACTAGAATTAAAATGAAACGAATCCTCTCCCTTCTCGCTCTTGCCGTGAGCCTGGTGGCCTCGGCCCAGAATGCCAACTATGAGCAGGCCGCCCGCTTCTCCACCAAGAGCCTCCAAAACCTCGTGTACTCTACCCGTATCACCCCCAACTGGTTCCGGGACTCGGACAAGTTCTGGTACAGCTGGAAGACGGCCCAGGGCACAAAGTATTACATTGTGGATCCCGCCGCCGGCACCAAGACCGAGGTCTTTGACATGGCCAAGCTGGCCCGCCAGATTACGGAAATCACCCGTGACCCCTACGACGCCCAGCATCTTCCCCTGCGCCTGGAACTCAAGGACGACAAGACCTTCCAGTGGGATATGAAGTCCAAGACCGAGAAGCGAGACAGCGCCGGCAACTCCACGGGCAAGTTTGTGGAGTACCGTTTCTATTATGACATAGCTTCCGGCAAACTCACTTACGACACCGAGGAGCACAAGCGTGAATACCCTTCCTGGGCCAATGTGAGCCCGGACGGCAGCGTGGGCCTGTACATCAAGAACCACAACCTGTGGATGATGGACAAGGAGAACCTCAAGAAGGCCGCCAAAGACGCCAAGGACAGCACCCTGGTGGAGCACGCCCTCACCACGGACGGCACCAAGGACCACTCCTGGCTCAGTGACAACTACAACGGAGACACCGAGGCCGATACCACCGCCCGCCGCTTCGCCCGCCTGAGCTGGGCCCCCGACGGCAAGCACTTCGCCCTCATCCGTTGGGATATGAGCAAGATCAAGGAACTGTGGGTTATCAACTCCATTGCCAAACCCCGTCCGGAGCTGGAGACCTACCACTACCAGATGCCCGGTGAGCCCGGTCCTTCCGGTGAACTGTGCATCCTGGACCTGCAGGGCAACGTGAAGAAAGTGGCCTGGAACGCCTTCAAAGACCAGGACGGAGACATCCTGGGGGCCGATTCCAAAGCAGCCGACCGCTACAAGGACTACCGCAGTTCTGTATGGAAGGGAGACAACAAGAGCTTCTACCTCATGCGCCAGAGCCGTGACCTCAAGCGTTACGACCTCTGCCGCGTGGACCTGGATGCAGACAGCACCAAGACCATCGTCTCCGAGCGTATGAACACCTACGTGGAGGTCCGCGATCCTAAGTTCCTCCCCAGCGGAGACTTTGTCTGGTGGAGCGAGCGCAACGGCTGGGCCAACCTCTACCTCTACGGACCCGACGGCACCCTCAAGAAGAACCTCACCGAGGGTTCCTACCACATTGAAGACGTGCTGGCCGTAGGTCCCGGTTACCTGGTGGTGAGCGCCTGCGGAGTTAACCCTGAGGAGAACCCTTACCAGATGCACAACTTCCGCGTGCCTTTTGGCGGCGGTTCCCTGGTGCAGCTGGACATGGACGATATGGATGTGCTGGCCACCGCCTCCGACGACGGCAAATTCATTGTGGCCAACTACTCCCGCGTAGACTACAAGCCCGCCGTGATGCTGGTTAACACCGCCACCGGCAAGCGCACTGCTCTTGAAGAGGCCGATTTCTCCCGCCTCCTCGCCGCCGGCTACAAGTTCCCGGAGCGCTTCAAGGTAAAGGCGGCCGATGGCATCACCGACCTCTGGGGAGAGATGCACAAGCCCTTTGACTTTGACTCCACCAAGGTTTACCCTATTGCAGACTACGTATATCCCGGTCCGCAGGTGGAGGCCAACGATATCTCCTGGCGCTTCAATCTCCGCACCGACCGTCTGGCCCAGCTGGGCATGATTGTGATCAGCGTGGGCAACCGCGGCGGTCACCCCAACCGTTCCAAGTGGTATCACAACTACGGTTACGGCAACCTGCGCGACTACGGCCTGGAAGACCAGAAGTACGCCATCCAGCAGCTGGCCGCCCAGCACAAATGGATTGACATCAACCGCGTGGGTATCCACGGCCACTCCGGCGGCGGCTTCATGAGCACCGCAGCCCTCCTCCAGTACAACGACTTCTTCAAGGTGGCCGTTTCCTGCGCCGGTAACCACGACAACAGCATCTACAACCGCTGGTGGAGCGAGCAGCACCACGGCATCCTGGAGAAGGTATCCAAGGGAGACACCAGCTTTGTGTATAACATCAAGACCAACCAGGAGATTGCCTCCCGCCTCAAGGGTCACCTGATGCTGGTACACGGAGACCAGGACAACAACGTAAACCCTGCCAACACCATCCGCGTGGTGAACGACCTCATCAAGGCCAACAAGCGCTTTGAGCTGGTCATCCTTCCCGGTCAGCGCCATGGCTTCGGAGATATGAACGAGTATTTCTTCTGGAAGATGGCCGACTGGTATTCCCGCTGGCTCATTGGAGACAAACGGGAACGTCCTACTGACATTGCCGAACTCAATAACGACTAACCGCTATGAAAAGAACGCTACTTCTATTATCGGCCCTTCTGCTGCTGGCTTCCTGCGACATGACCCGCACGGAAACCTACGTGGACGACTTGGTCGTCCCCCTGGAAGAAGGCTCGCCCGATTCCCTCTTCTTCTCCGTAAGCATCGAATACGTGGTTACGGGCATGAAAGTGGAGGCCCGTCAGGCCCTCAACAGCACCATTATATCCCAGGCCTTTGACATGGAAGACGGCGGCGGATCCCTGGAAGAAGTGGCCATCCGCTACCGCGAGAACCTCATTGACGAGTACATGAACGAGAACGCGGTGCTGGAAGGTGGCGTGCGCACCTGGGAAGACCACCTGAGCGGCAGCTTCCAGACACGCTACAAAGGCTGGAAGAACTACCTCGTAAGCTACTACTCCTTCCGCGGCGGCGCCCACGGCATCCAGACCCTGAGTCACATTGTCTTTGACGCCAAGACCGGAAAGCAGGTCTCCGAGTCGGAGCTCTTCACCCCCGGCTACGAAGAGCCGGTGGCCCAGCTCCTCCGGGCGGCCATCCAGGCCTCCATGGAGAAGGAAGACCCCGAGCTCCTGCAGCTGGTGAACCTGGAGGAAGTGGTTCCCAACGGCAACTTCGGCCTGTATGATAACGGCATTGAATGGCTGTTCCAGCCCTATGAGGTGGGACCCTATGCCCTGGGCATCGTAAGCGCCACCATCCCGTGGGAACAGCTGACTCCCTACCTACAGCAGAAATAGAAAGGAAAATTATTATGGACACATCTTGGATCGTGACTGAGGTAGACGGGAAGGTCGCATCCATCGCGGCCGACTACCGTCACTTGCCCCACATTGCCGCTGAAGTGGCGGCTCTCCCGCCGGAGGAAGTGGGTTCCATCGGCACGCGTAAAATCTCCACCGAAGAGCTCACGGAGTTTGCCAAATTCCTTACCTGGGACGACCTCCGGCTCTTTGGCTCCCCCTTCCAGATCAGCGTCTGGAAGAAGCTCTATGAGCTGGAGCCCCGGCTGTACAGCTACTCTGACCTGGCCGAGCTGGTGGACAACCCCGCCGGTGTACGGGCCGTGGCTCACGCCGTTGCACTCAACCCCGTCGCTTACGTGATTCCCTGCCACCTCATTGTCCCCAAAGAGACCATGGACCGCGCTCAGGAAATCCGGGAATCGGCCCTGGGAACCCTTTTCAAGGGCAAGGACCTGTATCTGCTCGACAGCATTGACGTGGGCGCCTACGCCTACGGACCCGAGCTCAAACGGCAGTTTATCAAAATGCAATTGACCGCGGAATGACACTGGAAGTCTGCTGTGGAAATTTGGAAAGCGTGCACGCCGCCGTAACGGGCGGCGCGCCGCGTATTGAGCTGTGCTCCCGATTAGATCTGGACGGCCTTTCGCCGCTCTGGGAAGAGTTGGAGCAAGCCCGGGCTCTCTACCCTACCCTCAAGATACATGCGCTCATACGCCCCCGGGAAGGCGATTTCTGCTACTGCCCGGAAGAGGCGGTCCAGATGCAGGCCGATATAGAAAAAGCCCTGGATTTGGGGGCCGATGGCATAGTCATAGGCGCTCTCACGGAGAAAGGGGGCGTGGACCGGGAACTGATGTCCGAACTGGTGGCGCAGGTTGGAGGCCGCGCTTCGCTCACCTTCCACCGCGCCTTTGACGTTTGCTCCAACCCCTTCGAAGCCCTGGCCGTCATTGAATCCCTGGGCTTCCACCGCATCCTTACCTCCGGTCAGGCGCCATCGGCCCTGGAAGGAACGGAGCTTCTGCGGGAGCTGCAGCGGCGCACTTCCCTCACCATCCTTCCCGGCGGCGGGGTTAATGCCGCCAACGCCCGGCGTATCCTGGAACTTACCGGCTGCACCGAGCTGCATGCATCGGCCTCTACCATCGGCCCGGATGGGAGGAAAATAACCGACACAAAAAAAGTGGCCGCCATCCTGGCAGCCACTGAATAACTATTTGGTTCCGAAAATGCGGTCTCCTGCATCTCCCAGACCGGGAACGATGTAGGCGTTTTCGTTGAGATGGTCGTCTACTGCGGCCAGGTAGATGTCAATGTCCGGATGTTCTCTCTGAACCCGTTCAATGCCTTCCGGAACACCCACCAGGCACATCAGGCGGATATTGGTGCAGCCCTTCTGCTTGAGCATGGTCAGGGCATCGCTGGCGCTGCCGCCGGTTGCGAGCATAGGGTCTGTCACAATGACCATACGGGTGTTAATATCCTCCGGAAGCTTGCTATAGTAAACCACAGGCTCGTGGGTTTCTTCGTTTCTGTAAAGGCCGATATGACCCACCCTGGCCACGGGGACCAGTTCCAACAGACCTTCCACCATGCCCAGTCCGGCGCGAAGGATGGGAACGATGGCCAGCTTGCGGCCGCTCACCTGCCTGGCCGTCATCTTGCAGATGGGGGTCTCTATCTCAATCGGGTCCAGAGGAATGTCTCTGGTAACCTCGTAACCCATCAGAAGGGATATTTCCTTTAACAGCTGGCGGAAATCCTTGGATCCGGTTTCCTTGTTGCGCATGATGGACAGCTTGTGCTGAACCATGGGGTGGTTGATAATATGCAATTGGCTCATATCAGAATGGAATGTTGTGTTTTTCGGGGTACAAATATAGCTAATCTTTCCCTATTACATGAACACATTTGTATTTTCTGTCTCGATATCCGGCATCAGTCTCCGTACCGCTTTCTGCTTATAGAAGAAACGGGCTGCAATGACACGGATGACAGTATACACGGGGATACCCACGAGCAGACCCACGGTGCCTCCCATTTTGCCCGCGATGAGCAGGACAATGAAGATTTCGAGCGGCGTGGACTTGATACTGGTGGAGTAGATGAGGGGCTGATAAACGAAGTTGTCGATGAGCTGGGCCAAGAGCATTACGCCCAAGACAATGATGGCGAAAGCCCAGATAGGAACACCCAGTCCTATACCGGCACCGTACTTGAGCACCACGCAAAGCAGAACGCCAATGACCTCACCGATGAGCGGTCCCACATAAGGGATTATATTGAGCACACCGGCAATGAAAGCAATACCCAGGGCGTACTGCGGGCCTACGCGGGCGATGAGCCACAGTCCCAGGAAATCCACCAGAATAACGCCGGCCACCTCAATGACCAGACCCAGGAAGTAACGGGACAACAGGTGAACGATTTCACTGAGCGTCTTCCTTACAGAGTCCTCCATATTGTCCGGAACCAAGGCGCAGATAATATTGCCGAAAAGGTCGTCGTCCTTGATAAAGAAGAAGGAGATGAATACAATGGAGAACACTCCTACGGCAATGCCGGCGGTTACAGAAGCCACCGAACCGAGGAAGCTGGTTACATTGGTAACGCTCATCACGGAACGGATTTGCTCCAGGAGGGCGGTCACTATGTTAAACTTGGGCCCCAGACTGGGGAACAAGCCTCTGATTCCATCATTAAGCTGATTGATGAGGGAGTTATAAGGCACATTCTGCGTATTCATCACAGAGGCTTCCCGCACGATATGCAGCACCACAGGAATAATCTGTGTAACTGTAAAGGACAGGACTCCCAAGATGACTATAATGGTAATAACGGCCAGCAGTGCATCCGGGAGTTGCTTTCCGCGAATCTTGATTTTACGCATCAATTCCATGAGCGGATGTCCCAGGAGGGATACCACAAAGGCGGCCAGAATGTATACCAGCACGCTACGGAAATACCAGCAAGCACCCAGTATAACGCCCAGGATGGCAACGTTCATAATCCATCCGGCCAGGATTTCTGTGTTCTTTTTGCTTTCCATTGTTAGACCGTGTTATTAATTATCCCCGTGAAGTTACGAATTTTTCCGGTTTCAGGCAAACCGGGAGGGTTTGTTAATTAGCGATAATTACCCTAACTTCGCACGCTAAATTGAAAAGAATCAAAACGCCATGTTCGGATTTAGACCAGACGGAAGGAAACTCCGGGATATCGATCCCATCCAGAGAATCATCCCCCACATCATGCGCCACAGGCATGATTCCATGATTTTCCTCACCGTTGACCTTCCCTGTGAACCTTTCGACGAATTCATCAAGAAAGAATCGGCGGCAGGAAACGGGGAGTACGACTACATGCATATTATCATCGCCGGCCTAGTGCGCATCATCGCCAATTACCCCCGGCTCAACCGTTTTGTGATGAACGGGCGTCTATTTAAGCGCAATGCCATCAGCATTTCCTTTGTAGTCCGCAAGGGAATGAGTGCCGAAGCTCCCGATACCACCGTAAAGCTTGAATTCACCGGTCACGAGACCCTGGCCGAGGTAAGGGACAAGATCAACGCCGTCATCGAGGCCAACAACAACCTGGATGCCGACAATGGAACAGATAAGATAGCCCGTCTGATCACCTTTACGCCCAATGTGGTCATCGCCATGCTCATTGGATTCATCAAGTTCCTGGACCGGCACGGCATGCTGCCCAAGGCCATCATCAACTTGAGCCCCTTCCATACCACAGCCTTCATTACCAACATGAAGTCCATCAAGAGCCCTTCCATCTACCACCATGTGTACGACTTCGGCACTACCGGCATGTTCTTCTCCATGGGTAAGGAAGCCCTGGTTCCCGTGGTTGTAGGCAACCAAGTGGTTCCCGGCAAGCGACTGCCCTTCAAGATTGTGACCGACGAGCGTTTCTGCGATGGCTTCTATTTCTCCAGCGCCCTTCGCGTTCTCAAGAAATATTACGCCCACCCGGGAGTGCTCAAAGAGCCCCTCGAGCAGCTTCCGGAAGATGTAACCGTTATCGACCGTCACAGCTTCCGGAAAAGCAACCGGGGAAAATAACGCCCTTAAGCGATCAACGAAAAAAGGCAGCCATAATGGCTGCCTTTTAATGTTAGAGCGGAAAACGAGAATCGAGCCCGCTGACGCGGGCAGGGGCCTTCGGCCCTCGCGAAACCCACGTTACCCCCCGGCGCCTTCGGCGCCTGCCCCCTCGGGGGGCGGGGCTCGCAGCGTAAGTCTCCTCCTTCAACGCAGAAAGGCAGTCACTAGGACTGCCTTTCTGACGTTGAGCGGAAAACGAGACTCGAACTCGCGACCCCGACCTTGGCAAGGTCGTGCTCTACCAACTGAGCTATTTCCGCAAATTTCTAAAGAGCTTCCCGCTGAACGGGACTGCAAAGATACAGCAAAAAACTGAACTTGCAAACTTTTTAGAAACTTTTTTTCAAATTACTTGTCACCGTACGAAATGGACTGGTGACGGACCTTGAGAATGCGGCGTACGCTCTCGTCAATGCGGCTTTCGGGAATCTCTCCACGGCGAACGGCATTGAGCACAGCGTCAAATACTTTGGGGTATTCACGCACGCAAAGAAGAACGTCTACACCGGCCTTGATGGACATAATAGCGGCATCCTCTACCGGATACTGGCGAAGGATAGCACCCATTTCCATGGCATCGGTCATAATGAGTCCCTGGTAGCCCAGTTCTCCGCGGAGCTTCTCCTGGAGAATCATGGGGGACAGCGTGGAGGGAACGTTGGAACCCGTCACGTTGGGCAGGGAGATGTGGGCCGTCATCACAATCTGGGCACCGGCATCGATACCGGCCTTGAAAGGAATCATCTCGCAATCCTTAATCTCGTCCCACGTCTTGCGGCTCATAGCGTAGCCAAAGTGGGAATCGGCCTGGGTGTCACCGTGGCCGGGGAAATGCTTGAGACAGCCAATAACGCCGCTCTTCTGCAGACCCTTGAGGTAAGCTTTTACCATTTCTGCTGCTACCTTGGGCTCGTTGGAGAAGGCGCGGGCACCAATCACCACATTGCGGGGATTGGTATTTACATCGGCCACAGGCGCGAGGTCGATGTCGAAGCCATAGTGTTTAAGGTACTCGCCAATGGCGGTGGATGCGGCCATTACCTCATTGGTACGGCCGGAGGCAGCCAGAGAGCCCATATTGGCAAACTTGGGAACGCGGAAGTTGGGGTTGTTGGCCAGACGGGCCACAGAGCCGCCTTCCTCGTCAATGCACAGCATGGGTTGGCTGGGAAGAGAACGGAGGTCCTTGATAAACTGGGACAGTTGGGCCTCGTCCTTGATGTTGTGGGCAAAAAGGATAACGCCACCCGGAGGATAGACACGGGCGGTTTCTCTCATTCTGTCATTTACTTCTTGAAGATTATAAGACTTCAAGACAGACGGGGAGTCGTAGTAAAAGTCCGTGTCGAGGGCCTCGGGGCGAACGAAAAACATTGCCCCCACCTTCTGCTGAAGCGTCATCTGCTTAAGTTCCTGCTCGATGGCAGAATCGCTGGAGGAGCAACCAGAAGCGATAAGCGCCGCCGCAAATAGAAGGCCGAATGCAACTTTCCTCATAATAGAAGGATTTAACGGGCGGCTTCTGTGCGCGAAGCCGCCCTGAATGAACCTAAAGCTCCCAAGCCAGGGCCGATGCACCGAGGATGGCTGCGTCGGATTCCTTGAGCTGAGAGAACACCAATTTCACCTTGCCCTTCCAAAGAGCCAGAACGTTCTCGTCCATAGCCTTCTGGATGGGTTCGATGAGGAATTCCTTGGAGCGGGCCAGACCGCCGAAGAGGACGATAGCCTCCGGGGCGGAGAAGGCAATGAAGTCTGCGAAGCTCTCTCCGAGGATACGGCCGGTGAAGTCGAAGATCTTGAGGGCAAGCTTGTCCCCTTCCTTGGCGGCCTCATACACATCCTTGGACGTGATCTTGTCCAGGGAACGGAGGACGGAAGGTTCGTCGCTCATTTCCAGCCATTCACGGGCAGTACGGGCAACACCGATGGCGCTGGTATAAGCCTCCAGGCAGCCGGTCTTGCCGCAGTTGCACTGACGGCCATTGTGGCGCACGGCGCAGGTGTGACCCAGCTCGCCGGCGAAACCGTCGTGGCCATAGACCACGTTGCCGTCAATGACGATACCGGAACCTACGCCGGTACCCAGGGTAATCATGATGAAATTCTTCATACCGCGGGCAGCACCATAGGTCATTTCACCCATGGCAGCGGCGTTGGCGTCGTTGGTAAGGGAGACGGGAATTCCGTTCATCTGCTCGCTGAGCATCTTGGCAAACGGAATGGTCTTGGTACCACCCCAAACGAGGTTGACGGCGCCTTCGATGGTGCCGGTGTAGTAGTTACCGTTAGGGGCACCTACACCGATACCGCGGATCTGGCCTTCGGCCTTGGCTTCAGCGATGATGTGATTCAGGGCTTCTGCCAGTTCTGCAATAAAGGCGGTAACGTCTGTATGATTGTCTGAACGGATAACCGTCTGGGAAAGAACGGTACCGCGGGCATCTACGATGCCGCATTTGGTGGTCTGACCACCAATGTCAATGCCAATTACTAAATCTTGTACCATATAGTTGAATTAAGCTTTTTTCACCTTGGAACCAATAGCGGCGAAGTAGAGGATGAAGGCAACGCAGACGGCCAGCAGCCAGTAGCTGGGCATATAACCCACGGCGTCGGCGATAGCATTCTGGATAAGCGGAACAATACCGCCACCCACTACCATGGCCATGAAGATACCGGAAGCCTGGTTGGTGGAGGCGCCCAGACCTTCGCAAGCGAGGTCGAAGATGGTGCCCCACATAACGGAGGTGCACAGACCGCAGAGAACCAGCAGAAGGGCTGCGATGGGAACCTGTACCATACCAAAGCCGTCCTGAACGCCCTTGAACACGGGCATGGAAACGGTGGAGGAGTTACCCAGGATGATGGCCAGAACGATGAGAATCAGGGCCACGGCGGATACGCAGGTGAGCTGGGCACGGGCGCTGACCTTACCGGAAATCACGGAAGAGGTGAGACGGCCGATGAGCATGAGGAACCAGTAGGTACCGGCTACGAAACCGGCAATGGCAACAGCGGTGGAAGGATCCATACCGGCGCCCTTGACGGGATCGGAGAGGTAGAAGTTAAGGGTTCCGGGGATACCGACCTCAACACCCACATACACGAAGATGGCGATAACGCCCAGCACAAAGTGCTTGAACTTCATGGGGCTCACGGCGTTGGAAGAATCCTTCACGGCCTCGGGGTCCTGGATATTCACAAACAGGAGCACAATGAAAGCGAAGGCAAACACACCCATGGCCAGGAAGAGCACGGGGTTCACGTCCTTGATGAGGGAGTCCTTGGTAAGGGTACCGATGAGGGAGCCCACCAGCATAGGAGTGAGGGTACCCATCAGGGAGTTGAAGGAGCCACCAATCTGGATGTACTGGTTGGAACGCTCGCCGCCCATGAGTTTGAGCATGGGGTTCACCACGGTGTTGAGCATGCACATGGAGAAGCCGGCTACGAAAGCGCCAAACAGATATACGAAGAAGTTGGCAGGCAGGCCGAAAGCGGTGGAACCGACACCCACGATACCGGAAAGGAACTGGATGAACACGCCCAGGAAGCCAACGGCGATGGCGATGAGAGCGGTCCTCTTATAACCGAACTTGGTGAGCATCTTACCGGCCGGGATACCCATAATGGCATAGGCCAGGAAGTTCATCATGTTACCCATCATACCCCAGAAGTTGGAGCCCTCGATGCCGGGCTGCATCTTCCAGATATTACCGATGGGGGCGGCCAGGTTGGTCACAAACGAGATCATACCGAAGAGGAAGATCATCGCTACGATAGCAATAATGCTGCTATTACCTTTTTTAGACATTGTGTTATTGTTTTATTTGTTAGTTATTGTTTCTGCAATATAGTTCTCAAATATAACGATTTTTTTGAAATGGCAGGCATCAATTTTTGAAATAATACAAAAAAATGCCCGGCCAGGGACTGGTCGGGCATAGAAAGTTTAGGTTCCAGATTACTCTGCGGCGGGAGCTTCAGCAGCTTCGGCAGCGGGAGCGGCCTCCACGGCGGGAGCCTCTTCGGCGGCCTCGGCCTTCTTGGCGCGGCTGCGGCGGGTAGTCTTCTTGACCTCCTTCTTGCCGGAAGCAAGGGCGGCCTCGTTGAAGTCTACCAGTTCTACGAGCACCATTTCGGCGGCGTCACCCTGACGGAAACCGGTGTGAAGGATACGGAGGTATCCACCGGGACGCTCAGCCACTTTGGGAGCAATGGTGCGGAAGAGTTCAGCGGTTGCCTCTTTGTCTTTGAGGTAGCTGAAGACCACACGGCGAGAGTGGGTAGTATCTTCTTTGGACTTGGTGATAAGGGGCTCTACGTAAGGCTTCAGGGCCTTGGCCTTGGCCTCGGTAGTGGTGATCCTCTTCTTCAGAATGAGGGAGGATGCCATGTTGGCGAGCAGAGCCTTGCGGTGTCCGCTCTTACGACCAAGATGATTGACTGCTCTATTGTGTCTCATTTTTTAAACGATCTTTTTCTTAGGTTCAATATTGTACTTGGTGACATCCATTCCGAAGGAAAGCTTCATCTTCTCCACCAGGAGATCGATTTCGCTGAGGGACTTACGGCCGAAGTTGCGGAACTTCATGAGTTCGCCACGGCTGTAGGACACGAGGTCGGCGAAGGTGTCGATATCGGCGGCTTTCAGGCAGTTGAAGGCACGTACGGACAGGCCCATGTCGGAAAGCTTGGTGAGAAGGAGATGACGCATTCTCAGGGATTCCTCGTCAAGCTCCTTGCTGTCGGTTTCTACGGAAGACTCGATGGAGATCTTCTTGTCGTCGGTGAAGAGCTTGAAGTGATAGATGAGGATGTTGGCTGCGTCCTGCAGGGCGGCCTCCGGAGAGATGGAACCGTCGGTGACAATCTCCAGGTTGAGCTTCTCATAGTCGGTCTTCTGTTCTACGCGGTAGTTTTCCACGCTCCAGTTGACTTTCTTGATAGGCGTGTAGATGGCGTCCACGGGAATGGTTCCGATGGGCGTCGAAGCATCGCGCTCTTCCTCGGCGGGAACGAAGCCGCGACCCTTGGTGATGGTCAGGGAAATGTTGATCTTAACGGAAGGCTCCAGCGAGCAGATGTGCAGCTCGGGATTCAACACCTTGAAAGAAGACAATCCTTTGGAGATGTCCTCAGCGGTAAATTCGCTCTTGCCGCTGATCGTGAGGTTCGCTACCTCGGAGTCCACGGTGTCCACCATGCGGCGGAAACGGACCTGCTTGAGGTTCAGGATGATATCCTGCATTCCCTCAATGACGCCAGGGATGGTCTGGAATTCCTGCTGAACTCCGGAGATCTGGATCTGAGAGATGGCGAAACCTTCCAGGGAGGCGAGGAGGATGCGACGGAGGGCGTTGCCGATGGTTTGTCCGTAGCCAGGCTCAAGGGGTCTGAACTCGAATCTTCCCACGGTCTCGGTGCCTTCGAGCATGATCACCTTGTCCGGTTTCTGAAATGCTAAGATTGCCATAAG
>Ga0265299_10004094_pt1 | contig 13949 bp, 12 predicted proteins | sample AusTroGonzalo_MG_4_FD_193485 | JGI IMG/M metagenome (GOLD analysis project Ga0265299, IMG submission 193485) | Bovine rumen microbial communities from tropical cattle in Woodstock, Queensland, Australia - Gonzalo_02 | ecosystem: Host-associated > Mammals > Digestive system > Stomach > Rumen ...
CACTCTTCCAGGTGTCTATGAATCCGCGAGCCTCTTTGATTCCCTCCTCAAAGGTGTAGCAAAGCTCATCCCACAGAGTATGTCCATCCTTCATCTTATAGTCCCAAGGCAGATGATGGAACCACAGGATCAGGTTCTCAGGGCAGGTCTCAGCATTATCATACAATGACTTGAGGGGCTCATGATACTGTGATACGGCATTGGTACCGGTCTTTGAGGTACGGTCAAATCCTACGCCGTCAGCAGCAGCCTTGTGATAGTATGCAGGCTCCCAGTCAGGACGTGACGAGCGGTCCCATGGACCCGGGCCATAGTGGTCAGGGCCCTTGAATGTATGGTGCAAGCCCATAGGCATCTCATACTTTACGCAAGCCTCACGTGAGGCAAGCATCATCTTTGAAACAGGCTCTACAAATTTCTTATCGGCAGTAAAGGTTTGCTTGAGCCACTCATCCAATATCTGCTCTGAACTGAGTTCAGGGTTCCATGCCATACGACCGAATGCATACCAGTTGGCCTGAGCCAGTTGGTGTCCGCACCAGTTCACGCTGTCACCTATGTTAGTAACGCCGGCAATTGCACTCCACTGGGTGTTTCCGTGTACCTTACCCAATGTCTCTGCTGCAACGGTACTACCCTCTCCTTTCTGATATGTATCAGAATCCAGACACTCCTTCCACATAGGATGCAGGTATACCATATGGTTGCTGTGTCCCAGATACTCCTGGGTGATCTGCATCTCTGCCATTATATTGGTATGCTCCAGCTGACCGAACAGCGGGCTGAACGGCTCACGCGGCTGGAAATCAACCGGTCCGTTCTTGATCTGGATTATCACATTGTCACGGAACTGACCGTCCAGCGGCATGAACTCCTCAACAGCCTGTTTGGCGCGGTCAGGAGACTCTGCGGCATATACGAATGCCCTCCACATCACGATTCCTCCATAGGGCTTCACAGCATCGGCAATCATATTTGCACCGTCAGCATGTGTACGTCCGTAATCCTGCGGTCCGGACTGGCCCTCGGAGTTTGCCTTTACAAGGAATCCTCCAAAATCAGGGATTATGCTGTAAATCTCGGCAACCTTGTCATTCCACCACTTTATCACATCCTTGTCAAGAGGATCACTGGTCTTAAGTCCGGCCAGATGCTTGGGGGCTGCAAAATTGAGTGACAGATACACCTTGAGGTTATACGGACGGAATATATCGGCCAATACCTTTACCTTCTCCAGATACTCGCGACTGAGCATGCGGGCATCGGCATTCACATTGTTCAGCACCGTTCCGTTTATTCCTATCGATGCGTTGGCACGTGCGTACTCCTCATACTCGGGGCGTACCTTTCCGGGCAGCTCCTCCCATTTCCAGAGAGACTTGCCGGCATATCCGCGCTCCACTGTGAGATTTGGATTGTCCCAATGGTTCAAAACACGATATTTGAAAGCCGGAACCTCAACTATCTCCTTGTCAAGATTAAGGTCTCCACACTCACCCAAGCGTTTCAGATGGTAAGTGCCATACAAAAGACCGGCCTCCGTATTTGCATAAATAACGGCTACGCCCTTATCGTTGCTTTTGATACGGAATCCCTCATCACCAAGCTCCTTGTCATACTGGTCCAGAAGTACCTTGTAAGGAGCCTCTACAGGAACTGTAATATCACCCAGCCACAGGTCATGGCCGCTTTTGTTCTCCGGCCTTGACTGGCCGCAGGACTGCATACCCATAACCATCAAGGCTACAAACAGTCCCAAAGTAAGTTTTCTTGCATTCATATAATTCTCATTATTCAATTTTCAATTCTTTTATAGCCTGAGTATCTGCTACAGCCGTAAGTCGTGACTCAAATTCAGCAGCCACAGAAAGCCTTGCCCTGAAAACTGATTTGCATTCAAAGGCACGGTCACATCCTTCTGCCATGAAAGAGCCATAATCCTGCCTCATTATCTGCACATCAAGGTCCTTAACAGCTTTCATTACCACACTGGTCATATTGTAGGTAAACAGCACCGTTACATTACGCTCCACATATGCGGTAACAATCTCAGCTTTCTCAATAGCCTGTGCAGCAGCCAGACGGTATGCCTCAGTCAGACCCGATGTGCCCAGCTTAACCCCGCCAAAATATCGGACTACGGCTATCAGCACATCACTCAGCCCTGCACTGTTTATCTGGCCCAATATGGGTTTACCCGCCGTACCGGAAGGTTCACCGTTGTCATTGGCGCGCCAATCTGTCCGTTCCGCTCCAAGCATATAGGCATAGCACACATGTCGGGCGTCATAATACTCTTTCTGCAGCGCAGCCATATGCTCTTTAACATCATCAGTATCTGTTACATGCCATATAAAAGAGATAAAACGGCTACGCTGCTCAACGAACTGAGCCTGAGCCTCACCTCTCACGGTCAGATATGTATCTGTTGCTGTCTCCATAATCAGGATTCCAAAGATAGACATTTTACCGATAACATTCTCATATTTGCCCTATTGTTAAAAAACGCCCAACTATTGCAAATAAACTTTTCTTAACTTATTATTGCCATCTATAACTGTTATTGCAAACCTTAACCAATTTGAATATGAGAAGAATCTCTTTATTAGCTGCATTGCTGACAGTATCTGCAGGCACGCTCACAGCTCAATCTGTACAAATGGGCACCCGTATGGGTAGTGGCGCTTCCATAACCCCGGTTCCTAAGGAAGTATCAAAGGACAGCAAGGCTTATCTTGCAATCATTGAATTTGACGGTGACGGTTCCAAGTCAAGTATCGACCTCTATCAGCAGCCCAATCCCGGCAATCCTGATATCCACATCGCCATTCCTCTTCAGGAGTCATCAGACTCCTATTATGAGAAGGCGACCAACGTATCAAAAACCATATCCTTCGGTAATAGTTGGAATCAACAGTTGGGAGATAAACAGTCTTTCTCATCAAAGGATGACATAGAAACCTATCTCAAAGAAGCATACCAAGCGGATATTACGCTCAATGAGTTCACCACCGTAGAAGGTATAAATGCATACTGCATAAATCTGGATGCATTTAAAGAAGAACCTGATTTTGAAGAATATTGCAAAAGCTACTATTGGAATTATTCCCGATACCAATTCCAATATCCGAGCGTATTCTGGTTTATAGACGATGAAGGACGACTCTTTGAGTATAACGTAGGATATGAAGAGGATTATGATTTCAGTTCAGCCACCTGGACCAAGGATCTGGAATATTCTCAGGATTGCGGATATGATCCGTATGAGTTGTATCTTGCAGGATTCACATATCAGAATGTGGACCAGTCATTCTATCCCACTACCGATATCGTTGCAAGCCAAAACATCTTTAATAATGACGCCAACTGGGAATACATAGTATTTGACTTTGAGTTGGAAGCTAATCCCTATCAGCCTTGGTATGATGAAGAGGATCAGGTTGCCCGCAGGGAGGTCTATCAGTCCCGTACATACAAGGGCATGAAGATCATGAGCAGTACCGGAGCAATGCTTGCATATATTGAGGCTCCCGATGAACGTGGAGAAAAGACACTGGGTGTTGAAATAAACTCTGTTGCGGTAGTAAACAATCTGGTTTATATCCTGACCATGGAGTGGATTCGAAAAGGAGAGGGCTATAGTTCCGAAAGGAGAAAAGAAGGACTGTATATAATTGACCCCACCACGACCCAGGTGATGTCTGCATCCAGAGCTCCGGCCCGTATGGCCATAAACCAGACGGTGATTGAGAAAGGCAACGACCTGAGCATCAGCGTATCAGACCCTTCGCAGAATGACCGGATCACAATATCAAGCATGGCCGGCCAGTCACTCAAGACTGCAGGTGCCAGCAACGGAAACGTACAGGTAGAAACTGGTTCCATGCCCAAGGGTATCTACAACGTAACCCTTCACGGCAATTCAGTTCCGGCTGAGAATCAGCGAATAATTATAAAGTGACGTATTGTCTAATTTTTGGACAAAATCACAGCCGTCCGCCCGGGCGGCTGTATTTTTGTCTGTAAGAACTTGTTTTGCATAGATATTATGCATATGTTTGCAGCAACCTTAATCAATCGTTCATTTTTTTATTATGAAATTTTTCAAAAACCTTGTATTGCCCGCTACGGCAGTATTGTTTGCTTTATGCTCATGTGATGACAAACTTAGTCCTGATGGTCCTTCACCCGTAGATCCCGTAATTGATCCCGTTTTGGATTCCATCGCAGTTACCCCTTTCTCGGCTACGGTATTCGGTGGCTTTTCCACCCCGCTTACCGATGATGATTTTGATGGTGCCACTGTAGGTATTCTGTATACAGACAATCAGGACCTTGCAGAGGAGCTATTTGCCTCATGGCTGGAAGGAAAGAAAGACAGCAGGCTAAAGAATGTCCGTGCAACTCTCAAGGGTCATGCCGTTGAGGCTAAAGTATCCAGTCTGGATCAGGAAAAGACCTATTATTATGCCTTATATCTGGCCGGTAAGAAAAGAATTCTGGGCAGCAAAGGTGATTTCACTACCCTATCTTTCAATCCCATTGTAACCACCGGTGATACATCAAACGTAAACTACTTTGACGCCATCATAAACGGTAAGGTAGAGGAAGAGCAGGCTTCACTCAACGTTTGTCAGGTTGGTCTTGCTTACCACACATCTGCAACTGATGTTGTGACAAACGGAAAGACCATCATTACAAAATCATACAAGAGCAACTCTCAGTTGTCAGAGCCGCTCAATCTCAAGTTCAAAACCAAGTACTATTACTGTGCATTCGTAAAGACACCGGCCGGAAAGATTTACTCCGGTGAAGTCAAGTCTTTTGAGACTAAGGATGTAGCTGTTGACTTAGGTCTTAGCGTCATGTGGTCTATCTGCAACGTAGGTGCCAAAAGTCCTGAAGAGCCCGGTAATTATTACGCGTGGGGTGAAACCCAGCCTAAGACCAGTTACACATGGGAAACTTATGACCTCCAGAGTCGCTACAACACAGACACCACATCCGTATATGTTTCAAATAAGGATTATATAGGTTTGGCCGATGATGCAGCAAATGTCAACTGGGGCGGTAATTGGAGAATGCCAACCTGGGCAGAATTTAACGAGCTCTACAATAACTGCGAAATACATAACGAAACCGTTAACGGTATAGCCGGATTCACTCTAGAGAGCAAGATAAACCACAATTCTATTTTTATACCGGCAGCCGGATATATGCGTGACAGTAACGTCATATTGTCCGGAACCATATGGCCGATATTCTTAAGCGACCTGTTTTATTGCTCCTCAGCTTACGGTTTCTACTGGGGCTGGTTAACAAATAGTGAAGTCCAGGCTCCCTCTTTGAATCGTTGGGACGGATTAACCATACGTCCCGTACGCGCCAGATAACAGTATACTGATGATAAACAAAAAAGGCTTGCAAACTGATTGCAGGCCTTTTTTGTTATTTTATATCAAACAGTTCCTCCTGCCGGTAATCGGTGTCTTTCCACTCAAACTTGACCTTCTCCGGAACATAGAATTGATCTATCTTGTAGTCTATATTGGCCTTGTGTGCCTGACTCAGCTGGAACGGGCGCCTTACGTAATACTGCTTGCCGTCCTTTATGAACTTTGCTCCCGTCTGATGGAATCTGAACGGCACATCCTTCTCCACGCACTGTCGGCGCAGGTCCAGAATCCAGTCATAATTGCATGGACGTGCATCAACCCCGGACTCCCCTCCTACAGATACCTCTTCTATACTGGCGTCCAGATAACGTGATATATCCACGGCCTCTATCAACGGAGATACAATGATTGACTTATGTTTAATAGGCAGGCTTTTGAATATCGGCAAACGGTAATCAGCCATCTGCTGGTTCTCAACGGTACAGCCCACCAGCACGTTGTCGTAGCCATCGGCCCAGTCATCGGGCACACAATCCATAAAACGGTCTATGCGTTTGGTAAAGAAGTAGAACCAAAGGTCACTGCGCACGCGCATCATCTGCCAGCATTCACGGCGCCATTCATCGGCATCCTTAAGCAGGAAGTCCGACGTAAAGCAGGTAAACACCACTTTGCCGGGCTCAATCTTCCAACTGCGGTCACGCTTGCGCTTTACGGGCAAATCAAAAGCAGCGGTCTTACGCGCCAGGTTGCTCCCTATCTCACTCCCGTACATGGCATCCTGCCTGTACACATAGCAATACTTGCAACCCGGGCTTATCTTGGTACACCCGTGCCACGGATTCCAGTCTGCGTATATGCTCCAATGCTCTGCCATATCCACAAAATTATAAAGAATTTGACTACTTTTGCCTCTGTTATGGATATAGAATTGTTTAGGGAATACTGCCTGAGTCTGCCTCTTGTAACTGAGGATATGCCGTTTGATGAAACGGTGGTGGTATTCCGTCTCAAGGGCAAGATATTTGCATGCATTACGCTCGATAAGCCCGATATCGTGGTGCTTAAGTGTGACCCTGACCGTGCACTTGAACTGCGTGACCATTACGCTGCCATAGAAGGAGCATTCCACTGGAACAAGAAATACTGGAACCAGATCCGCCTTGACGCCGATGTGGACCGACCGCTAGTTGAGGAACTGACCCGTCATGCCTACAATGAGGTAAACATGAAACTGCCCAAGAAAGACAGAGTGGCTCCAATTGAGTAAGTTTTGTAGTTATTAGAAAACTTCCTAATTTTGCACAAATTCAAACATTACAATGGTCCATATGAAGAAACTATTCCTATTTGTCTTTACCATCCTGGTAGCAAGTACAGTAAAAGCACAATTCTCTGCTTCAATCGGTTATATTAACATTCCGGTTAATGACGAAATTGATCCATACTATACCAATGGCTTCAGCATTGGACTTGATTATGATTACAACATCGTTGATAATCTGAACATTTCCAGTGGATTAGGTATGAGCATGACCTTTCAGAATGTTGAAGATTCCGATACCATCTTCCACGTCAGTATCCTGAACCTTTCAATACCGGTAGATTTTAGTTACGGATTCAGTCTCAGCCCAAGCATGAAACTGAATATATATGCCGGCCCTACGTTTGTAATAGGCTTGCTCAATAAGGCAAATAATGATTATGGTACATCAGTGGATTATTACAACGACAATATTCCTGAGGGCAAATTTGATTATACCTTAAAGCGTTTCAACCTATTGCTTGGTGGCGGCCTGTCACTTGACATCAAGGAGAAATACCGCATCAAGATAGGTTACAAGAAGGGACTCCTGGACTTGGATAATTCCGGAGAGTATCCATACAAGACAGACATGATTACCGCCTCAATAGGATACATATTCTAATTGAGAATTAAAAAAATGGCTCGGAAGATTTCCGAGCCATTTTTTTAATTTTCAATTAATCGAGTGAGTGGATAATCAGTCCTGAGCGGAGCTTAGGCTCAAACCAGGTTGTCTTGGGAGGCATGATGTTGCCCGTATCGGCTATATCCATAAGCTGTTTCATTGAAACGGGATAGAGCGCGAGAGCCATCTTCATCTCACCGCTGTCAACACGGCGCTTGAGTTCACCCAGGCCGCGAATGCCGCCAACAAAATCAACCCTCTTGTCGCGGCGCAGGTCCTTAATGCCCAGCAGCTGATCCAGAATAAGGTTTGATGAGATTGTTACATCCAGAACACCGATAGGATCGCTGTCATCAAATGTACCCTTCTTAGCAGTCAGCTTATACCATTCACCATCCATATAGAGTGAGAATGTGTGCAACTCTGACGGCTTGAATATATCCTTACCCTTATTCTCTACGACAAAGTTCTTTTCAAGAGCCTTGAGGAACTCAGCCGATGACATTCCGTTAAGATCCTTAACCACGCGGTTGTAATCAATGATGGTGAGCTGTGAAGCCGGGAAGCAAACTGCCATGAAGTAGTTGTACTCCTCATCACCACGATGGTTGGGATTGAGACGGGCCTTCTCGGCACCAACCAGAGCAGCAGCTGCTGAACGGTGGTGACCATCGGCAATATAGAGTGAAGGAATACCAGCAAACCTCTCGGTTACGGTCTTGATATCCTCATCCTTGTCAATTATCCAGAGCTGATGACGGAAACCGTCACCCTGTGCTACATAATCATACTCGGGAGCACCCTTTACGTACTTGGCAACAAGTTCGTCAAGAACCTTATCATCGGGATAGGCAAAGAACACCGGCTCGATGTTGGCGTTGTTAACGCGAACATGTTTCATGCGGTCCTCCTCCTTATCGGCACGGGTAAGCTCATGCTTCTTGATGTTACCCTTAAGGTAATCCTCAACGTATGCGCAAACCACCAGACCGTACTGGGTCTTTCCATTCATGGTCTGAGCGTAGATGTAGTACTGCTCCTTGGTGTCACGCTTGAGCCAGCCGTTATCCTGGAACTTCTTGAAGTTCTCGGCAGCTTTGGCATATACTCTGGGGTCAGTCTCCTCTGCTATGGGATCAAAGTCAATCTCAGGCTTGATGATGTGATAAAGTGACATCTCATTGCCTGCAGCTTCGGCTTTTGCCTCCTCTGAGTTGAGCACGTCATAAGGACGGCTCTGGACCTTCTCAACAAGATCCTTTGGAGGACGTATTCCCTGGAATGGTTTTACTACAGCCATTATCTATTTACCATGAACTTGGTGCAACCATCCTTGATGAATCCCACGATCTGGTTGGCAGCTGCGATACCGGCGTTGATGTTAGCCTCGGCAGTCTGGGCACCCATCTTCTTGGGAGTAGCAAAGTAGCGGCCGGCAAACAGCTCCTCAAACTTGGCAGCTGCGGCAGGTGCTATATCTGATACGAACTTGATGTCCTCACGCTCCTGCATGAGCTTGATCAGTTCCTCCTCATTGATGATCTCCTTACGGGCTGAGTTAACCAGAACGGCACCCTTAGGCATCAGACCTACAAGCTTGGCACCGATTGAGTTCTTGGTCTCATCGGTAGCAGGCAAGTGCAGTGAAATGAACTGGCAGGTCTTGTACATCTCCTCAACACTGTCAACAGCATGTACACCGGCAGCCTCGATAACCTCCTTGGGGCAGTATGCATCGAAAGCGTAAACCTCCATGCCGAATCCCTTGGCGATGCGGGCTACGTTACGGCCTACGTTTCCAAAGGCGTGGATACCCAGCTTCTTACCCAGAAGCTCGATACCTGATGTGCCGTTGTAGAAGTTACGTACGGCGTAAACCATCAGACCGGCTACCAGCTCGGCAACAGCATTGGCGTTCTGACCGGGAGTATTCATAACGCATACTCCGTGTGCTGTGGCAGATGCCAGGTCAACATTGTCATAACCTGCACCGGCGCGAACCACGATCTTAAGCTGCTTGGCGGCATCAAATACCTCAGCGTCTATGATGTCACTGCGGATAATGATAGCGTCAACATCGGCAACTGCTGCGAGCAGAGCTGATTTCTCAGTATATTTCTCCAGGAGTACAAGCTCATAACCTGCACCCTCAATAACTTCACGGATTCCATCAACAGCAACCTTGGCAAAGGGCTTTGATGTAGCAACAAGTACCTTCATATCAAAATCGATTATAATCTAATGAATCAATGATTAGCCTCAAACTCCTTCATGCAAGCGATAAGGGCGTCAACACTCTCCATAGGCAGAGCGTTGTAGCAGGAAGCGCGGAAACCGCCGACTGAACGGTGACCCTTGATACCAACCATACCCTTGCCCTTTGCAAAGTTCATGAACTCTTCCTCAAGTTCCTTGTACTCAGGAGCCATAACCCAGCAGATGTTCATATATGAACGGTCCTCATCCTTAGCGGTACCTACGAACAGACGGTTGCGGTCAATCTCACCGTAGAGCTTGGCGGCACGGGCCTCGGCACGCTTAGCCATCTCCTTGACACCGCCCTGAGCCTTGAGCCAGCGGAGTGACTCCATAGCTGAGTAGATGGTGAATGTAGGAGGTGTATTGAACATTGAACCGTTGTCGATATGTGTCTGGTAGTTCAGCATGGTGGGGATGTAACGGTCTACATGACCCAGAGCATCATTCTTGATGATAACGAAAGCCATACCTGAAGGAGCCAGGTTCTTCTGAGCACCACCATAAATGCAGTTATACTTGCTTACGTCGATAGGACGTGAGAAAATATCTGATGACATATCAGAGATCAATGGAACCGGGCTGTCCAGGTCCTTGCGGATCTCTGTACCGTAGATGGTGTTGTTTGTTGTAAAGTGGAAATAATCTGCATCGGCGGGGATTACATAATCCTTGGGGATGAAGGTGTAGTTTGCATCGGCAGATGAAGCAACCTCAACTACCTCACCGAATGCCTTAGCCTCCTTCATAGCCTTCTTAGCCCAAACACCGGTGTTGAGATAAGCAGCCTTCTTGTTAAGGAAGTTATAAGGGATGCGGCAGAACTCCATGCTGGCACCACCAGCCAGGAAAAGTACTGAATAACCCTCGGGAACATCCAGGATCTCCTTGATAAGAGCCTCGGCCTCATCAACGATGGGCTGGAACTCCTTTGAACGGTGGCTGATAGAGAGAATTGAAATGCCTGTGCCGGCAAAATCATAGACAGCCTGAGCTGATTTCTCAATTACCTCCTGCGGAAGTACAGCAGGACCTGCGCAAAAATTATGCTTCATAACGATATATAAATGTTAATGTTTTGATTCGTGCCGCAAAGGTACTCCCTTAATTCGGTCAAAACAAATATTTTGAGGTGAAAAATTGATAAAGTTTTGAACAATATACAAATAATATGCAACCAAAAAACGCAGATTCTTTTACATTTTGCAAAGAATTAAGATGTTTTGGTTTCACATTGCTATTTAATTCCTAAAACCCGACCAAAACTCTGACAAAAAGACAAAAATGAAAAACCGGATATTTGTGTCAAAAAACATCAGACAAGCACTTTAAAACAGCCGAATCAGGACTATTGTGCCATTGTTATAATCATTCCCACCACACCTATATAGTCATCGGCACCCTGACTTACGTTATTTGATTTAAGCATAGAATCCATAAGCCAGTACTGTATATCATCTATTACCTTGATGCGTTTGCCGAGCCAATGTTCACGCGATTCCATCAAATCTTTTATAGCTGTAGGACTGACCTGGGCCAGCCAATCCTGATATTCCTGCTCCGTAAACAGCGACCTGGCGTTTATCATCACATATGGCAGCAGATGCAGATACCCGCTGTACTGCACTCCGTCATCACGGGACTGGCTGCAATACACATATGACCAGTAATTGGCCTCAGCCTCGCTGGTTACACCGGCAAGATGGGCTTTCTCATGGGCCAGCGTGGACGGATACTCATTTTCCATCAGATCCAGGTTCAACTGGGATTCACAGAAAAAGGGTCCCATATATCCAAGCACTGAAACTCCGGAATAAAGCCAGTTCATCAACGGCCGTTTGGTGCGTTGCCACCTATGAAGCTTGGTATAACCCAGCCTGTCAGGTTCCTCACAGTAAAAAGCATTGATATCCTTTTCCAGTTCATCCCGACCGGTCTTTACCGTAGCTCCCGCCGTACGGTTCAACTGCAATGTATAATCCGCAATGAACCTGTTAAACTCCTCACGGTCAAACGGACGGCGTTCCACCCCGGCTCTCTCATACAGTGACGTACGGAAATAGTTGTTTCCCCACCCCATATAGAACCAGACCACAATCCACATAACAAGGAGCGATGTCCTTTTAATCCAGTTCAGGAACCCCTGTTTTCGCTTTATGCCAGTCCAAATAATCCCGATAAAAAGGGATAAAAACACCAGTACCGTAATCTCCTCAAGTGAAAACGGGAAAATACAGGCAATCAATGAAAAACAAGCCGATATGACAGGATAGCAGTAACCGGCGTAAAACTCAGCCACAGGAGTAAATAACCTGCAGGCCGACACAAACGCCAGCAGTATCAGCCCTATCAGAGTGGATTTCTTCATGCCGTAAAGTTACACAAAAAAGAAAAGCGGCCCCAAAAGAGCCGCTGTTCCAGAAAATGTGGAAAAGGGGACATGTGGAAAAGGGGACAGTCCCCTTTTCCACATTTTTATTATCCGCCAAAGTTATCGTACATGATAGATGCGGGATCAACACCCAGGCTATCCAGCATACCGGTAACGGCCTTTGACATGGGGCCGGGACCGCACATGTAGTACTCGATATCCTCAGGAGCCTCGTGGTCCTTAAGATATGTCTCGTACATAACGTTGTGTACAAATCCGGGAGTATACTTCACGCCTGCTGCATCTGCTGCGGGATCCGGACGGTCCAGAGCCAGATGGAAGTGGAAGTTGGGGAACTCCTTCTCTATCTGGAGGAAATCCTGCAGATAGAATACCTCATTAAGGGCACGTGCACCGTAGAAATAATGCATCTCACGGTCAGTGGTCTTAAGAGTCTTGGTCATGTGCATGATCTGAGCACGCAGAGGAGCCATACCGGCACCACCACCTACCCAAATCATCTCCTTCTTAGAGTCAAAGATAGGATGGAACTCACCGTAAGGACCTGACATGATAACCTTGTCACCGGGCTTGAGGCTGAAGATATAAGATGAAGCCACACCGGTGGGAACATCCTGGAAACCAACCTCCGGTTTCGGTTTGAAAGGAGGTGTAGCGATACGTACTGTCAGCATGATGCGGTCACCCTCGGCAGGATAGTTAGCCATAGAGTAAGCGCGGATGGTAGGCTCGGTAACCACTGACTTGAGGCCGAAGAGACCGAACTTCTCCCATGCGGGAAGATACTCGGGACCGATAAGGTCCTTATCGATATCCTTATTGTAATCCATCGAGTATGCGGGGATCTTGATCTGAGCATAGCTACCGGGCAGGAAGTCCATATGCTCGCCAGCGGGAAGCTGTACAATGAACTCTTTGATGAATGTAGCAACGTTCTTGTTTGAGATAACCTCGCACTCCCACTCTTTTACTCCAAGTACACTCTCAGGAACCTTGATGGCCAGGTCACCCTTGACCTTGCACTGGCAACCCAGACGCCAGTTGTCCTTGATCTGCTTGCGTGTGAAATGGCCCTTCTCAGAGTCAAGGATTTCACCGCCGCCCTCAACGACCTGGCATTTGCACTGTCCGCAAGAACCCTTACCACCGCAGGCAGAGGGCAGATAAACGCCGTTCTCAGCCAGGGTGCTCAAGAGGCTTGCACCTGAATTCACCTCAAGTACCTTGTCACCGTTCATGGTTACCTTGACCTTGCCTGAGGCAACAAGGTAGCTCTTAGCCACCAGCAGGATAACTACCAGCAGCAGTATAACGGCCAGAAAAACTATAATGCTTGATAAATACAGATTCATAATCTTACCTTTTTTAAATTGCCAGACCTGAGAAGCACATGAAAGCCATAGCCATCAAGCCTACGGTAATGAATGTAATGCCAACGCCTTTCAGAGGCTTGGGTACGTCGCAGTATTCCATCTTCTCACGGATGGCAGCCAGACATACGATAGCCAGAGCCCAACCGATACCTGAGCCAAGTGCAAAGGCGATAGAGTCACCAAAGCAAGTGATGGCCTGAGTATTATCGGGATCCATGCCGATACGCTGCTGCATGAACAGAGAACCACCCATGATGGCGCAGTTAACGGCGATAAGCGGCAGGAATATACCCAGTGAGTTGTAGAGTGAAGGTGAGAACTTCTCAACGATCATCTCAACCAGCTGAACGATACCTGCGATAACTGCGATGAAAAGGATGAAACTCAGGAATTCCAGGCCCATGGGCTCCAGAACCTTAGTCTGCAGAAGATAGTTTACAGGAAGTGTGATGAACTGCACGAATATTACGGCAGCACCAAGTCCCAAAGCCGTCTTAACGTTCTTGGATACGGCCAGGAATGAGCACATACCCAGGAAGAAGGCGAACACCATGTTGTCGACGAATATCGACCTTACAAATAAACTGAAGAAATGTTCCAT
>Ga0265299_10004095_pt1 | contig 13942 bp, 11 predicted proteins | sample AusTroGonzalo_MG_4_FD_193485 | JGI IMG/M metagenome (GOLD analysis project Ga0265299, IMG submission 193485) | Bovine rumen microbial communities from tropical cattle in Woodstock, Queensland, Australia - Gonzalo_02 | ecosystem: Host-associated > Mammals > Digestive system > Stomach > Rumen ...
ACTTCGGCCTCGGAGCCACTTTTGACGGCATGCGCGTTCGGAACAAGGACCTGAATTTCTCATTACTGGGAGCAGGCGGCTTGCAGCTGAACCTCACGAAGAACCTGGGTTTGTATGTGGAACCGCAGGTGAGCTGGACGATTCCGATCCGGACACAGGGTTTGGAAACCTACCGGAGCGAACGCCCGTTCATGTTCTCCGTGGGGACTGGACTCAGAATTACTTTTGGAAAATAAACGAAACATACGATCATGAAACAATTTGCTTTACTGGCCGTCATGACGGCCCTTGTCATGGGCAGTTTCTCCTGCGAAAGCCTGAACGAGGAGGAAGAGAACAACAATGTCTGCAGAAAAATGGAACTGACCACCAAATCGGCTGCGTTTGCCCAGCAGGGCAACACCTTCGCTTTTGATTTCATCAGTCGTGTCAACGCCAAGACAGAAGGGGATTATATCATCTCTCCCCTTAGCATGCAGTTCCTGCTGGGCATGATCCTGGACGGCGCCCAGGGGCAGACGGCCGATGAAATCTGCCAGGTACTGGGTTATGGCGCCGGCGAGGCGGATGAGGTGAATGCCTTCTGCCTGTCCATGCTGCAGCAGCTTCCCAAACTGGACAAGAATACCACGCTCAGCCTGGCCAACGCCATCGTTGTGAACAAACAGTATGCTCTTCTGGCAAACTATAAATCGACCGTAAGCAAGTTTTATGAGGCCGAGGTGTCCAATCATGACTTTTCAGATGCAACCGGCACGGCCCGTCAGATCAACCAGTGGTGCTCGCAAAAGACGAACGGGCTCATTCCCAAAGTCTTGGACGATGTAAATCCCAACGCGCTGGCGTATCTCATGAATGCGTTGTATTTCAAGAGCAAATGGCAGGCGCAATTCTCCGGAAACAATACGGCGAAGGAAAACTTCACCCGGGAAGATGGCTCCATGGCTCCGGTGCAGATGATGAAGAACAAGACGCAGTTTTCCTATGGAGAAAACGAAACGCTTCGCGCTGTCCGCCTGCCCTATGGGAATGGTGCCTTTTCGATGATCGTCGTAATGCCTTCGGAAGGAAAGAAACTTTCTGATGTAATTGGTTCGCTCAGCGGAAGTACCTGGCAGACATTTAACGGAAACATGCGGGAGTGTAATGTGGACCTCTGGCTTCCCCGGTTCGAGACAAGGTTCCACATCGAAGTGAATGATATCCTGTCAGCCATGGGCATGCCTTCGTCTTTCAACGTCGGAAAAGCAGATTTCACGGCCATGTCCAATCATGCCTTGTGCCTGAGCCTGGTGCAGCAGGATGCCGTTATCAAAGTCGATGAAGAAGGGGCCGAAGCGGCTGCCGTCTCCATGGCAGAAATGCGCGCCACCTACGCACCGTCCACCGGCGAAGTGGTTTTCCATGCCGACCAACCGTTCCTCTATCTGATTACCGAAACCAGCACCGGCGTCATTCTGTTTGCCGGAAAATACAGCGGAAAATGAAACACAGAATCCTTATATTCTTTTCAGTAGCCTTGGCGGTCTGCCTAGCGCTTTCTTCTTGCACCGATTTGCATCAATCAAGATATGGAAGTTCTTCCTGGCAAGGGGAATCCGAAAGAGAATCCGGCATTATAGAAGTATGTTCCCTGACTTTTTCTGAAAATGCACAGCAATGCGATGCCACCTGGGGCGCTAAGGCTCCCGCCGTCGGTTTTGGTTTGGGCCAGTATGAAGTCCGATGGATATCGCGGGATCAGTTTTCTCTACTTCTTGTGAGTGGTAACGTTCTTCTTGATGAGTTGGCAGGAAAGATTTCCGGCAACAAAATGAAGTTGTGGATTCCCGGCGCCGATCCCGAATTTGCAGAAATAACAACATACGAATTGAAAAGGACCGACTGATAATCCTGGCCGCAGCCTGTTATGCTTTATTTGTTTTGCTGCAGGATATCAGCCACTTCTTCACGTGAAATGCCGAAGCCGCGGGCAAGCTGTGGAATGGAGGTATTCGTCGTCCGGTAGATATAGGGAATGATGCGGGTATGCTCGGTGCGGACCAGCGCGGAAACCGGCTTGCCGAACCAGCGGTCGCAGACCGATGTGATCAGTTTGAAAAAGTCGCCGTCGAGTAGCCGAGTCCGGGGTCCGTCGACCAGTTTTTCATTCATTTCGGCCATGTTCACTGTCCCGATGGTTTTGAGCAGGAAAGCCTGGGAACCGTTGAAGACTTCCTCAACATAGGCATAGTCCGTCGAGCTGACAGGCTCCAGACAGCCTTCTGCGTCAATCAGCCAGGGTACTCTTAGCAGAGAATCATTGGTGTGAAAGATCGTCTCCCTTTCACGCTTGGTCAGCGAAGTGACCGGCCGCGTCCACCCTTTGCATCGCCCCCGGCAAAAGAGCGCGCGATAGCCCGACCACGGATAACTTTCCACGCTATCGCCATTGTCGAGTGCGTTGCGGAAGACATAGGCGATGGCGTTGCGAAGATACCACTCGGTATCGATCCACTGGGAGTCCACGCATTTGTCATGATAGAGCCTGCGCTCATGATACTTGTGGCTGAACCACATGGAGTAGCGCCGACGGATTTCGTCTCCGCAGGCTTTTGCATGCTCGTAGTTTTCCGCCAGCAGGATGACATGCAGATGGTTTGACAATACCACATAGGTTACAACCCTGACGTTCGCTGCCATCGCACACAAAAAGACATACTTGACCATCACATCATAGTCTTCCTCATCGCGGCAGATGATCGCCTTCTTCAAACCCTCCAGACTCACATGGAAGGGATATACACGGCGGGCAGATCCGTCTGGCATCTCCCGCACAATCGCTCGCATCATAGCCATCGGTTCATTGTTTTTACAAAGATAAGCACAGCCGTCAGGATCCGGGCCGCAAAAAAGCAAAATCTTTTACAAATTCGTGTAAATCTCGATGAAAGGAGCACAATGGGTTGAACTCCCGCCAGAACGCGCGAGCTCTCCCAATGGGCTCACGCGTTTCCGGCGAGGATAACCCTCATCACTGGGGTAGGTCCAGGGGAAAAATGGGGTAGGTCGAATGGAAAAGTTTGGACCTACCCCGATGGAGAGCCTGGATGGCTGATTGTTGGGGTATATCTGGCACCATTTGTTCGACCTACCCCAAAACAGTGGGGGACCTACCCCGCCATTATAGCGAAAGGAAGATGGCAATCGTGAGGCTGGATGTGACGAGGACGCCAGACGATGACGAGACGCCCCAATGGGCACTTATCTCCCGCCAGGATGCTACGGGATAAGGAGGGTCCCGTAGCTCCTGCCGAGGATAAGTGCCTTACAGACACAGAGATGCCGGGTCGGGCCCGGCATGACGTGCGTCTAGTGGACGAGTATCAGGATACGAACCATCTGGACGAATCGCAGGAAAACGCCCCGGTAACTCAGTACAGTCCCGGGATTACCGTGTCGGCGCCTTCGGTGCCGGGGGCGATGGTGCTCAGGACTTCTTCGTTCTGCTGGTCGATGGTGCCGTTTTTCTCCTTGATGGAGACGATGTCATCGACGATGTAGCGGGTGTGGCCGCGCCAGGGGAGACGGCCGAAGTACTCTTTGTAGTGGAGGTCCATCACCTTGCCGCTTTCGGTCATCAGGCGTTCGGCGATTTCCTTGTCGGCGATCGAGAATTCGAAGGTGTTCGACTGTACGCCGGTGGTCTGCGCCTTGATGCCGGTCTGGATGAGCTTGCCTTCGTAGGTTTTCCAGATCACGCCCTTGTAGACGACGTAGTTGAGCTCGCCGCTGCGCACGCCTTCGCCGAAAACGAAGTAGAAGCGGAAATAGCAGAAAATCGCCAGTCCTGCGACGAGGACGGCGAGAATGATCCATAGAACTTTTTTCATATTACAGACATTTTACAGGTTGACAAACAAGGAGATACGTTCCGCGACCAGTAGCAGGACAAGGATGGCGATCCAGGTTTGCGCTCCTTTTCGGGAAAGCGTATCGTAAACGAAGACGCCCAGCAGCGGAGCGGCCGGCAGCAGGACCAGCAGCCCGGCTGGCAGAGCGGGATAATTCAGGAACAGGAAGCCATAGACACTCAGGCAGAGCGTTATGAGCATGAGCCGCAGGATGGCGCGATAATGCGCGGTCTTGTAGCGGGACAGCCGTGGCATGATGTGCAGGATGGCAATGACGACCATCAGGATGGTGAAGCCGATGCGGCACAGCGTTGCGGCCGACAGGTTGGCGGAGGGGAAATGCAGTGTTGTCATCTCTGACCAGAGCCAGGGGAGATAGTCGCCGACCGGTGCAATTCTACTGATGAGATAGCGGACAGCCATCCAGGCGAAGGGTGGCAGCAGCAGCCCTAACAGGGCGGTAAAGCAGTATTTCCCTTTTTCCATCGCCTTTCCGATGGATGAGAGCAGCAGAACAGGTGCCAGCCAGAGCAGAGAAGGAAGGATTTGGACGGCAATGCCCAAGGTGAGCCACATGCCTGCTACGTACTTCAGTGCTGGACGTAATGCTGTGAAACACAGGTAACAGTACAAACAAGCGGCCGATAGTAAAGCAACCCCATGGAAAGGGGAGAGGCAGAAAGCCGTCGGATTGGCCGAAGCGAGAAATGCATAGAACAGGACGGTGACAAAGCTGATTCCCGGCAGCATCCACTGGTGGATGTAATAGAGCGGGACACAGCAGAGCAGGATGGCGATCATGGCCGGCAGGCCGCAGGTAAGCAGTCTGCCCTTTTCCGGCGCAGCCATCCAGCCCGTCACAAAATAAGCGGTCAGGACCAGCGATATCGCCAGAAAAACCAAAATATCGGAAAACTTGTCCTTCATTGCGGTACAAAGTTAGATAAATCGTTAAAAATTGTTATATTTACAGTCTGTAAAATGAGACGAGCCGTTAAAATATATTTCTGTTCCGCTGTTTTCCTGTTTTTACTGGCAGGATGCAAGCCGGAGGGAATCATTCCTCCCAAGGACATGTCGTCGCTCATCGCATCGTTCTATGCGGCAGATGCCACCATCGACCTGATCCAGGAGGGCGCTCCCAGCCGGGCGAATTTCGACTCGCTGCGGGTGTATAGTCCCCTTCTGGCGGCCCGTGGCTACAACGATGAAGATTTCCGCCGCTCGATCGACTACTACCTGCATGAGCCCAAGAAATTGATGAAGGTCTTTACGCAGGCACACGATGAGTTGCAGAAACTGGCAGACAGGCAGTCGGCCGCGTTGCTTGAAGAAAACAACGAAAGCGACACCATGGACAGGGACGCAACGGAGCGGGAACCGCAGGTGGTGCACGAACTGGAGGAAGGAACGGAACCGGCCATCGAGAAACTGGACGAGCCGACCGATGCTCCCGCCAAGCCGGAACGCAAGCAGCCACAGCGCAGGCAACGCAAGAAAATGACGAAACAGGAGCTCAAGCAACTGGAAGAAGAACTGAAATAGCATGATGGAAAACAAAGCGATATACAAGGCCGTGCTTGGGATGATTGACCTGACATCCCTCAACAGCACCGACACATACGGCAAGATTGCCGCTATGACCGAAAAGGTCAACCGGTTCCACGCATCGTTTCCGGACTATCCCTTGCCGGCATCCATTTGCGTGTATCCCAATTTTGCCGCCACGGTGGCCCGCACTCGCACCTGCCCCGACGTCCACGTGACTGTGGTGGGCGGCTGCTTCCCCGCTTCGCAGAGCCCGCTGCCCGTGAAAATCGCCGAGTGCGGTACGGCTGTGCGCGATGGTGCCGACGAAGTCGACATCGTCCTGGCCCTCAATTCTTTCCTGGAAAAGAATTACAAAGAGGCGGAGCGGGAGATCGTCGAAATCGGCCGTGCCATCCGGGCCGTCAAGCCTGAGGTACACCTGAAAGTGATTCTCGAGACGGGCGCCCTGAAAGAAACGGCGCTGATCGAAGACGCCTCCTTCCTGGCCATGGAAGCCGGCGCCGATTTCATCAAGACATCCACTGGAAAGATGCAGCCCGCCGCCACGCCCGAAGCCGCGCAGGTGATGTGCCGCTGCATCAAAGATTATTACGGCAGGACCGGACGGATGGTGGGCTTCAAGCCTGCCGGCGGCATCGCTACGCCGGAAGATGCCGTCACCTACTGGAATATTGTGGCAGACACCCTCGGCGAGAAATGGCTGGACAAGCGTTGGTTCCGTTTCGGCGCTAGCCGCATGGCCAACAACCTGCTTTCCGCCCTCGAAGGCCGCGAAGTCAAATACTATTGATGCGCATACTATGGACGATATCCTCATAAAGAATGTACTGCTCTTCGGGAAAAAGAAGAACGTGCTGATCAAGGGCAAGCGTTTCGCAAGTCTTTCCGCTCCTGCCGACGCGACCGCCAGAAAGGTGATCGATGGCAGCGGGATGGCCATCCTGCCGCCCTTCTACAATACGCACACACATGCCGCCATGACGCTTCTGCGCGGTTATGCCGACGACATGCCGCTCCAGCAGTGGCTGCATCAGTATATCTGGCCTTTCGAGGAGAAACTGACGCCGGCCCTCATCCGGAAGGGTTCCCGCATCGCCGCCAGGGAAATGATCAAGTCGGGCACGGTGTTCTTCTCCGACATGTATTTCGACATTGAAGAGACCATCGACATCGTTCGGAAATATGGCATGCGTGCCGCCATCGGTGTGACTTTCGTCGAGTCCCACTCCAAGTCGCAGCAAGCCGAAAAGCTTGAGATGCTCAAGCATTGGGTCGACCCGAGCGAAGGACGCATCACCCTCACTGTAGCACCGCACGCCATCTATACGGTCGGGCCCGAGCTGCTGCAGCAATGCTCACGCACGGCCCGCGACCTGGGCCTCAAATATCATATCCATGTAGCGGAAACCCGCACGGAAGTGGAAGACTGCCTGCGGGACCACGGCACCACGCCGGTTCGCTACCTCGACAAGCTGGGCGTGCTGGGTCCCGAAGTGATTGCGGCGCACGCGGTCCACATTGACGAGGAAGAAGCGGATATCCTGGCTGCCCGCGGCGTCACCATTGCCCACTGCCCCTGCTCGAACCAGAAGCTCGCTTCAGGCACCTTCCCCTACAAGATGGCCCTCAAGGCTGGTTGCCGCATTACCTTGGGCACGGACGGCGCATCTTCCAACAACAACCTCGACATGCATGAGGAGATGAAGTTCGCGGCCTTGATTGTGAAAGGTGCGAGCGGTGACCCGCAGACCATGCCGGCCGCGGAGGCGATGGAAATCGCCACCCGCAACGGTGCGGAGGCATTCGACATCGATGCCGGTGACATCGCTGAAGGAAAGCTGGCTGACGCCATCCTGATCCGGCTCGATGATGAGAGCATGCAACCCCTCCATCATCTGGTCTCCAACTGGGTATATGCCACGAACAGCAGCATCATCGATACGGTGATTTGCGATGGGCGGATCCTGATGCAACATCGTGAACTGACTGTGTAACAAGAAGATGGAACCAATCGAGCAATACGGACTTGACCTGCACGGCACGATGATCCTGGAAGAATACCGGGAACATCAGGCAGATTTTGCCGAGATGAAGGGTGTCGTGCTCCGCATACTTGGCGACTGCCTGAAACAGAGCAACATGGTCGTCAATACGATCGAGGGGCGGGTCAAGACCGAGAAGAGCCTGGCTGGTAAACTGGAACTAAAAGGACAGAAATACAAGGACCTTTCCGATATCACTGATATCGTGGGTGTCCGCGTGGTCACTTTCTATACTGAGGAAGTTGACAAGATCGCCGCACTGGTCGACAAGTTGTTCTACATAGACTGGGAAAATTCGGTCGACAAGCGCAAGCAGCTGGGGAAAGACACCTTCGGCTACATGTCCCTTCACTACATCTGCCGCATTCCCGCTTCGCTGTACTGCGATCCGGAGCATCCCGCCATCAACCAGTATCGCTTTGAAGTGCAGATGCGAACGGCGCTCCAGCACGTATGGGCATCGATGAACCATGATATTGGTTACAAGAGCGGGGTGGAGGTTCCGCCCGAGCATTTGCGGAGCCTGACGCGTCTGGCGGGCATACTGGAGCTGGCCGACGAGGAATTCAGCCACATCCGGAAAGAAATCACGGACTACCGGCGCAAGGCCGAGCAGCTGGTCAAGGACGGCAACTTCGACGCCGTGTCGCTCAACGGCGACACCTGGCGCAACTACCTGGCACTCGATCCCTTCGCGTTGCTCAACGCCAAGATCGCCGCCATCAACCAGGCCGAGATCCAGCAGTTGAGCGGCTTGCCCTATCTGGAGCCCCTGCTGCAGATGGGTATCAAGACGCTGGGCGATGTGGAGCGGATGCGCAAGGAATGCTCGGAGAAGGCCTATCAACTGGCTGTCTACCAGATTAGCGGCACCGACTTGGACATCATCGCTTCCACGCTGGGCCTGCAGAACATCTGCATCGTCTATGTGGCCGAAAAAGGCGGGGTCAAGGGCATCGAGTTTTTCCTCAATGCGCTGAACGGTCCTTCCAAATACAACGCCGGAACGGCGCAACGCTTATTTGATACATACACCGATATTCACGACATGTAATGGCAAACAAGTTAATTGACAGCACCTTGCTCGACAAGGCCATTTGTTTCGCAGTGCAGGCGCACCACAATACGGAGCGCCGCGGAAAGGGATTTCCTTATATCGTACATCCGCTCGAGGCCGTTGCCATCGTAGCGACCATTACGCCCGACCAGGAACTGCTGGCCGCCGCGGCCCTGCACGACGTTCTTGAAGATACGGACATCCAGCTGGAAGACCTGCGCCGGGAATTCGGCGACCGGGTCGCCATGCTGGTCGAAAAAGAGAGTGACAAATTCGTGGAAGGCGTCAGCGAAGAAGACAGCTGGCGGGACCGCAAGAAGGCCGCCATCGACCGGATCGCTGCGGCGCCTTATGAGGCCAAGATCGTGGCCATGGGCGACAAACTGTCCAACATGCGGGCCATCTCCCGCGACTACGATGCGCTGGGCGACAAGCTTTGGGAACGTTTTCATGCCCCGGGTGGCCGGGCAGACCATGAGTGGCACTATCGAGGACTTGCCCAGTCGCTCAACGATCTGGCAGGCACCCATGCATTCAGTGAATTCGTGGCGCACATCGAACATGTCTTCGGCAAGCCGAGACCGGAGCTTATCGACCTCAATGACTACGAAGTAAGCGGTGACGGTTATACCGCCATCAGCTACAATCACAAGGATGGCACCCGCATGATGAAGCTCTACGCTGAATACATGCCCATTTCCGTGCCGGAACAGGAGCTGGCTGTGAGCTGGGCCATCATGGACCTGGGCCTCCGGATTCCCAAGGCCTACCGGCTGGTAACGGACGGGAAACGCGTGGGCGTCGAATTCGAACGTATCCAGAACAAACGTTCTTTCGCCCGTGCGATCTCGCAGGAGCCTGACCAGCTCGAAGCCTATGTCATGGATTTTGCCCAGCAGTGCAAGAAACTGCATGCGACGCCTTGCAACACGGAAGTTTTCCCCTCGGTCAAAGATCACTTCAACGCAGCGATCGACGCTTCGAAAGATTTCGATGCCGCGCAGAAAGAGAAACTGCACGCCTGGGTGGCGGCTGCTCCCGATGCGACGACCTGCCTCCACGGCGACATGCACATCGGCAACATCATCCGCGCCGAAGGCAAAGATTACTGGATCGACCTGGCAGACTTCCGCTACGGACATCCGTATTTCGACATGGGCATGCTTTACTTCGTGTGCGTCAGCAATCCTTCCGACGCCATCGCGCAGCGGCTTTTCCATCTTTCCCACGCCCAGATGTTACGGGTCTGGGAAGTGTTCGTCAAGGGTTATTTCGGCCCGGATGCGGAGCTCTCTGCCGTGAACCGGCTGATCGAGCCCTATGCGGCCCTCTATATGATTCATTTCGCCAATCGCGAGGCGATGCTGCCGCACTGGCGCGTCCCGATTGAAAACAACTTGTTGAAGTAATGCATTATATTTTCATCATCAACGCGCGGTCGGACAAGGCAGATATCGCCACCGACGTGGAACGGCAGATCCAGGAGTCCAAACTGGGGTTGGACTACGAGATCTACCTGACCCGCGGCATTGGTGACGGAACCCGTTTTGTGAAAATCTACTGCGATCTGCATCCGAATGCCAAAGTGTGTTTTGTGGCATGCGGCGGCACCGGGACGCTCAACGAAGTGGTGTCCGGCATGGTCGGATCGCACGACAAGCAGCTGGCCCTCCTGGCTTATGGCTCGACGAATGATTTTACCAAATGTTTCCCTGACAGAGATTTTACCTCGCTCAAGAAACTCCTGACGGGAGAGCCCGTCGCCGTTGACGTGATGAAGGTGAACGACGGTTATGCCATCAATGTCATCAACATCGGTTTCGATGCCATGGTCGCGTCGTTTGCCAATCAGTATATCGAGGCCGGCCGTGTGAAGAACGCGTACTGGAAAAGCATTGTCAAGGCCATCTTCACGTCGCGCAACAACCGTATCCGGGTAGAGGCCGACGGAGAAAGGCTGAACCGCCGCAGGCTGCTGCTCTGCACCGTGTCGAACGGTCGTTATTGTGGCGGTGAATTCCTCTGTGCCCCGCGTGCGGAGCTGGATGACGGCTGGATGGAAGTCTGTGCCTTCCGTCCGATGCTGCTTCTGGATTTCCTCCGTATCCTTCCGGTTTATCGCGATGGAAAGCATCTTGACACGTCGTGGGCGCGGAAACGCCTTCATTACAAGCGTGCCCGCCACGTCGAAGTCATCTCCCGCGACCTGGTCGACATCTCGCTGGACGGCGAGATACTTTCCAGCCATACTTTCCAAATCGATCTTTTACCCAAAGAAGTCAATCTTATTCTTCCATCCCTCATAACCATGAAAAAGAGATTTGAACCCATCATCGACAAATGCGGTGCAATCATTGAGTATCTGATGGCATCCCCGGATATTCCGAAAGACGAATCACTGCAGTTCAAGATACGGCTTTCCATCGAAGAAGCTGTCGAGAATGTCGTGCGTTATGCCTACGAAGGCGGCATGGGCTGGATTGAAGTGGGAACGGACCTCGATCCCGAAGGCGTTATGCTTACCATCGTGCTCCGGGATGCCGGCGTTCCTTTCAATCCGCTCGACAAGCCCGATCCCGATGTGACCCTGTCGGCCGAAGACCGGCAGATCGGCGGGCTGGGCATTTTCCTGTGCAAACAGCTGATGGACCATATCGATTATAAATATGAGGACGGTTGCAACGTCCTGACCATGAGCAAGAGGGTCGCCTGATGAAAAAACGTGCCCTGACCGGTTTGAAAGGCTGTCTGTTGACCGTCCTGATCTTCTTCGCGTACTTGGATGCAAGTGCGCAGGAGGTGATTACGTTCATGCCGCAATGGACCCCGCAGACACAGTTCGCCGGCTATTATGTCGCCATGGCGAAGGGCTTCTATGCAGAGGAAGGAATTGAAGTGGTGATCGATCATTTCGGCGGCAGCTCCACCGGAACTGCGATCGAGCAGATGGCCCGTGGCAAAGTGGACATCATCACCAGCCAGGTGGTGACGGCGATGATGGCTCGGGACAAGGGGCTCCCGCTGGTCAACGTCCTGCAGACTTCGCAGGTCAACGGCCTCATGTGTGCGGCGCGTTTCCCCATTGATTCCCCGCAGAAACTCTCCGGCGCCCGGATCGGCCGCTGGAAGGTCGGTTTCGGGGAAGTCTGCGACATGTTCTGCACCAAGAACCACCTGCAGGTAGACTGGATTCCCTATATCCAGGGCATCAATCTGTATGTATCCGGCGCTGTGGATGCCCTGCTTTGCTACAGCTACAGCGAATTCCTGCAACTGGCTCTGGCCACGGGCGGCATTCCGCGTGAAAATGTAATCTGGTTCAGGGACTTTGGACTGAATTATCCGGAAGACGGCCTGTATGTCACGGAGAAGTATTACAAGGCGCATCGGGAAACAGTTGAAAAATTCGTGCGTGCCTCCCGGAAGGGATGGGATTATGCCCGGGAGCATGAAACTGAAGCGCTGGAAATTTCGATGGAAATCATCCATTCGTTCAATGTGGCCACCAGCCGCGTCCTGCAGGACTTGATGTTGAAGGAAATCCTGGCCCTGCAAATCAATCCGGCAACGGGTGTGGCGGATTTCGCTCCAGTGAGCCCTTTGGTTTTCGAAGACATCAAGGCTGCGATGCGTGAGACGGGCGCATTGAAGTCGGACATTAAATATGAGGATATGATCCGATGAGCATCAAGAAAAGCTTTTCCTCCCGGCTCAGCCTGTATATCCTGATCGTTTCTTCAGGATTGCTGATCGTTTTGACGGTCTGGCTGGGTAGCATTGCCATTTCGATTCTGCGCAAAAGCGCGAGGGAAAAGGCCGAACTGACGCTCAGCAATGCGATTGTCGAGGTCGAGAAGGTGATTACGGAGGTGGAGCGTGCGGTAGACAATGTGGACTGGATGGTCTATCAGCATCTCGACGACGAAGAATTCATGTACCAAGTGACGCAGGAACTGGTGAAAGCCAATCCCAACATCATCGGCAGTGCCGTGGCTTTTGAACCCGGTTTTTATAAGGGAAGGCATTATTTTGCGCCTTATTCATATATCGGAGACCTGACGCATGAACTCCATTCCATGCAGATGGGCAATGAGAACTATGATTACCCGACGCTGGACTGGTACCAGATTCCCAAACTGCTGGGACGCCCGTACTGGAGCGAGCCTTACTATGACGATGGTGGCGGTGGCCAGCGGATGTCCACTTATTCCCTGCCGCTCAGAGATCCGGATGGAAACCTGTTCGGCATTCTGACGGCGGATATTTCTTTGGACTGGCTCTCCGACCTGGTGAATTCCGTCCAGCCTTATCGGAATTCGTATGCGATGATCATCGGCCGCAATGCCGCCTATATCGCACACCCTGACAGTACGAAGGTACTCAACGAGACCATTTTCACTTCGGCGATGGAGATGAAGGATTCCACTGCCTTCCAGATTGGAAAAGAGATGATTGCCGGAATTCATGGGATGAGACGATTCGATAATGATGAAAAAGCGTCCTTCGCCGTGTACGGGCCGATGAGCAACGGCTGGTCGATGGCGCTGGTCTGTTCCTTCTGGGAGGTCTTCAGGGAGGTTACGGGCATGATTATGGTCATGCTCGTGATTCTGCCCTTGGGCCTGCTCGGCCTTTTCATTGGCTGTCGCCGTATCATCCGCCGACAGACGACGCCGCTCGTCGAGTTCAGCAATTCCGCCATGACCATCGCAAAGGGCAACTTCAAGGCTTCCATACCCGAGGTCACGACCAAGGACGAGATATTGACGCTGCGGAATTCCCTGGTATTCATGCAGCGTTCGATCAACGAATATATCGTGGAGCTCAAGTCCACGACGGCCTCCAATGAACGCTACGAAAGCGAACTCAACATCGGCCGTGATATACAGATGAGCATGTTGCCCAAGAATTTCCCGGTGCGTGACGACTGTTCGCTGCATGCGATGGTGGTTCCGGCCAAGGAGGTGGGCGGTGACTTGTACGATTTCGTCGCTGTAGGGGATACCGTCTTCTTCCTGGTAGGCGATGTATCGGGTAAGGGCGTACCGGCTGCCTTGTTCATGGCCATTACTCGGGCGGCCTTCCGTTTCATCGGCGCCCTGGGACTGCCGATGCATGAAGTGATGCAGCGGGTGAACGACTGCCTCTGCGATGGCAACTCGAGCGGAATGTTCGTCACCATCTTTGCCGCTTGTCTGGACCTGAAGACAGGTTCCATGGCCTATTGCAATGCCGGACACAATCCGATCGTCGTCGTGAAACCCGACGGGGAAGCCTCATTCCTGCGCGCCAAGCCCAATCTGGCCGCCGGCCTGTTCCCCGGATTTCCGTATGAGTCGGAAGCGATCCAGCTGGAGCGTGGCACGCGACTTGTCTTGTACACCGACGGCGTGACCGAG
>Ga0265299_10004096_pt1 | contig 13941 bp, 17 predicted proteins | sample AusTroGonzalo_MG_4_FD_193485 | JGI IMG/M metagenome (GOLD analysis project Ga0265299, IMG submission 193485) | Bovine rumen microbial communities from tropical cattle in Woodstock, Queensland, Australia - Gonzalo_02 | ecosystem: Host-associated > Mammals > Digestive system > Stomach > Rumen ...
GCAAAAATGAGAGCTATGATTGATGCTTCAGATGTTAACTTAAACTTCAATCGTGGTGGTAAAGTCACAAAAGCCTTAAGTAAATCTGGATTTAAGTTCTTAAATGCCGGTATTCAAGGTTTTGATAAATTCGTTACTCATGTTGGTAACGGTGTAAAAACTCCTAAAGGTATGGGTTCATTATTATTAGAATTTACTGCTGTAGGTATTGGTACCGCCGTAGCAAATGCGTTATTGAATGGTGACGATGAAGAATATGATAAACTTCCATATTATTATAAAAATAACTATTATATGTTTAAAATAGGAGATAATCAATATTTTAGAATACCTAAAGGTAGAGTTCAAAGTTTATATAATGTATTATTTGAATATTCAACTGGTCTTAGAAAAGAAGATTCAGCCGATGATTATATAGCATCATTATATTCTGCATTTGAAATGGCCGTATTACCTCCAGCTTTAGAAAGTGCTTCTCCAATATCAGCTTATGTTCAAGTGTTTACAAATAAAGATGCTTTTGGAAATCAAATATATAATGAGCAATATGATTCTACAGGACAAAAAGTTCAAAAGAGTGTATATCACTTGTTGAGCAACTACTTTGGTAGATATGGTCGTATGGTAAAAGATATAACTGATGGAGATGCTACTACGGATTTATTCAATGAGTTTGATTATTATAAAGATACTTCTAAAGCCAATAAACATTATAATACAGCATTAAAACTTGTAGAATATTATCAAAATTCAAATAATGTAAAAACGCTAGATGATAAAGCTATGAAAAAATATATAGATACACAAAATTATGCATTACGTAGTATAAATTCAGAAATTAATCAAGGTAAAAAATCAGGTCGTTCTATGCAAGATATGAAAGAATTATATGCTGCTAGAGATGATTTATTATTATCAATGATAAATAATTATAAGAACTTTGGTACTGATGTAGATGAAGATGGTAATACTTGGTACTATTTTGATGAACATTGTTTCATGTATAACGCAAAAACACAAAAATTCGTTAAAAAATATTAAAAATATCGCTTAAAAATAGCGATGTTTTTTTATAAGCGATCCTAGCGGCCAGGTTAAACTTTTTATATTAGACGATAAATAATATTAAGCGCTTAAAGTGTATTAAACCTGGCGGACCCCAGGAGGCGCTTTTTACTCAGGGATAATAAAAAAAGACTATTTTTAGTCTTTTATCAAATTATTATATATTTTTACAGTGTTATTATAATTTTCCATGAAAGTTAACGATGAAACCGACGTTAGTCTATTCAATGAGCAATATAATAAATACTCATTATATGCATCTGTGATATTTTCAAACTCTTTATTCATCACATCATTCGCAAAATACCATTTAGCAACTCCGTCATTCATACTCATATACATTATTAAGTTCTCTATAACTTTTTTTGATTTACTAAAGTGATTATTATCTACAAGTCTTTTATATCTTGGAATTACCATATTCAATAAAGCACTCATATTATCAAAATCACAAAAATCATTTATATTAAAATCTCCAGAACCTTTATAACTATCAAAATCAAATGTAAATGGAAGTATTATAAATCTATTATAGAATCCATAAGATTTATCATTTGCTTTAGGAAGTTTATTACAACTAAATATTAGTTTTGATGTACATTCAAATTCAATTGGGTCTCTATTTTTTCTATCAGCATTTATTAAATCTTCACCAGTAAGTTTCTTTACCATTTGTGAATCATCTAATAGTTTTGCACCAATATCATTTCCTATATTACATTTACTACTTATTAGAGCGGCGACTTTAAATCTATGATTCAAATCTTCTAATGATAAACTCGTTATATTTTCTTTACCAATAAACTTTTCTATTATTGAAGTATATTTTGATTTACCATTAGAACCAACACCATATAACATAAACATTTTTCTAAACTTATTTTTATCAAAGAATATATAAGCTATAAATTCAATTAATAATTCAAATAATTCAGAATCATTATTAGCATATAACATTAATGCATCAGTCATAGGTTTAGTATCTACATGAGTATTAAAATAAACTGGAATACTAGTTGTTGTAAATATATTTTTATCAAATTCTTTAAATTCACCAGTATATAAATTAACTAAACCATTTAATGTTTGAATATAGTGTTTTGTAGGTTTTATATTACTATCAGATAAATTAATATCTATATAATGTATTATTTCTTTAATATTGTTTGTAGTTATATCTGGTATAAGAGTATAAATTATTTTTTCAAGTCCTTTAGAGTTATTAATATAACCTTTATCAGTATAATAATAAATACTACCATTATAATATCTACAACTATAAGCATCTATTATATAATTACCAACTAAATTAGTTTTTAGTTTTCTACCTTGATAGAATGATAATCTTCGATCTTCGATAAATTCATTACTATCAACCATCGCATGAATTTCTGAATTATTCAACTGCTCAGCAAACATATACTTATTTACTAATACCAATGTATTTTCTATTTCTTCTTTATTCATATTTAATTTTGACATTGGTATAATACTTCTAAATAATTCATCGTTTCTACCATCACCATCTCTCATATCTAAATAATTAGTTTTATGATTGAATGGAAATAACCATTTTGGTATATTATCAATTGGAGTTTTTTCATATATTATTTCTCTTAAAACTCCATCATTTTTTAATATTTGATATGAGTTATTTTTACCAGTTTTAATATCAACAGATAAACCAATAGGAGTATTAGAATGTATTGCATTTTTAACTTCATACGGATTCTTAAATAGAAAATGCATACCTCTTGAGGTTTTATATACTCTAGTTCCAATATTTTCTGATTTTACTATTTCTAATAATTTTTCAGCTTCTTTAGCAGAATCAATATCAACAATTAATTCATCATTTTCTAATATTCTACCATAAGAATTTTTATGTTGTACTTCTTCTAGAGTTTTATAATCTTCTAATTTAGATATAGGTTTTTTATTTTTCAACTCTATATACCTCATTTGTTATGCACCTCCTATTCTAAAATATTTATTACTTCATCTAAATCTTTTACTCTAACACCTTTGTATTTGATGTTTTTGTTTTCATTATTTATTACATTTATATAATTACAATTTTTACCATTTATCTTTTTGATTTTTTCTAAATTATCGCAATTATCTTCTATAACTAAATCTACATGACCAAACTTTTCAAATATTGTAAAATCTTTCTTTTGAGTACAATAGATATAATCATATACTAATTTATTATTTTGCAACCATAATATAGTTTTTTCTAATTGATTATATTTGAATAATTCTCTAGCAGTTATAATATAAATCAAATAATCATTATCTCTTAAATATTTTAATAATTTCTTAGCACCTTTACTAGCTTTACAATTGTGTTTAAAAGCACTTTGTCTATACATAGTTTTTAAATATTTATATTCACTATATACTACATTCTTTTTTATTTCTTCTAATGTTTTATAATTAGTATCTAAACACCAATTGAAATAATCAATTTGAGTTTGCGGATAATAATTTAAAACTCCATCTATATCTATGATAGCTTTCTTCATGTTTAATCCTCATCAAATATAGACTCTTTAACTCGTTCATAAGTTGAATAACCATACATATCTTTCATATCTCCATATACAGTTTCCATAGTTGTAGTATATTCTGTTTTATTTTGTGGTAGTGGTGAATACCATTTTGAACTTAATTCATGTTCTGATTCATTACAATAGAAATTATTTCTTGCGTTTAAATCTACTTTGATCGGATAAACTTTCTTTAATTCTTTATATATTTTTAATGCTAAAATATTATCACTTTTAGGTTGAACTTGCATATCTATTCTTTGTCTTAAAAAGTTTAAGAAATCAAATAGACTACCAGTCACATAATAAAATGTTTCCATAGTTCTTGGTAATACTAATCGAGCATCTTGAATATGCACTTTACTACTTAAATTATTACAAATATCATCATATAATTTATATGAATTTTCCATTAATTTGCAATATCTTTCAACATATTCTCTAGGACAATCGTTTAAAAAACTTGGAATTATTATAGGTCTTTCAGTAATATATTTATCACCGGTACAGTCTGCAGCAAATTGCAATCCACTATGCCTTAATAAATGAGTCACATCATGAGTAGTAATACCTTCAATAAGTATTGTCACAGGTATACTTTTTAATGCTGTAGGTATTAATTTACCTTCAAAACATAATTTCATAATTTCGTCTTTATCTTTTGGTAATAATGTATTTCTAAACTCTTCTATATTTTCATTCCAAGTAGCAGTCACCAATTCAGGAATATATCTTTCTAGAATTTTGTATGGTGTATAATTTAATAATGTGACTTTTATATTAGCCAAATCATTAACATATTTACCATTCCAACTTCTTATTTTTCTTTTTATAAATCTTTTATTTTTTAATCTAAATTCCATAATTACACTCCTTTTTCAATTGTTTTCTTATTGACCTTCAAATTGTAAGCTTTATTAATTCTATCAAATAGAATATTTAGTTGTATTAACTTAACGTTTCTATCATTATTTAATAACTTACTTAATGTAGCTTTAGGTATACCAATCTTTCTAATAATAGAAGTATAACCTATACCATTATTATGTAATAGCTGTTTTAACAAATCTATATCATATCTGGTATTAATAGCATTCAAATAATATAAATGATTCAGCTCAGTTATATTTATATACAAATAACCATGTTTCTTTATTTTATTATTTATATATCTTAATTTAGTATCTTGAGCAAAATGTGAATCATCAAACTTATCAAATACTTTTTTGACATCATCTTCTGTAAACATTTTATTCACCTCTCTTTATTTTATCTAATTCACTTATAAGATAATTATAATCTCTAGGAGCTATTTTGTAAACATATTTAGTAGCTTTCTTTTTTAATCTAGCCATTTGAGCATCTTGTATATCTGAAGAATCTCCATCATTTGTTTTAACTTCAATAAATACGGCTTTATCATTTATAGCGGCGAATAAATCCGGCATACCACTTTTTGTTTTATAATCTTCATTATATTTTAAACATACTCCATAGTTTTTATTAATTACTTTTATAATTTTACTTTGAAAAGCTGATTCTCTATTACTCATATTTCACCATGAATTTTATAATATCTTCTTGTTTAATCTGAGTTTTAGTTGCGTTTCTACCAATATCGATCCAGGTGCATTGACGTTTCGGATAGGTAGTAGTATATATTCTCGGTTCATTGTAGAAATTCTTAATCTCGAAATCGTAATAACCAGGATTTGATATGTACTCAACATACTCACTAGTCATTCTTTTTATTCTTGAGTTTCTATTACAATCATATATATAATCATAACCTTCAGTATCTGTTTTATCAACTAATATATATTCTATACTAGGTTCAAAATCATTTAATTCTGTAGGAAATATAGTATTGTAAATAGTACAATTGTTTTTATTTTTAAAATCGTCTATATTAACCTTCTGGGTAATAACATGTTTTTTATATTTTTCTTTTAAATGTTCATATACTAATTTCAAGTTTATAGCCACAAAAGATGTTAAATTATCACTCATAGCTGAAACAACATGTTCTCTACCTTGTTTTAATAAATAACTTACTTTCATTTCTGGTGTAGGTTCATCAACTATAGTTTTAAAATCATTAGTATAACCAACTTTTATAGTCTTTACATATTTTTTCAAATTTTCAACATTATGTTCTATTTCAAAAATATGAAAGTATTCCATAATCTCATATTGATTTCTACATTTTAATAATAATACTGATGGAGGTACATATTTACCATCACCATATATTTCAAATTCTTCATTATTATAATTTAGACATGCAGCAATAATATAACCAGTTATACCATCACCTAAAATAATATTTTTCATTTTTTATCACTCTTTCCAATATCAATACCTATAACTATGATAGTTAATAATATAAGTATAAATATTTCAAATCCACTAATCATCAATTATTACCTTATATTCTTTAGCTGCTAATTTTGATAATAGATATTCAATATTTATTTCGGTATCAATATTATTTAATAAAATACTTATATTTTCATCATTATTAGTTAATACTGCATCTTGAACTCTTAAATCAGTCATTCTAATATTATCAATTGTTGGATTCGTAATATCACAACTATCAACTATTACTTTATATCTTTTTTGTGGTAAATTATCTTTATTGACAGAATCATATATTAGTTTAGCTTTATTATACATAATTCCATCTATAACAATATATAATTTATTATCTCTTACATAATGATTAAATCTTTGTTGAAAATCTCCACAATCTCTATATATATCTCCATTTTTAGGATTTACATAAGTGTCGTGACTTAATAATTTTTTTGATGCTATATATAATGGTATATAATTCACATTTTCTAACATATTAATCCTTAATCCTTTCTTTTGACTCATACAAACTTATTCTTTTATGAGCTATACTTTCATAGTAATCTAAATCTAAATTATTAAAATCAAATGATAAATCATTATCTACATATACTTTTTCAGGAGTATCTTGGAATTTAACTATTTGAGAATAAATATTACCTGTTTTCTTTTCTTTAGCTTTATCATTTATTTTAAATACTCCACCACAATTAGGTTGTATTGTATAATATATTCTATTTATTTTACCTATAGTATGATATTCACCATCTTTAAACCATTCATTTCTATTAAAACTAGGACCAGACTTAATGATTTGCTTAAATCTAGTTTTATTATGTTCTTTAGTATAATTTAATGTTTCTCTTATAGGTATTTGATATAAGAAATAATTACATAAACAATCATCTATTACTGATAAACTACTTCTTATTTGAGCTCCCGCAATATAATTACTTCCATAAATATATTGAGCTGTAAAACCACCTTTAACTTTTATAGATGTTGCATATAAATATATTACTCCATCTTTTTTACAATAAAAGTTCAAATGTTTTAAATAATATTTATCTAATATCTCGCTAGGAATATCGCCTCTGAGACGTTCTAGTATTTCTTTATTATTAGTCGTAAAATAATATTTATTATATATATTTTTAAACTCTTTTAATAAATCTATAACTTCAACTTTTATATTTAGTTTGGCACACTCATCAATTAAATCATACGTATCTTTATTGTTATTATCTACAAACAATATATAATTATTAACGTCTTTTTGAATTAATTTATGAGCTACATCTAATTCCATAGTCATCTTAGATTTTTGTTCCCATAATTTAACTGTTTCTTTAACTTTCTCTTTATCTTCAGGAATTATAATAATACCATCAGTATTAGATTGAATTATTTTACCGTAAGGTTCTAGCATTTCAACTAAAGCGGTTAGCATTAATTGACCAGCGATACATACATTATTACTATTATGAGGATCGTACATATCATTGAACTTAGCTTTTTCACAGCCATAAGTTGTATTTAATGGAAGTTTTAATACTTGAGATAATTTTTTATCTGCTTTATGATGTTCTTTATCTAAACTATCATTATATGTACTATCATATTCTCCATAATAAGGATGGTCTTTATAAAATTCAATTTCTTCATCAATTACTACTTGAAGTTCATTACCATTTCTAGCTTTAACTTTTCTTCTATTAAAATACATAGATATAAACTTTCTTTTACCTTCTAAAGGCATAGCTCTACTTAAAAAATTATAGTATATCATTAATGACGGATAATATGAAGCAACATCTATTAGCCATAATTCTCCATCATAGAAGAAGTTAGGTATAGCTCCATGAATACCACCAAAAGCATATACGTGTGGTACTCCAGCAATATCAATATTTAATTTATTCTTATAATCAATTTCTTGTTTATAAAAATCTAATACACTTTGATTTTGTGGAACTATACCTAAACAATCAATATTAAATGGTTCAAATTCATCATCAAATTTAACAGGTTTACAATTAAATAATTTAGCACATAATTGAGCATTTGTCATACTTATACATCTTTTTGGTAAATCATATTGAAGTATGAGATTAAGTTTTGTTATAATACCACCAATATTATTTTCAAATGAAGTTATTAGAGCTCTAACATCAGCTTTACAATATAATATAGTCTTTTCTAATTCTTCTTTTGTTAATAATCTATTAGTATCAAATTCAACTTCTGTGGTTATAATTGGTAAATCTAAATAAGCTTCTTCTTCTTTTAAACTTATTCTTGCCGCATCTTGCATAATATCTATATATAAGAAATTATATTGTCTCCAATTTTTAACTTGCATTTTCCAACTAATATCTTTTTCAATTATCTTATCAGACATTTCTTTAGGGTCTTTACCTTCAATAATACCAACCATAATTCCATTATCATATCTAGAACTATTTTTACCTATGAAAATACCTTTATCTTTATTTTCTCTATAATAATCAATAAGTTGTATACGATTATTTAATATTACTAAGTCTTTAGTTTTTATATTTTTATCATCGTCTAGCCAATATTCTGTAATACAAACTAGCCAATCATATTTAAAAACCTCAAAGTCGAAGAATATAGCTTTAGCACTTTTCATATTAACCTTCTTTCATAAGTATATCAAATACTTCTTTCATAATTACTTTTTTATAATTAGTGACAGACTTTAAATATATTTCATATTTATCATCAGTCTTTATCAAATTTGATTTTAATAATAAATACAATTTAGACTCTACGAATTTTTTAACATTTGTATCTTCTTTCTTTAGTTTTAATAATGCTTTTTGTTTAGCAATATCTAACTCATTAATTAAATCTAAATAAGTTTTTTGATTCAAAGTTATATTATCGATAGAGTCTATAATCATATTATAAACCTCTGTTTACTTTTACTTTATTAAATGCTTCTTCATCATAAGTGACTTCAAAACATTTATCTAATAATTGTTTGCAGAATGTTACGATTGAATCTACATCAGTAAAAGTTGTAGGAGTAATACCAGCAAACTCAGCCATTTTATAAATTCTCTTTACACTGTTTTCAGCTGTTTTAACTGTTAAATGTAAGTTATTATAAATGTTTCTACCAGTAAATTCACCATCAATTACTTCCATAACCATAGATACATAATCATTTCCAGATTGACTAGTTTTCTTTTCAACATTAGCAACTTTTACTCTATAATCTCCAGCAGGAAGTGGTGTAAATTCAGCTTCCTCAAAATCATTTTTCTCAATTAGTCCTTGAGTTAATTCTAAAAAATCAAACATTATTTTACCTCCATTTCTTTAGCTTCTTTTCTAGCATTATATTCTTCAATAAAGTTTTCTTCTTGAAGCATTAGTGATATTAATGATGATACACGATTTAATAATTTATCAAAATCTTCATCTTTAACATCCATATCTTTTAATGCATTAATTGCATCATCTAATTTTGTGTCATATATAACACGAGTTTCTCTTAATTTTTCAATTATCTTTTCCATATTATTTCTCCTTCTTTATAGCCATTGAGACCGAACTATCAACATTTGTTTCTTTTAAATAATCTTCGTAAATACCGTCTGCTTTGAGTTTATCAGTATCTACACCTTTACGAGTATATGATTTTTTATAACTTAATATCATACCTCCTAAATCTATTGAATTTACTGGAATTTCTCCAGATTCAACCATTTCTTTGAACTTATCTTTAATCTCAGATTCAAATTCTTCAACTTGTTTTTTATAATATATAAATTGATTAATTATTTCTTTACGATTTTCAGTAAGTCCAAGTTCTTCATAAGGTATTAAACTATTATTCATAATTTTTCAACACCTCCAATATTTCCGGTTTTATAGATTTTTGAACTTCAGCATCTTTATAGTTATTTCTATATTTAGACATTTTAGTTATATAAGTATTTCCTAATTTTTTACAATTTAATACTATATCAGCTTTACCTTCTAATAATATATAGAAATCTTCTTTCAACATACTAATAGTCACCATCTTATCATCTACTACTTTATCTACTGTATGAGTTATAACAACTACATAATATTTATTAGTTAATGTTTTTAAAGCAGATATTACATTTTGCATATTGATTTTTCTTTCAGTATAACCAGTAGCATAACCAGGAACTTTACTTAAGTTATCAACTTTATACTTTTCAAGAACATAACCTTCACAAATATCAAATATATCTTCAATTAAATCTACAACTATAGTTTGATATGTTGTTTCTGTTTCATTAAGTTCTTTTAATACTCCAAATAATAATTCCATTTTTTCTTTATAAGTTTTATATTTCTTATCATTTAGATATACACTTGGAGTAGTCACTTTACTACAATTTCCATCAGTGTTTATTAATATCGGATTTGGAAATTTACAAGCATTATATGTTTTACCACTCATTGCTGGACCACCGATAACAAACATCTTTGGAGTTAAATCAATTTTTGTAGGTTCATTTTTTGGTAATAGACTCATATTTATTCCTCCTTTCACTATTTACCAGAACTTCCGAGACCATTCTGACCACGTAGCTTTAAGCTATCAACTAATTCGAAAGTTATGATTGGTAAAATTACTAATTGAGCAAGTCTATCTCCACGTTTGAAGCTTAGTTCTTTATCAGAATTATTTGAGACCATCATGTGAATCTCACCAGTATAACTAGCATCAATTGGAGCATTACCGATAGTAATATTTTGTTTTGATATACTACTTCTAGTAATTACTTGAGCCATTACTCCAGTTGGTAATTTCAAACCAAAACCACAACCGACCGTTACTGTAGACTGAGGTGCTATCGTTAAATCTTCTGTTAGCCTTATATCAACTCCAGCATCATTGTCATATTCTGATTCTTTAATCATATCTTTCAAATCTAAAGCAGAATATTTGATAACTTCGATCTTCATACTGACCTCCTTTCAATAATATGTATCGGATTAACTTTCTTATATTTTCGTAGCCGACCTTATTAAGTATATCTATATATATTATATACTATATGTTTTATTTTGTAAACACTTAATAATAATCTTTAAGCAATTCTTGTAAACTCTTAATAATAGATTTTAATTTACGACTAACTTGACCTTGACTAAGACCATATTTAGTCGCTAATTGCTTTTGTTTGATTCCATTGAAATAATAATCTAAAAACATATCTTTATATTTATTTTCACATAATTCTAAATAATCATATATTTTTTTCATTATTTCAGCTTTATCTAATTCATAATCTATATCAACAACTCTATCATCAGGAATAAAATCAAAAATATCTGATTCTTTACCTTCATCATCGTTTACTAAATTACTTACGAAACTCATTTTTAAATGTTTATCTCTAAAAGAATATTTATACTCGTGAAATAGTGCTATATAAATATATGTAGATAGAGCAAAACCTTTAGTAGAATCGAATTTCTTTATAGCTCTAAACATTGCCATTTTAAGGTTTTGCATCATATCTTCATCATTTAATAGTTTATATGTTGTAGCAAATTTATATACTAGTCTTTCATTTTCATTATACATTTTTTCATATTTATCATGCATAATTTCTCTCCATTAATTTATCAGTAAAAGACTGTCCTTTCTTTAATGTTTCTAAAACTTTCTTATCAATATCTGTTATAAAGTAATAATATTTTTCTGTTTCATAATTATCTAATCTATTGATACGACCTTTACTTTGTTTAAATATTCTTTTACTGTATGGAAGACTAAATGCTATATATACTGTACAATCTCTAAAACCATTTATACCTTCAGAACCAACTCCATAACTAATCATATTTATTTTGCCTGGAGTTGTAGTTTTAAAATCATCTTTAGTAGTAAATAAACTATATTCATAATTCATTGCTTTTAAATATTTTTCTATTACAGTTCTTTCATTTATATAATTATAATAGATAATAATATTTGAATCTTTATTTTCTTCTAGTATTTCTTTGAGTTTGTCTAGTTTTATAGTATCTAATAATTTGAACTTATAAGTATCTTCATCATCTTCTAATAACATAAAACTAGCCATCATTCTTTTCATATAACTGTTTTTTGCTGGAGAATCAATAATATAATCTTTATATACTTTACTTTTTAAGATTGATTTATATGTATCAGTTAATTCTTTACTAATAGGAACATATACTTCATGTTCTTCTACTTTAGCTTTTCTAACTTTATTATATATTATACTTATATCATCTTTTAAATCAATAAGTTCATATTCATTAACATAACCTATAACTTCGTAAACATACGGATTCCAATAACTTTGCCTTTGTATAAAATATCTACTAGCAAAAGCTGTATAACTCATAAATGATTTACCAAATATTATTCTAAAATATACATAGAAGTCTTGCCATTCATAATTTTCAGGAGTTGCTGTTAATAAATATTTTAATCTTATTGTATCTATTTTTAATAATATTTTCTTTGTTGATTTATTTTTTCTATTACTAATATGATGTGCTTCATCAATAATTGCTACATCATAAGGTGTTTTTAATATTTCTTCTAGATATTTTGCCATACACACTTTGTTATAACTATAAATATCATAATTAGTAATATTAAGTTCTTTACAAGTAGCTTTCCATTCTTCTACCATATTTGCCGGAGATAATATTAATAATCTACCTTTACCATATTTTTTATAAGCAAACATAGAGCAATAAGTTTTACCACTACTAACACTCATAAGCAATAGTTTTGATTTATTTAATTTTTCAACAATATCTTTTTGATAATCATATAAATCTTCATATTGCAATCTTCTCACCTCACTTACTTAAAACTATCCATAAAAGATTCAACCATAGAATTTTGAGTAAATATCATAGCTTTATAATCTTCTATAAACTTTTTCATAAGATGACTATTAGCAATATAATTATATAGTTTTGAATATTCAGTACAAACAGTATCTATTTGCTTTGCTAATACTTTGACATCTTCAAATTTAATAACGTGGAAAGATAATCTTTTTTCTAATTCTTCATCAGTTAATTCATCTAATCTGATATTTCTTATTTTCTTACCTTTCTCATCTAAAACATCTTTACTTAATGTAGTTAATAAACAACTTTTCAAATTATTTCTTAACATATAATAAGTAATTTGCTTCATATATTTATCTATATTTTCTTTACCAGAATATGTTTTACATTCCCATAAAGGTTCTTCAGCTTTTTTATCATAACCATCAACATTAGTTCTAGATTGTTTAGCTTCATTTATTGACACTGCTGGACGATAATTTCTACCAAATTTTCTATTTACATAATCTCTAATTATTTCTTCAGCTTTATGACCAAATGTTGCCCAATCAGGTTGAACTCCAGTCGAAGTATCAACATAACACAATTTTTCAAATATATTTTGTATTATATCTCCTTTATAAAAATCTTCAAATATTTTATTTAATTCAGAACCACCAATATAAAAGTTTCTTCTACTAGTGACAGACTCATTTTGTTCTTCAGGTGTATCAGTATAAATCCATTGAATCATTCTATCACCTCTTTCTTTTTATATTACTTTTCTATCTTTATAAGTTGCTATAAAATCTGCAACATGCAACCAAATTGTTTTATCATCTTTATTATATAAATTAGATGAATTAAACAAATCTGATTTATCATAACCATTCATGTGACTTATTATACTATTAATTTCTAAATCATTTAAACTAAAACCTTCTTTTAATAATATAATAACTGATTTATGACCATGACCTATTGGATTTTCATCATCAAATTTCCAATAATCAATCTGTGTCCAATTTTGACCTATTTTAACATTTTTCTTTTCTTTATGATAACAATTAGCTTTACAAATATCATGTAATAAACTCATTATTATAATTGAATTAATATTAATATCTAAATT
>Ga0265299_10004103_pt1 | contig 13919 bp, 7 predicted proteins | sample AusTroGonzalo_MG_4_FD_193485 | JGI IMG/M metagenome (GOLD analysis project Ga0265299, IMG submission 193485) | Bovine rumen microbial communities from tropical cattle in Woodstock, Queensland, Australia - Gonzalo_02 | ecosystem: Host-associated > Mammals > Digestive system > Stomach > Rumen ...
CGTATATCCACGCTTTGCAAAAGTTGTTTCAGAAACTCTTGAGATCGAAGGCGTTGAAGTAGCTTGCGTATCAGGCTCATTCCCTTCTTCTCAGGCCCTTATCGAGGTAAAAACCATCGAGACAGGTCTGGCCGTAAAGGATGGTGCTACAGAGATCGATATGGTGCTCTCAGTAGGTGCATTCCTCTCAGGCGATTACGAGACTTGCATCGATGAAATCCAGCAGATTAAAGAGGCTTGCGGCGATAAGAAACTTAAGGTTATCCTTGAGACCGGATGCTTGAAGACAGCTGCTAACATCAAGACAGCATCTATCCTAGCTATGTACTCAGGAGCTGATTATATCAAGACTTCAACAGGTAAGCTTGAGCCAGCAGCTACACCAGAGGCTGCATACGTAATGTGTCAGGCCATTAAGGAGTACTACGATGAAACGGGCATAATGATTGGTTTTAAGCCAGCTGGAGGCCTTAACAGTGTGATGGACGCATTGATATACTACACCATCGTAAAAGAGGTTCTGGGCGAAAAATGGCTCACTAACCAGATGTTCCGCATGGGAACAAGTCGCTTAGCTAACTTGTTGCTCAGCGAGGTTATTGGCGAAGAGGTTAAGTTCTTCTAAACAAAGAAGGAGTACTTCAATAGCAGAACTCCAGTACGCTCAGTGGCGTACTGGAGTTCTTTCATTAGCGTACTAAAGTGCGCCCGTAGGCGTACTACACGTTTCGCTGTATCACATATTCAAGATAAGCCTTGAAAGAGTCTTTCAACTCAGGTTTCACGCATTCATCGATGAAACTCTGGCACTCTTTCGCAAACTCTTCCATCTTCTTCTCAGCGTATTTAATACCGCCATATTGTTTGGCAAACTCAATTAAAATGGCTATTTCATCATTATTAATCGTACCATTCTTAACTTTCTTGGCAAGATTTAATACGGCCGAATTCTCGTAATGAGTAAGTGAATAAATGATAGGCAACGTAAGCTTACCTTCAAGCATATCATTTCCAGTAGGCTTGCCTATCTCCTTTGAATCGAAATAATCAAAGATATCATCACGAATCTGGAAAATCATACCAATATTATGTCCGAATTTTGCAGCCTTTTCGATAACATCACGAGGTGCACCAACTGATATAGCACCAAGCTTACAGCAAGCTTCAAAAAGTACAGCAGTCTTCTTGTCAATTACCTGATAATAAACATCTTCCGAGATTTCCTGATTCGAAATATTAGAAAGCTGCAATATCTCACCAGCGGCCAAGGTACGACCGAGTTCAGCCAACTCCTGTACAATTTCGTGATTATCAGAAAGAGCTACACGCAACAGGGCTGTTGAAAGGATATAATCACCTACAAGCACAGCCACCTTATTATTATAAGTAGCATTTACCGATGGCTGACCACGACGAAGGTCGCTCTCATCCACAACATCATCGTGCACCAGACTTGCAGTATGCAGCAACTCTAAGCCTAAAGCGGCATTCTGTGTAACACTCGAAACATCGCCATAATTCTTGGCTGTAAGTAAGATAAGCATTGGGCGCATACGCTTTCCGCCACGCTGACGAATGTGAGAAAGAACGCTCTCAAGCATGCCGTCGCCTTGCGAAAGACTCTGTTTGAACAACTCAACAAAGTTGCTCATTTCGCCCTCAATTGGTTTTCTTATCGTTGATAAATAATCCATAGCAAGCGGAATTTTGGCACAAAAATAAGAAATAATTCTCTTATTAGGAAATATTTTGGTAATTTTGAGCCGAAAATTAAGAAAGTTATGCAGAAATTGTTTCTTTTAGACGCTTATGCGCTTATTTATCGCAGCTATTATGCGTTCATCAAGAACCCACGAATCAACTCAAAAGGATTGAACACGAGTGCCATCATGGGATTCTTGAATACTCTGAACGAGGTGCTAACAAAAGAGAAGCCGACACACATCGGAGTGGCTTTCGATCCGCATGGACCAACCTTCCGAAGTGAGGCATTCCCTGAATATAAAGCCCAACGCGAGGAGACCCCTGAGGATATCCGCAAAGCAGTTCCAATTATCAAGGATCTGCTTAAGGCTTATCGCATACCTATCTTACAGGCAGACGGTTACGAGGCCGATGATGTTATAGGAACCCTGGCAGAAAAAGCCGGTTCCATCGGAATTGAGACCTATATGCTAACCCCAGATAAGGACTACGGACAGCTTGTTCGCGACAATGTTTTCATCTATCGTCCACGCCATGGAGGCGGCTATGAGACTATGGGGCCCAAGGAGGTATGCGAGAAATATGATATCCCCTCCCCTATGGCCGTCATCGATCTTCTGGCATTAATGGGCGATTCGGCCGATAACTTCCCTGGCTGTCCTGGAGTTGGAGAAAAGACCGCTGTTAAACTCATCAACGAGTTTGGAAGCATCGAAAAACTTATTGAACGTTCGAGCGAGATAAAAGGAAAACTTCGTGAAAAGGTTGAAGAGCATGTCGACGATATCAAGATGAGTTACTTCCTGGCAACCATCAAAACCGATGTGCCCATCGAGCTCGATATGGAAAGTTTGAAACTCGTGGAACCAAACGAGGATGAACTTGGCAAATTACTGCTCGAACTCGAGATGAAGAGCTTTGCCGACAGAGTTCTTAAGAAAAGTCAAAAACCGCAAAAAGTTGTAAATCAGCAACTCGATCTCTTTGCAGAATTCGCGCCCACCGATGCAGAAACGAACGAAAATTCGAGTTTTGAGACGTTAAAAACCACGCCTCATAACTACAAACTCGTTGAAAATCAGGAGGATTTGAAAAAACTTTGTGATTATTTCTTAACAAACAAAATTCTCAGTCTAGACACAGAAACCACATCAACGAGTGCAATCGAGGCAGAATTGGTTGGTTTGAGCTTCGCCGTGAAGGAATTCGAGGCATTTTACGTGCCCATTCCTGTCAATCGTGAAGAAGCGTTGCAAATTGTTAATATCTTTAAACCAGTATACGAAAGCGAAGAAATTCTAAAAGTTGGTCAGAATTTGAAATACGACCTTGAGGTTCTTCGCAACTACGGCATCGAACTCAAGGGTAAAATGTGGGACACAATGATAGCCCACTATCTTATCCAACCCGAACTTCATCATAATATGGATTACATGGCTGAGATATACTTAAACTATCAGACCATCCACATTGATGAACTAATCGGACCCAAAGGTAAAAACCAGAAATCAATGCGCTCACTCCTACCCTCTCAAGTTTATGAGTACGCCGCAGAGGATGCCGACATCACTCTCCGACTGAAAAACAAACTCGAACCCGAGTTGAAGAAGGCAGAGTGCGAAGACCTATTCTATAATATAGAGATGCCATTGATGCCTGTTTTGGCTGAAATGGAGATGAACGGTGTATGTCTGGATACAGCATCGCTTGCCGAAACGTCAAAACAATTCACCAATCGCATGAACGAGATTGAAGCTCGCATCTACGAATTGGCTGGCGAACAATTCAATATAGCATCGCCAAAGCAGGTTGGTGAGATACTCTTCGGCAAACTCAAGATTGTAGAAAAGGCCAAGAAGACCAAGACGGGCCAGTACGTGACCTCTGAAGAGGTGCTGCAGCAGCTGCGAAACAAGCACGAGATTGTAGCAGACATATTGGAACACAGAGGTTTAAAGAAGCTAATAGGCACTTATATTGATGCTCTTCCAAAGCTTATAAATCCAAAGACAGGTCATATCCACACATCTTTTAACCAGACGATTACAGCCACAGGTCGCCTATCAAGTAGTGATCCTAATCTGCAGAATATCCCTATCCGTGGCGAAGACGGAAAGGAAATCCGCAAAGCATTTATCCCAGAGCCTGGTTGTCTGTTCTTTTCAGCAGACTATTCGCAGATAGAACTACGTGTTATGGCACATCTGTCGCAAGACGAAAACATGATTCGTGTGTTCAGCGAAGGCAAGGATCTTCATGCAGCCACAGCCGCAAACATATATAAGAAGCCTATTGAAGAGGTTACACGCGACGAGCGAACAAAGTCTAAACGCGCCAACTTCGGTATCATTTATGGTATAACCGTATTTGGACTTGCCGAGCGACTTGATATTCCTCGCGACGAGGCTAAGATGCTTATAGACGGATACTTCGAGACCTTCCCACAGGTTCACAACTATATGGAAAAATCTAAAGAAGTGGCTCGCCAAAAGGGTTACGTCACTACCCTATTCGGTCGTCGCCGCTATCTGCCAGATATCAACAGCCATAACGCAACCGTTCGCGGCTTTGCTGAGCGAAATGCCATCAATGCCCCAATTCAGGGCACTGCTGCTGATATTATTAAGGTGGCAATGATTCATATCCACAACCGCTTTAAAGCCGAAGGAATACACTCTAAAATGATTCTGCAGGTACACGACGAATTGAACTTCTCAGTATTCCCCGAAGAGAAAGAAAAAGTTGAGAGCATCGTGCTTGAAGAAATGCAGAATGCTCTCAACCTGAGCGTTCCTCTCGTAGCCGATTCCGGATTCGGTCAGAACTGGCTCGAGGCCCACTAATCAATAGTTGAACGATGAGCCGCCAAGGAACTCGCGAAGGAGGGATGTTGGCGGAATCTGAGTCTCAGGGATGGGACGGATATATCGAAGGAATTTCAGCAGGCGATAGGCCTCTGCATATTCCTTCGAATTTTCTGGTACCTGCTCCAACAAAGGCTCGGCCTGACTCTTGATAACAGCCAACTCGAAAAGCATAGCGGTGTTGAACATCGCATCAGCATTCTCCTGGAAGGGGAATATCCACTTATTCTCCCCTGCCCTAACGCTTGGCCAGCGACGGATAGTCTCCTGAGCATTAACACCACGATACTTATAATCGCGGATGATACGGCGCAGCAGGCGGTTATCGGTTGTTGGGATATAATTATGATTATCAAGCAGAATCGTTGTAAGCGCCGACGCATAAACGCGGAATATCTGATCATTTGGAATCTCCGAAGTCAGCTCAGGATTCAAGGCATGGATACCCTCTACCACCAGCACTTCGTTACCCTTCAACTGCAGTTTCTTTCCACTCCACTCGCTGCATCCCTTCTGGAAGTTATAGCGTGGCAGTTCTACCTCATCGCCCCTGAACAGAGCCGACAGCTGCTCGTTAAGCAGCGGCAGATTCAAGGAATGCAGATGCTCAAAATCGTAGTCGCCCTTACCGTCTTTAGGCGTTTTTTCGCGATCGAGGAAATAGTCATCGAGCGAGATGCCAATAGGATGGATTCCATTAACAGCCAACTGGACACTCAGGCGCTTGCAAGTGGTAGTTTTTCCTGAAGACGAAGGACCAGCAATCAGCACCAGTTTGATACCCTTTCGCTGCGTTATCTCATCAGCAATCTTGGCAATCTTCTTCTCCTGTAGCGCCTCACTAATCTGAATCAACGACGATGAGTCGCCCTTCATAATAACCTCATTCAAATCGCCAATGGTACGAAGTCCGAGGATATCCTGCCACTGGTGGTGCTCCTTGAAGATGCCGAACATCTTGTCCTGATGCGTCATCTCACCAAGCTCGGTAGGATGCTCGCGCGAAGGAATACGAAGCAACAAACCATCGTAATATTTCTCTACTCCAAAAAGGTAAATCTGCGAGGTGTTTGTGAGCAGCGAACCGTAGTAGTAATCCACATAACCATCTATGTCATAGTAAGTTGTGAAGAGACGGCCGGTACTCTTCAGCAGCTTTACTTTTGAGCGGTTGTGCAGGATATCAAACATTCTGATGGCCTCTTCGGTCGTTGTCTCATAGCGATGGATGGGCAGTGCCGCATCGATAAACTCCTGTATACGACGACGGATAGCCCCAACATCGTCGAGCGTGATGGGGCGACCAATAGAAAGGTTTACATAATAGCCATTACTTACTGGGATATCGATAGCCACCTTACACTTGGTAAAGAGCTCGTGTACAGCCTTACATAACACAAAGAAAAGACTACGGGTATAAGCACGCGAACCGCTGGCCGAAGTGATATCGAGGAACTCTACTTCCTTTTGCTTATACACACGATAGTGCATACCTTCTACCTTATTATTAACATGGGCCGAAAGAGGTCCGAAATACATAGTATATCCAGACTTCTTATAAACCTCTTCGAGGTTTGAGCCAATAGGAACTTCAACAGTTGTATCATTGTTCAACACGTGAACTTTCACCATTTTTTCCATAAGCAATATTTATTGTTTTGCAAAAATTTTCTGCAAAGATAACATTTTTCTTAAATCTTAACGGAATATTCTAAGTTTTTTTATAACTTTGTCCCCGAATTACTAAATATAGATACGATTTTTATGTCTATTGGAATTATTTTAAGACTTCTGGGATCGCTTGCTCTGTTGATGTTTGGTATGAAATCAATGAGTGAAGCGCTGCAGAAGATGGCGGGTCCACAATTGCGACACGTTCTTGGCGCGATGACTACCAATCGCTTTACCGGTATGCTTACTGGTATGCTTGTTACAGCCTCTGTACAGTCATCAACAGCCACCACTGTGATGACTGTTTCGTTTGTAAATGCCGGCTTGCTTACATTGGCTCAAGCCATCTCGGTCATCATGGGTGCCAACATCGGAACAACCCTCACCGCTTGGATTATGTCGGCAGGTATGTCGTTCGACATTACCAGCGCCGTTTATCCAGCATTCTTCTTGGGTATCATCCTGATATACCTGAAGAGATATCGCTACATCGGCGATTTCCTGTTTGGTCTCTCGTTCCTGCTCTTAGGCTTGGGAACACTGAGAATGACAGGTACCGAGATGCATCTGGGTGAGAACCAGGCCCTACTCGACTTCTTCGCCTCGTTCGACCCCGACTCATTCCTCACAACGCTGATATTCCTGTTCCTTGGAGGTGTCATGACCTTCTGCGTACAGTCGTCGGCAGCCGTCATGGCCATCACCATGATTCTCTGTTCGAGCGGCGCACTGCCTATCTATCAGGGTATTGCCTTGGTTATGGGTGAGAATATCGGTACAACCGTCACCTCGAACCTCGCTGCCCTATCGGCTAACACACAGGCTCGTAGAGCTGCCCTCGCCCACATGTTCTTCAACGTGTTTGGTGTGATTTGGATTCTGTTTGTGTTCCGTCCGTTCATCGATGCCGTTTGCGGTATGGTTGGTTACGACGTAGATATGGTAAAGGGTGCTGTTGATACAAAGGTATTCCTGGCCAACGCCGCCAAGCTGAGCTTTGTGCTGGCAGCCTTCCACACCTGCTTTAACGTAGCAAATACATTCATCCTGATTTGGTTTATCCCACAGATTGAGCGCTTTGTTTGCTGGGTTATCAAGCCTAAGAAGATTGACGAGGAAGAAGACTTCCGCCTGCACTTTATCACTGCTGGCTTCATGAAAACCCCAGAGCTTTCGGTACTCGAGGCTCAGAAGGAAATCCAGGCATTCTCCGACCGTATGCAGCGCATGTTTAATATGGTACGCGAGTTGCTCACCCTCTCGTCGAGCTCAAGCAACAAGAAAGACAATCGCGACAGCGACTTCAACAAGCTCTACTCACGCATTGAGAAATACGAGGGCATTAGTGATAACATGGAGATTGAGATTGCCAACTATCTGAACTCAGTGAGCGATGCTCACCTGTCGGACGATTCTAAGGCCAAAATCCGTGCTATGCTCCGCGAAATCAGCGAGTTAGAGAGTATTGGAGATGCTTGCTTCAATATGGCCCGTACCATTTCGAGAAAGTACAACGGCAAGCAGGATCACTTTAACGAGAAACAGTACGATCACATACACCAGATGATGGAACTGACAGACCAGTCGCTCTCGCAAATGAACCGTTTGATGATGGGACGCAAGGAGTCGTTTGATGTGAACCGTACCTTTAATATTGAGCACGAAATCAATAACTTCCGCGACCAACTTAAGTCGCAGAATATCAACGATGTAAACAATCGCGAGTACACTTACGCCGTAGGAACCATCTATATGGACCTGATAAACGAGTGTGAGAAACTTGGCGACTACGTAGTGAACGTCGTCGAAGCCCGAATGGGATTAAGATAGAAAAATGAGGAAACGTTTGGTTTCCTCATTTTTTTGTCGTATCTTTGCCGCCGATTATCAAGGGGTGCCTACGGGTGTAGGCTGAGATGATACCCTAAAACCTGATCTGGATTATGCCAGCGTAGGGATGGATAGCAGACTTAGATCCCCTTTCATTTAAAGGTTATAAGCATCATGAAAAGATTATTTTTAGGAATTGCTGCATTGGCGTGTGCAGGCGGTGCAAATGCTCAGAACAAAGCAGCACTTTACGATTCTACACAGGTAGAAGCGCTTAACGAGATTGTGGTAAGAGGTGTGAGAGCACAGAAGAATGCGCCTTTTGCCATCGCAAACATCAAGAAACAGGAACTCAACGCATTTTCAAACACAGGTAAGGAGTTACCTTTCCTCTTCTCACAAACCCCAGGCGTAGTGGCTTGGAGTGAGAACGGACTGGGAACAGGTACTACCTATATGCGCATTCGTGGCGCTGGCGATTCACGTATCAACGTTACACTCGACGGTGTACCCCTGAACTCGCCCGAAGACCAGTGTGTATTCTGGGCTAACATGAACTCTTATGGCTCTTTGCTGGGCTCGGTACAGATTCAACGCGGCGTTGGTACATCTACCAACGGCGATGGTGCCTTTGGTGGCACTGTAGCCCTTTCATCGGCCATACCAAGTCAGCAGGCTGGGGGAGAGGTATCGGCCTCTTACGGTTCATTCAATACATTTAACATCGGAGGCAAGTTCTCAACAGGATTACTTTGGAATCATTTGATTTTCGATGGAGCGTACCACGAGACAAATACTGACGGTTTCATCCACGGAACCGGCGGTCGAAGCGGTTCGTACTACGGCGGACTTACTTGGATAGATAACAAGTTCCAGATACGCTATAAGAACATCGGAAACTTTGAAAAGACAGGACAAGCATGGAATGCTGTAACAGCAGGAAACAACGATTTAAGTTTGATGGACGGCACCTATGGCGCTGCTACTGGCATCAAGACCTACAAGGACATGTGGAATGCTGGTCTGGGCAAATACAATACCCTTTACGAGATCATGGAAAATGCTTCATGGGATTCCTTCAAGCAAGATGCCAATGGCAACTACGTGACCTCACGCTACCAGCTGGCTGATGGCAGCTATTGGAACAAGACTACCGATAACTTCTGGCAGAACCACAATATCCTCTCGGCCGTTTACGATATTAACGACCACTGGAGCACCTCGGCCTCGCTGCACTATACCTATGGCTACGGCTACTATAACGAGTTCCGCTACAACAACAAACTAAAGAAGTTCGGACTTACCTACGATGGCGTGAAGAAGACCGATTTTATTCGCAAAAAGGGTTTGTCGCAGAATACCTACGGTTTTATCTGGAATGCCAACTATAAGAACGAGTATTGGGATGTTATCGGCGGTTTCTCGCTCCAGGAGTTCGATGGCAATCACTTTGGCTATGTTACCTACATTGCCAATGCTGATGTACGCAAAAAGTACATGCCTCACGACGAAGACTACAAGTACTACGACTCCGATGCTACCAAATTCGATGGCAACGCCTTTATCAAAGCTGCTTACCACATCAACGAGCAGTGGGACGTGTTTGGCGACCTGCAGTATCGCTATGTTCAGTACGAGACAAACGGTATTAACGACAAGTTCTACGAGGAGAAAAGCGGTTACTATAACCAGCGCCTGGATATCGACGAAAAATACCGTTTCCTGAATCCTAAAGCAGGTTTCTCTTGGACTCTGGGCGGTCATCGTGCCTATGGTTCTATCGCATTGAGCCATCGCGAGCCTGAGCGCAATAACTTTACCGACAACGACACTTATCCTTTCCCTAAGGCCGAGCAGCTGCTCGACTACGAACTGGGCTACACCTTTAATAGCGACATCTTCCGCTTTGGTGTAAACCTGTATTACATGGACTATACCAACCAGTTCGTACAAACAGGACAGCAAACAGAAATAGGCGAGAAGATAACCACCAACATCAAGGATTCGTATCGCGCTGGTATTGAGCTTCAGGCAGCCGTTGATCCCTTCTCTTGGCTCACGATTGAGGGTAACGCCGCACTGAGCAAGAATAAGATTAAGGACTTTGACGAGTACGCCAGCGTAGATTGGGAAAGCTCATTCAGAGTAATTCACTACGATAACTCGACTCTGGCTTACTCACCATCGACTATCCTGAACGGCTTCGTAAACTTCCATTGGAAAGGACTACAAGCCGTTTGGCACACCAACTTTGTGAGCCGCCAGTATCTCGACAACACCGAGAACGTTGACCGCTCACTGCCTTGCTATTCAGCATCCGATGCCAACATCAGCTATACATTCAAGCCTAAGAAGGGCATCAAGGAAGCTATCTTCGGACTGAACTTCAACAACATCTTCAACCGCCGATATGCTGCCAACGGATGGGTTTACAGCTCTATCGTGGAAGACTATGGTCATCCTAACGATAACCGCTACTACCAGATTGGCTTCATTCCCATGGCTGGCTTTACGATGATGGGTAACGTTGCACTCAGATTCTAAAATATGACAGATTTTATCATAGCACACTGGTTAGACATCACCACCACGATACTCGGACTGCTTTACATCTGGTTCGAGTATCGTGCCAGTGCGTGGCTCTGGGCCGTAGGTTTCCTGATGCAGGCACTTGGCATTGTGCTATACTACCAAAAAGGACTCTATGCCGATTGCGGCATGGAGTTCTATTACCTTTCGATGACCGTTTATGGTTATTGGAAGTGGGTGAGGGGAGCAGCCAACAAGCAAGCCCTGCCCATTACGCGATTCCCTCGCAAACTGATTATACCCTGGTGCGTGTTAATCCTTGCCGTATGGGGAGTAATTTATTGGTTGTTGGTAACCTTTACCAATAGCAACGTGCCACTTATCGACAGCTTTACCACAGCACTTAGCATCGTTGGCATCTGGGCCTTGGCGCATAAGTATCTGGAACAGTGGTTCATATGGATTGTTGTCGACGTTGTAACATGTGGTCTTTACTTCTACAAAGACATCCCATTTAAGGGCAGTCTTTACGCTTTGTACGTCGTTATTGCCGTTTTTGGCTATAGAAAATGGAGACAGATGGTAGATAATCGCGCTATTTGAGCGGTTTTTTGCCATTAAATTTGGCTATCTGCCACGTTTTTCGTACTTTTGCAGCGAATTACAAATTCAAATATTATGCAGACGAAAAGTCATTTATCGCGTTTAATTCATGACCAGGCCCAAAAGTATGGAGATCGTGAAGCCCTGATTTATAAGGACTTCGGTGGGTCGGAATGGAAATCATATTCGTGGAATCAGTTCTCGGATATGGTCAAGAAAGTATCTAATGCCTTATTAAACCTGGGCGTAAAGGTCCAGGAGAATCTGGGTGTATTCGCTCAGAACTCTGTTCAGTACCTGTTCTGCGACTTTGGTGCATGGGGAGTGCGTGCAGTAACCATCCCATTCTATGCTACCAGCTCTGAGCAGCAAATCCAGTTTATGATTAGCGATGCCAAAATTCGCTATCTCTTTGTAGGCGAACAGGAGCAGTACGACAAGGCACGTCGCATCTTCGCAACCTGTCCTACACTCGAACGTATCATCGTTTTCGACAAGAACGTACATCTTTCTTCGCTCGACCTCAGTTCGATGTATTTCGACGATTTCCTGAAGTTGGGCGAGAACTATCCACGTCAAACAGAAGTTGAGTCGCTTCAGGCTCAGGCTTCTATGGACGATATTGCCAACATTCTGTATACCAGTGGTACTACAGGCGACTCAAAGGGTGTTATCCTTACCTGCGGACAGTATGCTGCCGCTATGGAAGCCAACGATAAGTGTGTGCCTGTAGGCGAGAACGACAGAGTGCTTAACTTCCTACCATTCACCCATATCTTCGAGAAGGGTTGGAAGATTCTTTGTATCACAGAGGGTGCAACACTGATTGTGAACACTTATCCTATGGAGGTGCAGCAGTCTATGCGCCAGACTCATCCTACCTGCATGAGCTCAGTGCCACGCTTCTGGGAGAAGGTTTACATGGGCGTACTGGAGCAGATTGAGAAAGCCAGCGCACCTAAGCGCAAGTTCTTTATGCACGCCCTCAAGATTGGTAAGAAACATAACATCGAATATTTGTCGAAGGGTAAGCGTCCACCTATGCTTCTGCATATGGAGTACGAGATGCTGAACAAGACCGTATTCTCGCTGGTTCGTAAGGAGTTGGGCTTGGAGAATGCCCATTTCTTCCCAACAGCTGGTGCTACAGTTAATCCCAAGGTCGAGGAGTTTGTTCATGCTATTGGCATTAACATGATTGTGGGCTATGGTCTTACCGAGAGCCTTGCCACAGTTAGCTGTAACCACCTTGGCAAGCCTTACACCGTTGGTGGCGTAGGTATCCCCATCGAGGGTATCGACATCAAGATTAGCGAAGAGGGCGAGGTATTGCTCAAGGGCCCAACCATCACAAAGGGCTATTACAACCGCGAGGACCTTACAAAGGCCGCATTTACCGAGGATGGATACTTTAAGACAGGCGACTCTGGCTATCTGAAGAATGGTGAACTGTTCCTGAAAGAGCGCATCAAGGACCTCTTCAAGACCTCAAACGGCAAATACATTGCTCCACAGATGATAGAATCGAAGCTGCTGGTTGATAAGTACATTGACCAGATTGCTATTATTGCCGACCAACGCAAATTTGTTTCGGCTCTGATTATTCCTGTTTATGCACTGCTTGAGGAGTATGCTCGCGAAAACAAGATTCCATTCGAGAACAGAGAGCAGCTTTGCAAGGACCCACAGATTAACCAGATGATGAAGGAGCGTATTGACACGCTGCAGCAGCAACTGGCTCACTACGAGCAGATTAAACGTTTTATTTTGCTGCCTAATCACTTCACCATGGAGAAGGGTGAACTTACAAATACATTAAAAATTAAGCGTCGTGTACTGAACGAAAACTACAAGAAGGAAATTGACGCGATGTACGCAGAATAAGATATGATTACTCAGGACCAACTGAAAGATGTGTTAGAGAGAGCGGATGCCCTGCACCGCTACTTGGAGATAGACAAGAAGAAAATAGAATACGAGGAGGAAGATCTTCGTACGCAAGCTCCTGACTTCTGGGAGGATCGTAAGCGTGCCGAGGAGCAGATGAAGAAGGTAAAAGGCATCAAGAAGTGGCTCGATGGTTACAAAGAGGTTCGCACCTTAGCCGACGAGCTGCAACTGGCATTCGACTTCTTCAAAGACGAGATGGTAACCGAGCAGGAGGTAGATGATACCTATGCTAAGGCCATCAAGGCTATCGAAGACCTGGAGCTGAAGAACATGCTGCGCCAGAAGGAAGACCCCATGGAGGCCGTTCTTAAGATTAACTCTGGTGCAGGTGGTACCGAGGCTCAGGACTGGGCTTCTATGCTCATGCGAATGTATATGCGCTGGGCCGAGGCTCATGGCTATAAGGTAACTATCTCAAACATTCTTGAGGGCGACGATGCCGGCATTAAGAGTGTGACCATGCAGTTGGAAGGTGGCGACTATGCCTACGGCTATCTGAAGAGCGAGAACGGTGTTCACCGTTTGGTACGTGTATCGCCATTTAATGCCCAAGGTAAGCGTATGACCTCGTTCGCCTCTGTATTCGTATCACCACTGGTCGACGATACTATCGAGGTATATGTAGACCCAGCCAAGCTCTCTTGGGATACCTTTAGAAGTAGTGGCGCTGGTGGTCAGAACGTGAACAAGGTAGAATCGGGTGTTCGCCTGCGCTATTGGTACACCGATCCTGATACTGGCGAGGAAGAGGAAATCCTCATTGAGAAT
>Ga0265299_10004104_pt1 | contig 13918 bp, 9 predicted proteins | sample AusTroGonzalo_MG_4_FD_193485 | JGI IMG/M metagenome (GOLD analysis project Ga0265299, IMG submission 193485) | Bovine rumen microbial communities from tropical cattle in Woodstock, Queensland, Australia - Gonzalo_02 | ecosystem: Host-associated > Mammals > Digestive system > Stomach > Rumen ...
GGAACTGTTGCCCCCCCCCCATTCCTATACACTGATTCGCTCCCTCGTCCTTTTGGTCTTCACGCTTCTTCTCCTTATTCCAGCCGTCTATGTCGTCAACCGCTGGCTGCCCTGGACTTTGGGGAAAGTAGTGAAAAGTGAAAAATAGTAGCATGTAATATCCTTATAGCAATGGAAAAGCCCCTCGTCGACGTAGCCGTCCTCATCCTCTTCTTCAATCGTCCGGAACAACTCTCAAAAGTCTTTGAGCAAGTGCGCAAGGCGCGTCCCGCACGCCTGTTCCTCTATCAGGACGGGCCGCGCGGAGAACGCGACATGGCGGGTATCGAGGCCTGTAGGCAGGTCGTCGGGCAGGTCGATTGGGAGTGTGAGGTCGAACGCATGTATCAGGAGAAGAACTACGGCTGCGACCCTTCGGAATACATCTCGCAGAAATGGGCTTTCTCCAAGGTAGATAAATGTATCGTGCTTGAAGACGACGACGTTCCTTCCGTCAGCTTCTTCCGCTTCTGCAAGGAACTCCTCGACCGCTATGCCGACGACGAACGTATCACGATGATTTCCGGCTTCAACCACGAGGAGCATACCACCGACATAGGTGATGCTTCCTATTTCTTCACCTCCAACCATAGCATCTGGGGCTGGGCCAGTTGGCGGCGCGTCATCGACCAGTGGGACGAACACTACGCCTTCCTCGACAATCCTGTGGAACTGCGAATGATGGAGAACCTCATCAGCCAGCGTGGCTATCGCGATGATTTCCTCCTCACCTGCCGTCGTCACCGTGAGTTGGGCAAGGCCTTCTACGAAAGCATCTCCGAGAGCACTATGCGCCTCAACTCCGGACTGGCCATTGTGCCTCGCGACAACATGATTAACAACCTCGGCGTCACCACGGACAGCACCCATTTCGCCGGAACCACGGCCACCCTGCCCCGAGGCTATCGCCGCATCTTCACCATGGGACGCCACGAAGCGGACTTCCCCTTGCGCCATCCGCGCTACGTCCTGGAACATGTTGCCTTCAAGGAGCGAGTCTACCGTATCATGGCCTGGAACCATCCTTGGATTAAGGTCGCCCGTTCATTCGAGGAGCTGTGGCTGAACCTTCGCCACGGCGAATTTGGGGCTATCACCACGGCGCTCGGCAAGCGCATTAAAAAGTGGATGAACCCGAAACAGGCCATCCACTGAACAAACACTCATAAGGTGGAAAATGAGCGGGCGGAACACATAGGGTGAGCATGGGCAATTCAAAGGAATGAGGCCATATAGGTCGGTAGGCAAAACAAATCCTCGTCTTTACGGATGTCCTTAGAATGAAGCAGGTATCTTTGAAGGACGCGCTCAGAATACTTCTTCATAAATAAATCGATAGAAACGTGTTTGGAAGATTGCGATGATTTCACCTCAATAGGACAAATCTTTGCTTTCCTGGAGACGATGAAATCAACCTCATAATTGCGCTTCCCCGTTTCCGTTGGCCAAGTATGATAGAACAGTTTGTTGTTGGCTGCCACTAACATTTGTGCAACAATGTTCTCATAGACATAACCAAGATTCGTGTTGAGTTTATCGGTGAGAAGTTTTTGATAGATGAGATTCTCGGTGAAGTCGTTGTCCCAAAATGCCAATGTCACAAACAATCCCGTATCTCCGCAGAACAACTTGAACTGCTCTTGACTGATATTCAACGACAATCCGGCACTCGGATCATTTGCGTGATAGCAGACATTGGTGGTCATAGAATCTTTCAAGATAGCGATTTCTTCCGTAAGCCGGTCTACACGGCCTCCATTCACCACACTTGCCACCTTATATCGTGAAGCATTGGTATTCAATTGGGAAGGAATTGCATGGAACATCAGCGAGGTCACACCCGATGGGTCTAACTTATAGAAATCGTCATCATACAGATTGATGATGCTACGTTTGCGTTGGTCTACGATGCTCAGATTCTGTGTGTCAAGGTAGTCATTGACGACCTGTGGCATTCCTCCAACCAGCATATATAGTCGGAAGTCACGCATGAGTTTCCTGTGAACGGCATCACCCAAAGGCTTCTGTTTTTCAAACATGGTCCTCAATAGTGGAATCGTGGTTTCGTCGCCTAATGCCCATCGGAACTCCTCATAATCCATGGGGTACATATCAAGGCGCGTTTCCTCGCTGGGAATCACAATGTCTTTAATGTTCTTCTTGATGCTTAACAACGACCCCGTCTCTATGTAATCATAGCGTCCGTCGGCAACCAGATACTTAATCGCCTGACGAGCCAGTGGTTGTTTCTGTATTTCGTCAAAGACCACAACAGATTTTCCGGGAATGAGGTTCACATGATAAGCCAGTTGAAGTTGAGTAAATAGAAAGTCAAGGTCTGAGGTATCCTCGAATAGATGCTTGATGTCCTTGGAAACATTTGCGAAATCAATGATGAGATAACTCTCATATTCATTCTTTGCGAATTGTTCAGCAATGGTAGATTTTCCAACGCGTCTTGCGCCTCTGATGAGTAGAGCCGTTGTCCCATGCTGGTTCCTTTTCCATTCGAGCATTCGCCCATAAATCTTCCTCTTGAAAACCCTATTCGTTGCTTTGTCTGGCATCTTATTCTCTGAACTTTTTGTTTTGCGCTGCAAAGATACACGTTATTTTCTATTTATCAAAGAATTATAGATGAATTTGTCAAATCCCGCAAACTTTTTACCCTTCATTTTGTCAAATTCCGCAAACTTTCAACCTCTCGATATGTCAAATCCCGCAAACTTTTTGAGCTATCCTCTACCTTTGCACTCATCACCCAAAAGCATCTAATTCTTAACCACAGTTAAAGTTTCTCAAATAAATTATCCATGAATGTACGTTTGTTTACAGATGAATTGCCTATCTTTGCGGCGGATTATATAGCAAAACGTCAAGCCAATACGACATGAGACACAGAATCATCGCCATCATGGCCCTCTTGTGCGCACCCGCTGGAGGTTATAGCACAACTGCGGCGCAGGAAAACCTACAGCAGCAAGCGAAAACAACGGGGGCGGCAAAGACTTTCACTACCGTGAAGGAGCTGCCCATCACCAGCATCAAGAACCAGTGGCGTAGTGGCACCTGCTGGGCCTATGGCACGCTGGGCTACCTCGAGAGTGAGATCTTGCGCAAGACGGGTCGCGAGTATGACCTCTGCGAAATGTTCATCGTCAACAAGGACTACATGGACAACGCCACGCACTATGTGCGTATGCACGGCTTCAGCCAGATTTCCGAGGGCGGGTCGTGCGACGACGTCGTGGATGTCATCCGCCGCCATGGCATCTGTCCCGAGGACGCCATGCCCGCGCCAGGTTCGCTCGTGGGCGACTCGCTGGCCAACTTCAAGGTTTTCTTTCCCCGATTAGACAGCCTGGTGCGCAGCATCGTGGTCAAGGATGCCAAAGCCCCCAAGCCCCACTGGCAGGACAGCGTGCAGGCTCTCATCGACAGCAACCTTGGCCACAGCCCTGAGACCTTCGTCCATGAGGGCAAGACCTACACCCCGCGCTCCTTCGCCGAGAGCCTCGGCCTGAACCTCGACGACTACGTCAGTCTGACAAGCTACACGCATCACCCCTTCCGTGAGTGGTTCGTCATCGAAGCTCCCTACAAGTGGCGCCTCAAGCCCAGCTATAACATCCCCATCGACGAGCTCATGGCGGCCCTCGATGCGGCTCTCGATGCCGGCTACACCGTGGCCTGGGGCGGCGACGTCACGGGCAACTTCGACCGCACTGGTACGGCCGAGCTGCCCGACGGTGTGCAGCCCTCGCAAGCGTTGCGGCAGGAGCAGTGGGACGACTGGCGCTTCACCTACGACCACGTGATGCTCATCTATGGCAAAGCCACCGATGAGGCGGGCCGCCCCTTCTACATGGTCAAAAACACCTGGGGCCGCTACGGTCGTTATGGTGGCATCTGGTATATGTCGCGCGACTATATGGCACTGAACACCACCTACATCTTCCTCAATCGCCACGCGTTGCCGAAGCGTTTGCGGAAGGCTATCGGCAAATAATCGGTGACGAGTGCCCTCTTTTTCTGTTGCCTCCCGTCTATTTCAGCGCTTTCTGTATCCTCCCGACCTCGTCCTCGATGTACTTTGTGAGGCAACGGGCGATTTCGGGATAGTAGTCGTTGAGGGTTGGATACTGGTCGCGGTGGGCGGCATAGTAGCGAAGAGAGGCGACCAGCTCGGGCGTCCAGTTGAAGTTGCAGCAGACTTGGTTGGCCAGCTCGTTGAGCACCTGCTTATGGTCAAAGCCCTGATCGAGCATGTAGAGGACGACGGCGGCGCGGACAATGCTCTCGTTGACGACGGTTTGCCAGTCGTTGTATGCCTGTCGTTCCATTGCGTAGGCGGAGAACTTGCGTAGCTTCTGCCCGGTGGTAGCTATTATGGCGGCGTTGGCCTCGTTGTAGAGCAGCGGGTTGACGAAGGAGTGGTTAAACTCGTGGATGAGCGTCGCGGCCATGTTGGCTCCCTCGCTGTAGGGCTTGCCCGTCTGCGGGTTGAGGTAGTAGCCGCAGATGGCGTATGCTTCGCGCGGCTGTCCGGGCAGATGGCGGCTGGGACCGTAGTTGCCGCCGCCGCAGGTGAAGCCAATGACGATGCGGAAACGGTCGGTGGGGGCGGTACCGTAGAAGCGGGCGTACCAGTCCTGATGGAAGTAGGTCATGACATTCGTCTCGTAGGCTTTCAAACCCTCGTCGTAGAAGGTGTGGTGCTGTTCGTAGAAGTCGTGGAAGCGGGTGTCTGTGTAGAACGTGTTGAGTTTGTCGATGAAGTCCTCGATGTCAATGTCCTTCCAACGCTTTTCAAGGTCGGCCTGTTCGCCAAGGAACTTGATTCTACCCCCGTCGATGTCGAGGTGGATGGCCATGCTCATCACGGCATCGTAGCTGATGCCATACTGGTTGTGAAGCCTCTGGAAGCAGGCCACGGCGGCGTGCTGCTTGTATGGCGCGAACCAAGCCTCGGTGTCCTTGGTGTACTGCCCCGCCATGTCCTTGTTGTACTCGAGGTTGCCCGCCGTGCGTGCGAGGATGCTCATCAGTTCGACGGCCTCGCTGACCTCGACATTGATTTGACTTTCCGTCTTCCTCTGTCGCGTCTCGGCTGAGGTGATGCAAGCATCGCTCCGCTCTCGCTGCTCCATCGGTTGCGCCGTCGCAGTCAGTGCAGCAACGGCAAGTATGATTGATAGAATGATTTTCTTCATGCTTTTAATCGTTGTCGTTTATATTCTCCCAGCGTACAAATGTTCGACGGGGAAAAACATGTCCCAGTTCTTGCCCCACACGATGTTGCCGTTGTCAATGGTGAAGCGGCTGAACTTCTGGGGGTCGAGGTACTTATTGTACTGTGGATGTGGGTGACGACGGATGAAGTCGCCGATGTCCACCGTCTTTACGGTGTTGTCGTTGAACGTCAGGCTGACGGTTAGGTTGCCCATGTTCTCTGCCTTGGTGATGAAAAGTCTCTCCATGTCTGTTCCTCCCTATAGTTTTTTCTTGATGTTCGTACTGCGGACACTCTGTTTCATAACGAAGAACTTCACCCATTTGTCGATGATGTTCTTGTGGTACTTGCGAATGAACTCCTCCGCCGTGCGCTTGTCCTTCTCTGGCAGCGGCTCGGCTTCGTGTTTCTCGCGTACGCGTATCTCGGCTAGTTCTCCGTTCATCATGATAAGGTCGAAGATGCTCTCCTTGCCCCCGTGTAACACGTGGACATGTATTGGCTCGTGCTCGTTGGAGTAGAAGTAGAATATGAACCCGAAGTATTCAAATATCTTTGGCATAATCTTCTTGTTTTAATCGTTTACGCCCGCAAAGTTAAGCATTTTCTTTCAGTTATTCTCCACTTCCTCCGCTAAACTTACGCTAAACTTACGAAAAGCGGCGAAGACGTATCGTTTTTCGATATAAAACAGTACCTTTGCAGCGACAAAACTGAAAAGATGATGAGACATACGATACTGCTGACACAAAGAAAACAACATATAAACCAAACAAATATGCGACTTAAATTCTTTTATTTATTTGTATTGGCCACGGTACTTGCTTCTTGTTCGGGAGACAAGGTGAAGTATCGTATCGGAATATCACAGTGTTCGGATGACATTTGGCGTCACAAGCAGAATGCCGAGCTGAGGATGGGGGCTTACTTCCACGACAACGTGGAGCTGAAGTTTGCTGCGGCCTACGACAGCGACGAACGGCAGGTGCAGCAGATAGACAGTCTGGTGAATGACGGTATCGACTTGCTGATTGTGGCTCCCAATCAGGTGCAGACTATCTCACCAGCCATCGACCGTGCCTACGACAAAGGTATCCCCGTCATTGTTTTCGAGCGCAAGACCAGTTCACGGAAATATACCGCCTTTATCAGTGCCGACAACTACGAGATGGGGCGTGTGATGGGCGAATACATTGTTTCTCGACTTCATGGACAGGGAACGGTGTTAGAGATAAAAGGACTGGAAGGTTCGTCGCCCGCCATCGAGCGCCACAACGGTTTCATGGACGCCATCAAGGATGCTCCTGGCATCAAGGTAGTGGGCTCGCTACAGGGCGACTGGACGGAGCCGACCGCCTACGAGAGCACAAAACAATGGCTCGCTAATAATAAAGATGTACGCGTAGACCTTGTGTTTGGTGCCAATGACCGCACGGCGATGGGAGCAAGAAGGGGTCTCACCCCCACAGCCTCACCCCCAACCCCTCCCCTATTGGGGAGGGGAGTATATACTTCAGATGTTGATACTCCTGCCAACGAAGCTAACTACTCCCCTCTCCTTGGGAGAGGGGTCGGGGGTGAGGCTGTTGGGCCTCTTTATTGTGGCATCGACGGCCTGCCGGGTGAGAATGGCGGCATACAGTTAGTTCGCGACTCTTTGCTGGACGCCTCTTACATCTATCCCACCCACGGCGACCAGATTATCGAGTTGGCCGTTAATATTCTTGAGGGAAAGCCCTACAAGAAAGAGACGTTGCTGATGTCGGCCTTGGTGACAAGCGACAATGCCAAGGTATTGCTGATGCAAAGCGAGGAATTGATGCGACAGGCTGACCAACTGGATTTGTTGCACGACAAGGCCAACAACTATCTCCATGAACTTGGAGTGCAAAGAGTTGTCAATTGGCTGGCCATCGGCATCATCATCCTGTTGCTTGTGGCCATCGTCCTCTTCTACCTCTACCACCTCAGTAAGGTCAATATCCGTAGGGAACGCGTTGTGAATAACCTATGGAATCTGGGAAGCACAGAGAGTACAGAATTGACGGAGGACACAGAGAAACCAACGGCAATCGTCGACATCCCAGAGGAAGGTCAAAAGACAGATGTGTTCATTGCCCGTTTTCGCGAGGTCGTGGAACGGAGGATGACGGACAGCGAGCTCAGTGTGGAGGATTTGGCGGATGACATGAACCTCAGTCGCGTGCAGCTCTACCGCAAGGTTAAGGCCCTTACAGGCTCCTCACCCGTGGAACTCCTGCGCACCGCCCGCCTGAATCGTGCCTACCAGATGCTGCTGACCACAGATAAGAATGTCAGCGAGGTGGCCTACGACGTCGGTTTTTCTGCTCCCGCCTACTTCACCAAGTGCTTCAAGGATGAATTCGGCATGGTGCCGGGCGACGTGCGGAAAGGTTGAAAAGCTCAAGACCCTATCTTATTTAATTATTCCGTGGTTATGGAATGATCGTTCTATGACCACAGAATGATTGTTCCATGACCACGGAATGATTGTTGAAGCATAGAGTATTGTGCGGTTGGAAAAGGCCTGAAAGGCCAACAAACGGCCCTCTTCGCCACTGGGCTATGTACTGATAGCACTTTCTGGGCGTCCCTGCTTGGTGCGATGATACATTCTGCATGAGAATTATCGTTCATCCTCTTGCAGATTTGTTGCATAGAAACAAATGTTCAAGGAGATGAACGATTCTTTATCTACACCTTTATATATTATAACGTCCTTTGCAACAGCAAAACCAACAAACATCATTCATTAAAAGACAAAACAATGCAAAAGCTAAGACGATTGTTGATGAGCCTCGTGCTCATTCTTGCTGGCACAGCGCTCTGGGCGCAGCAAGTGGACATCAGCGGCACTGTGCTAGATGACCTCGGCGAGGGTCTGCCCGGTGCCACGGTAAGAGAAAAAGAAAACGCGACCAACGGCACTGTCACCGACATGGACGGCCACTTCAAAATCAAGGTCAAGAGCGGTGCCATGCTGGTCATTTCCTACATTGGCTTCGAGACCCAGGAGGTAGCTGCCAAGGACGGCATGAAAGTGACCATGGGCGAGGCTGCCTCAGAATTGAACGAACTCGTGGTCACGGGCTACACCGTCCAGCGCAAGGCCGACTTGACTGGTGCCGTGAGCGTGGTCAGCGTGGACGAGATTGCCAAGCAGAATGAGAACAATCCGATGAAGGCGCTGCAAGGTCGTGTGCCGGGTATGAATATTCAGGCTGACGGTAACCCGAGTGGTGCTGCGACGGTGCGCATCCGTGGTGTCGGAACGCTGAATGACAACGACCCACTCTACATCATCGACGGCGTGCCCACGAAGGCTGGTATGCATGAGCTGAACGGAAACGACATTGAGAGCATTCAGGTACTGAAGGATGCCGCCTCGGCCTCCATCTATGGTAGCCGCGCTGCCAACGGTGTGATTATCATCACCACGAAGAAGGGCAAGGACGGCAAGGTGAAGGTGAACTTCGACGGTAGCCTCGCCGCTTCGTTCTATACCAACAAGATTGAGACGATGAACGCCAGCGAGTGGGGCCGCGCCTTCTGGCAGGCCAATGTCAACGACGGACTGAATCCCAACAATAATAACGTAGGCTATAATTACGATTGGACCTACAACCAAGCAGGGAACCCCATATTGAATGGTATGACCATGAACATGTTCCTCGACGAGAACGGCACGGTACGCGCTGGAGACACCGACTGGTTCGACGAGGTGACCCGTACGGGTGTCGTTCAGCAATACAACCTCTCGGTGAGCAACGGTTCGGAGAAGGGCAACTCCTTCTTCTCCGTAGGGTACTACGACAACCAGGGTACCATCAAGGACTCATGGTTTAACCGTCTCTCGGCACGTGCCAACAACGACTTCAAGCTCTTCAACGGAGCTGTCACCATCGGCGAGAATTTTACGATTAACCGCACGAAGGGCGTCGATGCTCCCGGCGGCGTGTTGGAGCACGCCCTGGAGTTCAACCCCAACTTCCCCATCTACGCCGAGAACGGCAAGTACGCTCAGGCTCTCGGAGCCTACTCTGAGCGCGAGAATCCGTTGAGCATGATTGACAATTCAAAAGACAATGAATATACGCAGTGGCGCTCGTTCGGCGATGTCCACCTAAGTGTTACGCCGTTTAAGAACTTCATGGTGCGTACCACCCTCGGCATGGACTACACCCAGAAAGCGCAACGATTCTTCACTTATCCCATTGAGAATGGTAAGGTGAGGCGTACGGATAGTGCTGCCGAGAGCAAGCAGGAGCATTGGATGCGCTGGATGTGGAACGCCATTGCCACTTACAATCTGGAAATTGGCAAGCATCGTGGCGACGCTATGGTCGGCGTGGAGCTGAATCGCCAGGATTATACGTGGGAGAGTGCCAAGCGCTACGAGCAGGCCATCCTGAATACCGACTACATGTGGCCCAGCGCAGGTGCGGGCAAGCAACTGGCCGAGGGCAGTGGCGACGGTTTCTCGCTGGTGTCGTTCTTCGGCAAGGTGAACTACACCTACGATGACAAGTACCTGGCCTCGTTCACCATCCGTCGTGACGGCTCTAGCCGCTTCGGTAGCAACAACCAGTACGGTACGTTCCCCTCTGTCAGTGCCGGTTGGCGTCTCTCGCAGGAGAAGTTCATGCAGAACATACAGTGGCTCGACAACCTGAAGCTACGTTACTCTTGGGGACAGACTGGTAATCAGGAAATCTCGAACACCGCACGCTACACCCTGTATAAGTCGGTAGTGTCTACAGGTCTTTGGGGCAGTGGTCAGGCAGGAACCTCTTACGACATCACTGGCAGGAACGGCGGTTACGACCTTGCTAATGGCTATGTACGCACCCAGCGTGGCAACGACGACATCAAGTGGGAAACCACTACTCAGAATAATATCGGTCTCGACTTCGCTTTCTTGAAGAATGAAATCTACGGCTCGTTCGACTGGTTCAACAAGAAGACCACCGACATCCTGCTCTTCATGGAGGGTATCGCCGCCATGGGTGAGGGCAGCGGCCAGTGGATCAATGCCGGTGAGGTGAAGAACAACGGTTGGGAACTCTCCATCGGCTACCGCCACAGTCTCTCAAGCGGCTTCTCGTGGGACATCAACGGCAACATCAGCAGCTACACCAACGAGGTCACCAAACTGCCGGAGACCGTAGCCGCCAACGGCAAATACGGCGGCAATGGCGTGAAGAGTGTTGTCGGCCACCCGATGTTCTCACAAGTGGGCTACATCGCCGACGGCATCTTCAAAAGTCAGGAAGAGATTGACAACCACGCCCGTCAGGAAGGTGCCGGGCTGGGTCGCATCCGCTATAAGGACCTCAACGGCGACGGCAGCATCACCGAGGCCGACCAGGATTGGATTTATGACCCGACACCCGACTTCACATGGGGTCTGAACATCTACCTGCAATACAAAAACTTCGACCTGACGATGTTCTGGCAGGGCGTGCAAGGCGTGGACGTGGACTGTCGCGGCTATAAGTCGCAGACCGACTTCTGGGCCAACTCGGCCATCAACGTACCTTATCTGAATAAGGGCGTCCGTGTACTCGAAGCCTGGAGCTCCACGAACCCAGGCAGCGACATCCCCGCTTTGACCACGAGTGACACCAACAACGAGGGTCGCGTCAGTTCGTACTACATCGAGAATGGCTCATACGTCAAGCTCCGCACCATCCAGTTGGGGTACAACATGCCTAAAAGTATTACCGACAAGTTAAAAATGGACCGTATCCGTTTCTACCTGTCTGCCCAGAACTTAATCACCATCAAGAGCAGCAAGTTCACTGGCAACGACCCTGAGAACCCAGGATTCGGCTATCCCATTCCCCTCAACCTCACTTTCGGATTGAACGTAGGATTCTAAGACAACGAATTAAAACGAATTTCACGAATTAAACGGAATATAGTTATGAAGACAATATATAGATTTTTCTGTGCAATCTGCGTAATTTGTGGTTTGGTGAGTTGCTCCGACTTTTTGGAAGAGCAGGTGCCGCAGGCCACACTGACTCAGGACGAAGTGAAGCAGCCTGAGTATATCGACAATGTGCTCATTTCTGCATACGCAGGACTTCTGTCCATCGAGGATATGAATGCCAGTTTCTCCCTTTGGAACTATGACACCCGCTCTGACGACGCCTACGTTGGAGGCAGCTCGTTCAGTGACGGGGAACCTTTTCACCGCCTTGAGATGGGCATAGGAATAGATACTGGCGACTGGCCCTTCAACTCCATCTGGAACAAGCTCTACCAGTATCTGTCGCGTGTCAGCCTGTCGCTCGATGTCCTTGCCAGTTCAGACCAGGAGAACGCCACCATCCAGCAGCGCACCGCCGAGATGAAGTTCCTCCGTGCTTACGGTCATTTCCAACTGAAGCGCCTGTTCAAGAAGATTCCGTTTGTGAACAAGCTGAACATGACGGAAGAGGACTATAACAACCTTTCGAACACCGAGTACACCAACGACGAAGGCTGGCAGCAGATAATTAACGACCTTGAGGCCGCCTACGCTGTGCTTCCTGCCGTGCAGGCCGAAAAGGGACGCCCCACGAAGGCTGCCGCTGCCGCGTTGTTGGCCAAAGTTTATCTCTATAAGGCTTATCATCAGGACGATACCAACAGCAACAAGGTAACCGCCATCAATGCCGAAGACTTGCAGAAAGTGCTCGAATACACCGCCCCCGCCCTCTATACCGGCTATGGTCTCGAACCCGACCTGCACAACAACTTCCGCCCCGAGGAGCAATACGAGAACGGCAAGGAGAGCCTTTGGGCTATCCAGTACTCAAAGAACGACGGCACTACATACGGCAACCTGAACTTCTCGAACCGCCTCATCGTTCCTTGCATTCCCAAGGTTCACGACAGCGGCTGCGACTTCTACAAGCCCTCTCACAATTTGGTCAACGCCTATCGTACCAACAGCGATGGCCTGCCCATGCTCGACACCTTTGCCGACAAGGACTACACCATTGGCTCGACGGAGACCGTTGACCCCCGCCTGTTCATCACCGTCGGCGTCCCCGGCACTCCCTATATGTACAACACCAGCTTCATGATCAGCGAGACCAACGCCTGGAGCCGCTCGGGTGGCACCTACGGCTACTACGTGTCGCTGAAGCAGAACGTCGACCCAGCACTGACCGACAGCTACCTTTACCTCTGCGACTCGCAGTGGGCCACCTCGATGAACCGCGTCGTGCTACGCTATGCCGACGTGCTGCTGATGCGTGCTGAGGCATTGGCCCAGACGGGCAGGACCGCCGAGGCCCTCGCTCTGGTGAATCAGGTGCGCGACCGCGCCGCAGCCATGGCCACCAACAGCGTTGTCTCTAACTATCCCAACAAGTACGGCATTCACTTCGCTGTAGGCAAGTACAACGGAACATTCTCGAAGGACGACGCCATGAAGATCATCAAGATGGAGCGCCGACTGGAACTGGCTATGGAGAGTGAACGTTTCTTCGACCTCGTGCGCTGGGGCGATGCCGCTACTGTGCTTAACAAGTTCTACAGCACGGAGAGCGAGAAAATGAACTTCCTCGCTGGCTCGCAGTTCACAGCCAACAAGAACGAGTACCTACCCATCCCCAAGGAGCAAATGGCAGCCTCCAACGGACACTACACCCAGAACTGCGGGCAGTGGTAAGGAAAATGTAAAAGAATGTAATAATGTAAAGACGTCACTATTATGAAACAGAATAATTCTTTCATTTTTAAATTGTTTAATTTTTACATTGCAGTAGCTGCTTTGTTGCTTACTGCCTGTAGCAATGACGAACATACAGGAACAATTGATGTCAGCGGTGCTTGCTTTGTGGAGAAATTTGTGCTCAACGGAAAGTACGAAGGTCTCATCAATTCAGAGAAGCGTCAGGTGAAGATAAAGGTACCCGTGGATTTCACGGAGAAGAGTAATATGGAAATTACCAGTCTCACCATCTCTGCTGGTGCCAAGGCCAATTTGAAGGTGGGCGACCGCCTGAACTTCAACGCAGACCGCAATCTGCACATCACCAATGGCGACCAGGTGATGGATTATCAGCTGAGCGTCCGCAACGACGAAGCACTCCTCTCGCTCTTCATGCTCGAAGGTGTCAAGGGTGCCATCAACCAGCAGGACAAGACCGTCACCGTCTCGGTCATGGCCAACAGCGGTATTGACCTCGCCAATGCCACTTTCGAGGTGGAGTGCTCAGAGGATGCAGTCTGCTCGCCCGCTTCCGGCACGAAGGGCAACTTCACCGAGCCGTTCACGCTCACCCTGACCGACAACACCGCTGTCAACACCTACACCGTCTATGTGACGCTCATCCAGAATCCCGTAGCCCTCTTCGTAGGCGAGGCAGAGAATGTTGAACTTCTGAACGATGAGGAGAAAGCTGCTGCCAAATGGCTGACTGGTAACATCGCCAGTGCAGCCTACGCTTCATGGAGCGACGTGGCCAGTGGTAATATCTCGCTTGACGAGTGCCGTCTCATCTTCTTCCACCGCCATTGCTCCAGCTACGGCAACTACAACGGTTTCGCTGAGGCCGAGACCGGTGCCATGACTGCACTGGCACGTATGAAGGAGTTCTGGCAGAAGGGCGGTGCCTTCGTATTGGG
>Ga0265299_10004109_pt1 | contig 13902 bp, 6 predicted proteins | sample AusTroGonzalo_MG_4_FD_193485 | JGI IMG/M metagenome (GOLD analysis project Ga0265299, IMG submission 193485) | Bovine rumen microbial communities from tropical cattle in Woodstock, Queensland, Australia - Gonzalo_02 | ecosystem: Host-associated > Mammals > Digestive system > Stomach > Rumen ...
CCTATCGCTGGAAGGATACTCAGGGCGATGCCGATGGTATTATCCTGCGTCTTGACGAGACTCTGGGCGATCAGGCTCTGGCTACTCAGGCCGAGACCTATGCACAGATCTACAAAGACCTCGACGATGCCATCAGCCTGTATCAGCAGAGCGGACGCGATCGCGATGAGTTCTATCAGCCAGGTCTCGATGTTGCTTACGCCATCTACGCCAAGGCTGCGCTTAACCGCGAGGACTGGCAGACAGCTGCCACCTATGCCGCTCTGGCTCGCCAGGGTCACTCTATGATGACTCTCGACGAGTATATCAACGGTGGCTTCCATTCAGCTAACAGCGAGTGGATCTGGGGTGTGTTCGACGAGGAAATCCAGACCATCAGCTTCTATAGCTTCTTTGCTTACATCGGCTGTAACTCAAGTGCCAGCAACTGCCGCAACTATCCTGTTGCCATCAGCAAGGAGCTCATCGATCAGATTCCTGAGACCGACCGTCGTCGTTACCTCTATCTCGTTCCTACCGATGAGGAGTATGCTGAATGTAATGCCGCTGGTCGCAGCACCAAGACCCTGTATAAGCGTGCGCGTAAGGACTATCCCGATTGCCTCTACGAGACATCGCTGGTATATGCCTATATGCAGTTCAAGTTTATGGTTGCCTTCTATCCTGGTGGTGGTTCGTTTCCACTCATCCGCTATGCCGAGATGCTTTATACCGAGGCTGAGGCCGATATGCACCTTGGTAAGGAGACTGAGGCTCAGGATCTGCTGTTCGAGGCAGTAAGTCAGTACGACGAAGCTTACACCAAGAGCACCAAGACTGGCGACGAGCTGATGGACGAGATTAAGCTCTATCGTCGCTTCGACCTTTGGGGCGAGGGCAACGACTGGTTCGACTACAAGCGCTGGGGCCAGCCCATCGTTCGTAAGACCAAGGAACAGGGCGGTAGTTTCAAGAAGGAGTTTGCCGTTACCATCAATCCTGAAGACGGTAACGCCTGGACTTGGGTCATCCCTCAGAAGGAGACCGACTACAACCAGCTTGTTGATTAATAGCCATGGAAACTACATAAGCGGTGGTCCACGCGGCTTGGAAATTGAATCCGCCCGTGACACCATCCACATCGAGCACTTCTCCAGCAAAATAAAGCTGGGGGAGTGTTTTTGATTCTAAGGTGTTTGTGTTTACAGCTGCAAGGTCGACACCGCCACAAGTCACAAACTCATCCTTGAATGCCGCACGCCCTGCTATTTTGTACTGGTCGTTGCATAGCGCGTTTGTAAGGCGGTTCAGCTCCTTCTGGTTCAGGTTCTGCCAGCGGTTCTGCGCGCGCTCGCCCAGAGTCTTTGCCACAAGGTAGTCCCACAGTCGGCTTGGCAGCCCTAATGGGCGTATCGTGGCTATCTGCTTCTGCGGATGGCGTATTATTATCTCATGCAGCTCCTGCTGTATCTCAGGCTCCTTCAGCGATGTCCAGTTCACAGCCAGTGGCATCTGGTAGTTGTGCTCATGCAGCTCGCGCGCTGCATGGCTGCTCAGCTTCAGTATCGCAGGTCCGCTCATTCCCCAGTGGGTAATCAGCAGCGGCCCACAGCTTTTAAACTTTGTGCCAGGTATCGATGCCGTTGCATCTTCAACCACTGTTCCCATCAAGTTACGAAGCGCTTCATCCTCAATACTGAACGTAAACAGCGATGGTACAGCATCAATGGTAGGAACTCCTGCCATAGATGCGGTACCACCTCCTGTAGTTATAACTTTAAAATCGTAGTCGGCTAATTGCTCCAGACTCTCGATTTTACACCCAGTACGTATTTCTATTCCGTGACGTCTTACCTCTGCCAAGAACATGTTGATAATGGTGTGAGAATCCTGCGACATAGGGAACACACAATTGTCATCCTGTGTGGTTAATCTCACCCCGTGGGCTTCAAACCACGTGTAGGCATCGCGATAGTCAAAAGTCTTGAATAGTCGCTTCAATAGTCGGTGTCCGCGAGGATACACTTGTTGCAAATCTGTAACTGCCTCAAACGAGTTTGTACAGTTACATCTTCCGCCACCAGATACCTCAACTTTAGCAAGTACCTTTTTTGATTTCTCGAATATTGTGACCTGCATCTCAGGGCACATCTCCTTAAGGTTTATCGCCAAGAAAAATCCTGCCGCTCCACCACCAACAATCGCCGTGCGCATTTATTTTTTACTTTCTTACTTTTTTACCTTTTTACCTTTCAATGAGTATTCTCGCATCTACTGCCACAACATCGTTCTCGTCGGCCAACAATGGGTTAATATCCATCTCCTTAATCTCTGTGGCAAAGCGTAGTAGGGTAGAGAGGCGTACTATTATCTCGGCAAACTTCTGTTCGTTTATGCCCTGTTGTCCACGAGTACCTTTCAGTATCTTGTATCCGCGTAGTGAGTGTATCATCGAGTAAGCTTCGGCATAGCTCAATGGAGCAAGTCCGCTCGACACATCCTTCAGCACTTCAACAAATATACCGCCAAGTCCGCAAAGCGTAACGTGGCCGAATCTTGGTTCGTATTTGGCACCAATAAACAGCTCGGTACCCTTCATCATCTTTTGCACCATAACGCCTGTGGCACCATCTATCTTCATCATGCGGTCGAACTCCAAAGCAAGGTGCTCAGCTGTACGTATGTTAAGAGAAACGCCGCCCACATCGCTCTTGTGTATGGGACCAACCACCTTGGCCACAACGGGGAATCCCACGTTCTCGGCAAAGGCTGTAAGTTCCTCTTTCTTGGTGCTCACCATTTCGGGTACTAAGGGTATGCCGGCACACGAAAGGATGTCGCGTACAGTCTGTGGCGACACGTAGCCGTTTTGCTCAATGCCTTTGATGATGATATGCAATCGTGGAAAGTCGATGCCGTAGAGCTGTACCTCGGGTGGGGCTGGCTTTGGCGTGCGCATAATCTGACTCAGGGCTGTGGCAAGCGTAACCTCATCGCTGAAGTTTACGTGACCTTTGCTTAAGAACTCTGCCACCTCGGGGCCAGCTGTGTGCAAGCTTGGCAATACGGGAAATATTGGTTTCTTGCACTCGCGTATCTTCTTGTCGAGTACGTCGTAAGCCTCGTAAAGCTGTGTAAGTCCAGGTGTTCCGTAGATTACGGCAATGGCATCGATGTCGTCGAACTTGTTCTCGCAGTAGTCAATCACCGTGCCAAGTTGCTCGGCAGTACCTGTAGCAAGGAAGTCTATAGGGTTGGCTACCGATGAGCCGGGGAACAGCTTTGTCTTCAGTTCGTCGGCCTCCGGTCCCTCAATGTGTGGCACATTCAATCCGCCCTTCGAGAGTGCGTCTGTAAGCATCACTCCAGGACCGCCTGCGTGTGTTACAATAGCAAAATTCTTTCCTTTCAGTTCGGGTAGTGTGAAAATGCATCCCACGGTGGTAAGCTCCTCGCGCGAGAAACAGCGTACTATTCCAGCCTTACGGAACAGAGCCTCTACCGCCGAGTCGCTCGATGCGATAGCTCCCGTATGGCTCGAAGCAGCACGACTTCCGCTCTCGCTCGATCCAGCCTTGATGGCTGCAATACGACATCCCTTTCGAATCAGACTACTTGCGTGGAATAATAGCTTGTCGGGGTTACTGATGTTCTCAATATATAGCAGTTTTACCTTCGAATCGGTCTTGGCATCAAAGTGCTCGTCCATATACTGAAGCACGTCTTCAATGCCAATCTGTTTGCCGTTACCAATGCTCCACACGCTGTTAAACTGCAAGCCTTTTATCACGGCACTCTCTAATATGAATACCGCTGTGGCGCCCGATCCAGATACAAAGTCAACACCCTGTGGGTTCAGGTTTGGTATAGGCAACGTGAACACGCTATGGTGGTTGCGGTTAAGCAATCCTATACAGTTAGGACCTATAAGTGCCGCACTGTATTTTGTGCATGTGTCAAGTATGCGTTGCTCCAGTTCGGCTCCTGCCTTTGTCTCCTCGCCGAATCCTGCTGAAATTATCACAAAGGCTTTTGTGCCTTTTTCCGCACACAGATAGTCCACATAGTCAGGACAGAACTTTGCTGCAACAACAAGCACCGCCATCTCAGTCTGTGGTATATCTTTCACATCGTGAAATGCCTTAATTCCCTGCACCTCGTCTTCTTTAGGGTTCACGATGTGCAGGGCGCCACCGAAACCACCATTCTTAATATTTCGTACAATAGACCCACCGGGTTTATGCACGTTGTTAGAGCCGCCAATCACGACGATGCTCTTTGGATTCAATAACTGTTGGTTAATCATTTTATTTCCTTCCGATAGTCAATTCCGTGTTCAGGTCGTCCGTCACACTCTTGAGCTCGGTTTTATTCAACTGGTTTTCATCGCTGAGGATGCTCTCCATTCTCTGTTTGTATATTTCGTCGAAGAATGCACCTACAAGAAACAACAGCAGGTTCGCTTTGTCCTCTGGAGCTTTGAATTCATTCAGTCTGTCGCTGAACATGGTTATAAGTCCATCTCTTATCTCGCCTTTTAAGCCTGCTGATTCCGGGTTGTTGCCCTCGTTACCCTCAAAGTGTATCATGAGTGCTTGGCACATCTTGCTGCCAACTCCACTCATAAACCACTCTCTGAACTCATCTAAGTCTGTTGGTATGGTTTTCTCGTCTATACCGCTGGCGGTCAGGTCTTCGCGAATAGTGTTAAGTGTATTGAAGAACACATCTGCATTGTCTTTTACCAAGGTGGGCAGATAATTCTTATACTTCAGATAACTTTCCTTCTGTAAATCAGCTATCGATGGAATGTTCTTTACAAATTCTGTGCTGATATCCCATTTGGTGAAGCCCTTGCTAACCTTTATTTCACGCCATGCATTGGGGTATGCCAGTGGCGATCCGGTCTCAACATCCACCAAGCTGTCTGCTTCTGTTTTGTATACTGCGATATCATTCACGTGCCTATGTCCTGTAAACGCCATGTGAATGCCGTGTTTTATCATCTTCTCTCCAACCTCTTTGTAGTTCTTAAGTATGAACTCGCTCTGTATGCTGCTTTGTCCGTCGTAGTGCTCCACAATGTTGTAATGCATCAGGGCTGCCACCTGCTTACCCTTGGCGCGTGCGTTATCGGCCTGGTTCAGCATCCATGTCAGCGTGTTTTCGCCTATGCTTCCTGTAGAATTGTCTATACATAGCAGTACCAGCCCGTCAAACGGTTCGCATGCGTACGATAGCGAAGCCTCGTCTTTGGAATAAGCTATGTTAAATCCCATTTCCTTATACAATTCTGCAAACTGTTGTGGGGTTATTGGGGCAGAGCCGTAGTTTACGTCGTGGTTTCCTGGTATTACTAAAACTTTTATACCCTCATTACGCAGTTTATTCAGTGCGCCAACCACCAGCTTGTGGCTCGCCATATCGCCACCCTCTGTCAAGTCGCCAGCTACCATCACCATATCTGGTTTAGAGGTAAGAGCATTTTCAATAACCTTTTCCAGAATCTCTTGGCTGTATAACAGCATTTTCGGGTCTTTGCTTGCTGCTTCTACCTTTTCTTTGTTTTGTAGCAACTCAGGTGCCATTACGTGTAAGTCGCTCAGCACCATAATATTTTTCTCGCCTTGGGCTTCATTGTCTGTTTCATCACCGTAGTTTGCTGCGTTGTCAGCAGAGTAGGTACATGCTCCAGCTATTGCCCCGCACAACAGCACTACCAGTGCTATGCGTGTCCAATTAAGTAGAATTCCTTTTTTCATCGTTCGTAAATTTTAATATGTGGGGCAAAGATAAAAAAAATATGTGAAATATTAATGCATAAAAGATATAATAATTCATAATTTGCAAATGAAATTGAAAATAATTAGTTACCTTTGCATAGTTAAACCAAATAAAATGGGCTTTATGAAGAAAATTCTATTTATAACTATAGCTTTGATCATGCCTATGTTCATATTTGGACAATCGTATTCGGCTCTCTGGAAAAAGGTTCAGGAGGCTGAAGAGAAGGATCTGCCCAAGACTCAGTATGAGGTGCTGCAGCAGATAGTGAAGAAAGCCAATAAGGAGGCGCAATACGGACATCTGCTAAAGGCAGAACTGATGGGGGCACAGGCGATGGCAAACATCGCCCCCGACTCGCTGAAACCTGAGGTGGACCGCATAGTGGCGCGATATAACAACGCTAACGACGAGGTGCTGCGACTGGTGTACCAGACGGTGCTATACCAGATAGCAAACGACCAGTATAGTCTGAAGCTTGACATAAAGAAACCACAGCTGACACCTGAGGTGTGCAAACTGTTGGCTAAAACAAAGGAGCGTAGCTTTGAGCCGTTTGTAGTGATGGGTGCTGATGCATCGGTATTCGGCAACGACATGCTGAGCGTGATAGGTGGCGAACTTGGAGAGATAAAGACCATGCGCGACTATTACAGCAAGGCGGGAAACCAGAAGGCGGTGAGCATACTGGATGCAAACTTGGCTATACAGGAATATCGCCGTATGCAATACAGCGCGCCTACTGCCGAGCGCATAGCCTACATTGACAATGCGGTGGCAAAATGGGGCAAGTGGACGATAATGAACGAGCTGCGCAACGAGCGACAGCAGCTTACTAACCCACAGTTCAGACTATCATACGGACTGGCTGTGGCTCGCCCAATGCAATCGCAGAAGGTGGAGCTGAAGACGCTGCGCAATCTACAGCAGTTGACGATGACTGTGTATCCCGTGAAGTGCGAGGGTGACTTTGAACACTCGCCAGCAACTGAGAAGGGCTGGGCTAAGATTAAACCACTGCTGGGACAGCCTGTGATAAGCGAGATAAAGCAGTTTGACGCGCGCAAGGACTACGAGCTGTTTGACGACTCGATGGAGCTGAAGGGACTGCCTGTGGGCATGTATATGGTGGAGTTTAAGAGTAACCCTGAGACTGAGGTGGTGCGCACGCTGTATCATGTTACAAACGTGTACACCATAGCCGAGACCCAGCCTAACGGAAAGATACGCTACGTGGTGGTGAACGCCACAACAGGACAGCCGATAGCGGGTGCTCACCTGAAGATAAAGGAGAGGGTTACGTATCGCGAGGAGAAGACGTACACTGGCATCACTGATGCCAAGGGCGAGTATATGTTCGCCACAAAGGACGTGACACGACAGCGCAGCGTGTTTGCCTATACCGACGACGACAAGGCGGCTGCAGTGCTTAGCGGCTCGGGCAGATACGAGTTCTATGATGCCGACCGATTGATAAAGCAGACGGTTATCTTTACCGATCGCAGGATATATCGCCCTGGTCAGCAGGTTCATGCATCGGCCATGGTGTATCAGGTGGTGCAGGGCATAGAGCAGACGGTGTGCGCCAAGCAGGCGGTGACGTTTGTGCTGCGCGATGCCAACTATAAGGTGGTGGGCGAGAAGAAGGCCGAGACCGACGAGTTTGGCGTGGCTGCAGTTGACTTCACGCTGCCATCGAGCGGACTTACGGGCGAGTTCTACGTAATGGTGAACAACAACTCGCAGCGCATACGCGTAGAGGAGTATAAGCGCCCAACATTCCACGTAGACTTTGATGAATACAAGGAGGCTTACAAGGCTGGCGATACAATCGACGTGAATGGTACTGCAATGAGCTATGCAGGTGTGCCTGTGCAGGATGCTAGGGTGAGCTACAAGGTGATGCGCCGTGCTGCATTCTGGTGGATGAGTTACAACAGATATTACGACGAGGCCGCACTGGGCTACAGCAATAATGGCACAGAGGTGTATAGTGGCGAGGCTACCACTGATGCTGACGGACACTTTACAGTAAAGATGCCACTGACGATGCCTGAAACAAAGTATCCGATGTTCTATAACTTTGTGGTGGAGGCTGATGTGACTGACGGGGCTGGTGAGACGCACAGCGGACAGACATCGCTGCCGCTTGGCAATCGCAAGACTGCCCTGAGCATCGACATAGCCGACAAGGTGCTGATAGAGGATAACCCCGTGGCAACATTCCACGTGCGCAACGCTGCAGGTAAGGATATGGATGCTGAGGTGATGTATCGTATAGACGGTGGCGAATGGATTAGCGTAAAGACAAATAATAAGATAGCACTGGCTAAATTAGCTTCGGGCAAGCATAGCATCGAGGTGAAGTATGAGGAGCAGACAGAAAGCAAGGATGTTGTGGTGTTCTCGCTCGACGATGAGAAGCCTGCTGCTGAGACGGATGACTGGTTCTTCCAGTCGGCTGGACAGTTCGCATACGATGGTACTCCTGTGACAATACAGGTGGGCTCATCGGATAAGGATGTGCATATAGTATATAGCATCTTCTCGGGCAAGAAGCTGATAGAGCAGGGGGCTGTAGATCGCAGCAACCAGCTGATAAACCGCAAGTTTACTTATAAGGACGAATACGAGAACGGACTGCTTATAACCTATGCATGGGTGAAGAACGGTAAGTGCTACACACATATAGCCCAGATTCAGCGCCCAATGCCTGACAAGAAACTGAAGCTGGAGTGGGCAACATTCCGCGACCGCTTGACTCCCGGCCAGAAGGAGGAGTGGACGCTTACCATAAAGGATGCCAACGGCAAGCCTGTTGACGCAAACCTTATGGCTACACTCTACGACCAGAGTCTGGATCAGCTGATTAAGCACAGATGGAGCTTCTCGCCTTACCTGTGGATACCGCTGCCAAGCACCCGTTGGCAGTCAGCAGGTGTTTACGGCTACTCGCGTTTATGCACTCGCTCGTGGAAATCGCTCGACTATGATGCTATAAACTTCAGTCATTTCGACCACGATGTATATCCACAATACTACCGCACATTCGGCTATCGTGCATCTAATATGAAGCTTGGTGCACGTGCCCGCGACATAGAGGACGGAATGGTGATGATGGAGGCTGCTCCTGCGATGGCTAAAAATGCGGTGGAGTTTGCTGCTCCTGTAGTTAAATATGATAGGGAAGAAGCCAAGGAGGCTGTCGAGACTTCGAGCGTTGGTAGTGCTGATTCAGATGAAAATCAAACAGAGGATGTACAGGTGCGCGAAAACATGAACGAGACAGCATTCTTCTATCCACAGCTTACAACTGATATGAACGGACGTGTGGCCATAAAGTTCACTCTGCCTGAGAGTCTTACCACATGGCAGATGCTTGGCTTCGCACACACCCGCGAACTTTATTATGGAAATATCGAGGCCGAGGCAGTGGCTAAGAAGGATGTGATGATTCAGCCTAATGTGCCTCGCTTTGTACGCGAAGGCGACAAGGCCACAATCTCTGGACGAATATTTAATACAGGCGAAAAGAACGTTCAGGGTAAGGCAACCCTGAAGCTGATAAATGCTGAGACAAACGCAGTGGTATACGAGAAGACTCAGAAGGTATCGCTGAAGGCTGGCGAGACAACAGCTGTGACATTTGATGTGAATACTACTGGCTACGACCCATCTATGCTTATCTGCAAGATGAGCGTAAGTGGTAACGGATTCAGCGATGGTGAGCAGCACTATCTGCCCGTGCTACCAGCAAGCGAGCGCGTAACTATTGCATTGCCAATAACCCAGCATAAGCCAGGAACAGAGACTATCGACTTGACAAAGTTAGTGCCTGCTGATGCCAAGAACGCTAAACTCACTCTGGAGTATACCAATAATCCTGTATGGCTGATGGTTCAGGCTTTGCCTTCAGTGGGCTCGCCTAACGAGGATAACGCCATCTCGCTGGCTGCATCGTACTACGCCAACGGAATAGGTAAATACATCATCGACCAGAATCCACAGATTAAGCCCGTATTTGAGCAGTGGATGCAGGAGAAAAACGATGCATCGTTGACATCGCAGCTGGAGAAAAATCAGGAGCTGAAAGAGCTTGTTCTTTCTGAAACTCCTTGGGTGATGGATGCTGATAATGAGACAGAGCAGAAGCACCGATTGGCCGACTTCTTTGACGAGAACCTGATGAACAACCGTCTGGATAAGTGCTTAGAGAAGTTGCAGAAATTGCAGTTGGGCGATGGCTCGTGGACATGGTATCCTGGTATGCCAGGCTCGTTCTATATGACCGTAGCCGTGAGCGAGATGCTGGTGCGCCTGAACGCTCTTACCACCAATCAGGCCGACACCAAGGGTATGCTTAACAGCGCATTCAGCTTTATGGGTAGCGAGGTGGTTGACCTTGTGAAGGAGCTAAAGAAAGCCGAGAAGAAGGGCGAGGCAGTGAGATTCCCAAGCTATAAGGCTCTGCAGTGGCTGTATCTTGTAATGCTCGATGGTAGGGCACTGCCAGCTGATGTTCTGCAGGCCAACAACTACCTGATAGAGTTGCTGAAGAAGGACATAAAGAACCAGAGCATATACGACAAGGCCCTCTCGGCTGTAATCTTCTCTAAGATTGATGCCCAGCGCGCTCAGGAGTATGCCCAGTCGTTGAAGGAGTACACCGTGTTCCGTGAGGATATGGGTCGCTACTACGATACTCCACGTGCTGGTTACTCTTGGTTCGACTATAAGATTCCAACTCAGAGCATCGCCATAGAGGCTCTGCAGATGATTACACCAAACGACTTCCAGACCATCGACGAGATGCAGCGCTGGCTGTTGCAGCAGAAGCGCACTCAGGCGTGGGATACACCTATAAACAGCGTTAATGCCGTTTATGCATTCTTGAAAGGTCAGGAGTTCCGCTTGGTACAGAACCAGAAGATGCCCGCTATCAATCTGGATGTTAAGACTGTAGCTGTGCCAAAGGCAAGTGCCGCTATCGGCTATGTAAAGACAGAGCTGCCAAAGGGTAAGCGCCTCACCATCCGCAAGACCAGCGATGGCACTTCGTGGGGAGCCGTTTATGCTCAGTTCTTCCAGAAGACAACCAACATCGCTGATCATGGTAGCGGTTTGACCATCAAGCGTGAGATTCTGAATAAGGATATGAAGGTGGGCGATCGTATTAAGGTCCGCATCACCATCACCGCTGATAGAGACTACGACTTTGTTCAGGTGGTTGATAAGCGTGCGGCCTGTATGGAGCCCGTTAAGCAGCTTAGCGGCTATCATCATGGCGGATATATTACTCCTCGCGACAATACCACTTGCTACTTCTACGATGTACTGTCGAAGGGCACTCACGTTATAGAGACCGAGTATTATATAGATCGTGCAGGAACATACGAGACGGGTACAGCTACCGTAGAGTGTGCCTATAGCCCAGAGTTCCGTGCAGTTACAAAGTCAGAGACTTTGGAGGTAAAAAAGTAATAAAGTAAGAAAGTAAAAAAGATTATATGAGAAAATTGTTAAGTATGATAAAGGTGAAGGCAAAATGGGTTTTACCCTTTTACCTTTTTACCTTTTTACCCCTTACAGTAAGCGCGCAGAGACTAACCGTTAAGAATACCACCATTGATGTGGGGGCTACGGGCTATGAACAGCCCGTTACGGCTACGTTCGAACTTCGAAACAAAGGATTGCGCAGATTGGTGATAGAGAGTGTTAAGCCCGATTGCGGTTGCACAAAGATAGAGTATCCCAAGGAGGTTGGAGTGGGTGATAAGTTCACTATCAGAATGACCTACGATGCCCGTCAGCTTGGACACTTCCAGAAGATGTGCCAGGTGAAGAGTAACGGCACAAAGAAACCCTTCTACCTTACAATGAAGGGTGTGGTAAAGACTGATATGCGCGACTACTCTGGCGAGTATCCTGTTGCTATGGGCGACCTGCTTCTGGATGCTGATGCTATCGAGTTTGACGATGTAAACAAGGGCGATGTACCTGTTAAGGAGATACATATATTCAATAACGGTAAGAAGGCCATGCGTCCAAACCTGATGCATCTGCCTCCATATCTTCAGGCCATCACAAGTCCCGACCATCTGTTGCCAGGACGTTCGGCTACCATCACCGTTAAGCTGCTTTCAGAGAAGTTGCGTGATTACGGATTGACCAAGACTACACTCTATGTTGCTCACAATCCAGGCGATAAGGTTCGTCAGGACTACGGCATTGAAGTGGCTACTGTATTGCTGCCTGATATGAAGCAGTTCCAGAAGGCAAACAAGGATTTGGCTCCAGTGCTCAATATTTCAGAGACAGATGTTGACTTTACCGACTTTGGCGGAAAACCAAAGAAATCGGCTACTGTTACTCTGCAGAACAATGGTAAGTCTACTCTCAAGATTACTTCGCTCCAGCTGTTTACTGCTGGTTTGAAGGTAACCCTCTCTAAGAGTCAGATTGAGCCAGGACAGAGCACTCACCTTAAGATTACAGGTACAGCAGCCGAGTTGCAGAAGCTTCGCACTCGTCCGCGTATCCTCATGATTACAAACGACCCCGACCACGCCAAAGTTGTCGTAAACATTAAGTTGAAGTAATATGGAACATCCCGAGAATAGCTCAGAATATGCAGGCTTGCAGGTGAACAGTGGGGTAGAGCAGCCCTCTATCATAAACCCCTACTTGAAGCGAGGCCGTTTCCGTCGTCGTGAACTATCAGTTGACGAGATGGTCGAGGGTATCATCAAGGGCGATGTGACTATTTTGTCGCAGGCCGTAACCCTCATCGAGAGTGTTAATCCCGACCATCAGGCAAAGGCGCAGGAGGTCATCAACAAGTGTCTGCCTTATAGTGGCAACTCCATACGCATTGGTATCAGCGGTGTGCCTGGAGCTGGAAAGAGTACCTCGATTGATGAGTTCGGAATGCATGTGCTCAAGGAGAAGGGAGGCAAACTGGCTGTTCTTGCCATCGACCCCAGTAGCGAGCGCACCAAGGGCTCAATCCTTGGCGATAAAACCCGTATGGAGAAGCTGGCTCAGCATCCGTCATCGTTCATACGCCCTAGTCCATCAGCAGGCTCGCTTGGCGGTGTTGCACGTAAGACTCGCGAGACAATCATACTATGCGAGGCTGCGGGATTCGATAAGATTTTCGTAGAGACCGTAGGTGTTGGTCAGAGTGAGACCGCTTGTCACTCGATGGTTGACTTCTTCCTGTTGATTCAGGTGGCAGGTACGGGCGATGAGCTTCAGGGCATCAAGCGCGGTATTATGGAGATTAGCGATGGCATCGTGATAAACAAGTGCGATGGCGACAATGTAGACCGTTGTCACATGGCAGCTACTAACTTCCGCAATGCGCTTCACTTCTTCCCCATGCCCGAGAGCGGTTGGAGCCCAAAAGTGTTATGCTATAGCGGATTCTATGGTACGGGTGTGAAAGAGATATTCGATATGATTTACGAGTATATGGACTTTGTTAAGGATAACGGCTATTTTGCCTATCGTCGTAACGAGCAGGCCAAATACTGGATGTACGAGAGCATAAACGAGCATCTGCGCCTTAACTTCTATAACAACCCTGCTATAAAAGCACAACTGTCAGCTGCAGAGCAAACGGTTCTTGAGGGACACAAAACAAGTTTCGTTGCCGCCCAGGATCTATTGGATGAATATTTTGATTTATTAAAGAAATGATACAGATTGAGATAGATAACGGCAGTGGATTCTGCTTTGGAGTAACCACCGCCATCAAGAAAGCCGAAGAGGAGCTTGCCAAAGGCGAAAAACTATATTGCCTTGGTGATATCGTACATAACGGTCGTGAGTGCGATCGACTTCGCGAGATGGGGCTTATCACCATCAACCACGAAGAGATGCAGCAGTTGCACGATGCCAAGGTCCTGCTTCGTGCTCACGGTGAGCCACCTGAGACTTACGAGTTGGCACGTAAGAACAACATCGAGATTATTGATGCTACCTGCCCCGTTGTGCTTAAGTTGCAGAAGCGTATCAAGGAGCAGTACGATGAAAACGCTACGGCTCAGATAGTAATCTTTGGAAAGAAAGGACACGCTGAGGTGCTTGGTCTTGTTGGTCAGACACAGAGCAACGCCATTGTTATCGAGAGTAGCG
>Ga0265299_10004111_pt1 | contig 13901 bp, 9 predicted proteins | sample AusTroGonzalo_MG_4_FD_193485 | JGI IMG/M metagenome (GOLD analysis project Ga0265299, IMG submission 193485) | Bovine rumen microbial communities from tropical cattle in Woodstock, Queensland, Australia - Gonzalo_02 | ecosystem: Host-associated > Mammals > Digestive system > Stomach > Rumen ...
AAGATTTTCAACGATGCCTTGGCGCAAGCCAAAAAGATGGGCGACGAGTATGTCTCCATCGAGCACCTGTTGCTGGCTGTCTTCGAGAGCAACAGCACTGCCTCGCAGATGCTGAAGGAACAAGGCGTAAACAAGAACGACCTTGAGACTGCCATCAAGCAGTTCCGTAAGGGCAAGAAGGTCGATTCGCAGGATGCCGAACAAAACTACGACTCGCTGAACCGTTTCGCCAAGAACTTGAACGATTTGGCGCGCGAAGGCAAACTTGACCCAGTCATTGGCCGTGACGAGGAAATCCGTCGTGTGCTGCAAATCCTGAGCCGACGCACCAAAAACAACCCTATATTAATAGGTGAGCCGGGCGTGGGTAAGACCGCCATCGTGGAAGGCTTGGCCCAGCGTATTGTCAACCGCGACGTGCCGGAGAACCTGAAGAGCAAGACCGTGTTCAGTTTGGATATGGGTGCCTTGCTCGCCGGTGCGAAATACAAAGGCGAGTTTGAGGAGCGTCTGAAGAATGTCGTCAAGGAGGTCGTGGACAGCGACGGCGAAGTCATCCTGTTCATCGATGAGATCCACACCTTGGTTGGTGCGGGCGGCGGCGAAGGCGCCATGGATGCGGCCAACATCCTGAAGCCGGCCCTGTCGCGTGGCGAACTCCGTGCTATCGGTGCCACCACCTTGAAGGAATACCAACAGTATTTCGAGAAGGACAAGGCGTTGGAGCGTCGTTTCCAGAAGGTCATGGTCGATGAACCTGACGAGGCTTCGGCCATCAGTATCCTCCGTGGCTTGAAGGAACGTTACGAGACCCACCACCACATCCGTATCTTGGACGAAGCCATCATTGCGGCAGTGCAACTGTCGGTGCGTTACATCAGCGACCGTTTCCTGCCCGACAAGGCCATCGATTTGATCGACGAGGCTGCCTCGCGTTTGAGGCTGCAAATCGACTCGGTGCCTGAAGAGCTTGAAGACGTGGAACGAGCCATCCGCCAGTTGGAGATCGAACGCGAGGCCATCAAGCGCGAGAACGACACCAAGAAGGTCGAGGAGATAGGGAAGGAGCTGGCCGAACTCAACGACAAGCGCACCGCCATCAAGGCCAAGTGGGAGACCGAGCGTAACTATGTGGAACTGATTCAGAAGGAAAAGAACAACATAGAAATCTACAAGCACCAAGCCGAGGTGGCTGAGCGTGACGGCGACTATGGTCGTGTGGCAGAATTGCGTTACGGCAAGATTCGCGAAGCTGAAGCTGCCATCGAGAAGGCCAAGGCTGACTTGAGCGAGGCGCAAGGCGACCACCCGCTGGTGGACGAGGAAGTCGGTTCCGACGATGTGGCTGAAATCGTCTCGCGTTGGACGGGCATCCCGGTCAACAAGATGATGCAAAGCGAGCGTGAGAAGCTGCTGCACCTTGAGGACGAACTGCACAAGCGCGTGGTCGGTCAAGACGAGGCCATTACTGCCGTCAGCGACGCCATCAGGCGTAGCCGTGCAGGCTTGCAGGATGCCAAACGGCCTATCGGTTCCTTCATCTTCATGGGTACCACAGGCGTGGGTAAGACCGAGCTGGCCAAGGGTTTGGCTGAGTTCCTGTTCGACGACGAGAACGCCATGGTGCGTATCGATATGTCTGAATATCAGGAGCGTCACACGGTCTCTCGACTCATCGGAGCGCCTCCCGGATATGTGGGTTACGAAGAGAGCGGCCAACTGACTGAAGCCGTGCGCCGTAAACCCTATTCCGTTATCCTGTTGGATGAAATCGAAAAGGCTCACCCTGATGTGTTCAACATCTTGCTGCAAGTGCTTGACGACGGCCGTCTGACCGACAACAAGGGTCGTACCGTGGACTTCAAGAACACCATCGTCATCATGACCTCCAACATTGGCGCGAACATCATCCAGGAGAACTTCGCCATGCTCAATGGCAGCAACGATGAGGAAGTCTTCGAGAAGACCCGTAATGAGGTGATGGAGCAGCTGAAGCAGTTCATGCGGCCTGAGTTCCTGAACCGTGTCGACGACATCATCATGTTCAAGCCTTTGGACGAGAGCCAGATTGCCGACATCGTGAAGATGCAGTTCCGCAGCGTGCAGAAGATGCTGGCTGCCAACGACATCAAGATAGAAATCACCGATGCTGCTGTCGACTTCATCGCAAAGCAGAGCTACAATCCGCAGTACGGTGCACGTCCCGTGAAGCGTATGATGCAGCGTGAGTTGCTCAACTCGCTCTCGAAGATGATTCTGGCCGATTCGGTCGATAAGACCAAGACCATCATCGTGGATGTGAATGGCGAGGGGCTGATTTTCAGGAATTAAAAGCCTTTGCCAGTTCAAACGAGAAGCCAAGGAGTGCGAAAGTGCTTCTTGGCTTTTTTATTTATGTTTCCTCAAAAATCTGCAATTTTGATGTCTTTTTTGGAAAAAGTGTGTTTTTGTGGTTCTATTTTTCGGAAAAAGTGTATTTTTGCCACATGAAATTTTCGGAAAAAGTGTATTTTTTAGGTATGATTTTTTCGGAAAAAGTGTTAAATATTTGTTATTCAGAAAGATATAATTGCCTATTTGCCCAACTATTATGTGATGTTTTTTGAAGAACAGTTTCATTGCTATTTTGGTGCTGGAGTCCTTCAACTAAGGCATTGGTGCAAAGCAAAGATACCATTCTGAAACATAAAAAAGATCCAATTTGATTGTTTTTTTGAACTTTTTTGTTGCATTTTTGTTTTGGAAGAAATTTGTTGTATATTTGCGGCATGAATTAACGGATTGTTTCACCATAACACTATAAAACGACCTACAAGAAAAACAAAGAAAAGAGTTACACATTAAACTATAATAAGCTAGCATAGAGACAAAATACTTCTATCCAGAAATTTGGCGATTTTAATGATGAAGTTTTCACTGATATTTAGTCAATATGCTCACGCATGGCGTGAGCTGGACTATTTTACCGGGTGAAACAGGTTACGCCAAATACCTTGGATAGCGGGAAACAGTCGAGTTTCACGCTTTTTTTGTTTAATATGCTGACAGATTAAACCTATAATGTCAATGAATAGAACACGAATAACATAAATCAAATAAAGAAACTATGAGCAGATTTAAAAAATGCCCTCAAGGTCATACGTATAAGGCAGATCTTGAAGAATGCCCGATTTGCAACAGCGGGAAAAACATAGGAACCCCAAGAACACAAGGTGAAGCAACACAAATCATCCCCAGTTTGGATGGCGAAACATTTGGTTCAAAGACCACCACGGATGATGAGCCGATTCAAGTGAAAAATACCGAAATTGATCCTCACAAGGATTTCTCGAAAACTATGGTGGAGGAGGAAGTCCAAGAAGAGGACGAATCTGGTGTCATCGTAAACCGAAAAGAAACGCGAAGTGCATCCAGACTGGTGGGATGGCTAGTTACCTATACCCTTGACCCAAATGGCATTGATTTCAGATTGTATGAAGGTCGTAACATTATTGGCAAGGACTTCACTTGTGGCGTATGCCTTAACGACCCCAAGGTCAGTGGACAACATGCTATCCTGCTTTTCAGAAATGATAAATTCCGCCTCAAGGACAACCTCTCAACAAATGGCACTTTCGTGAATGGTGAAGATATTGAGGTCGATTCCGTAGTGCTTCATGACGGCGACATTATTCAAGTTGGTGATACGGTTCTCCTTTTCAGAACTGCTTTTGAATTACCTAAGTAATTATTAGATAGTAATAGTATTATGTACAAGCCTGTCACAGAAGAAAGCATCAAAAAAGCTTGCGACGAGAGGATAGCGACGATTCGAGAAGAGGAAGCCGCTGCCTTGAAGTCTGTCGAAGAGGAAACCCGACTTTTGGAAGAACGGTTTACGGAAGCCATTGAAAAAGCGGGGTTTTCGGCAAATGCATTTGTTCCATCGGACAAATTGGATTTTTCAAACGATTCTCGTGCGCTTCCTGACGGCTTGTATGTGGGTATGTTGAAGCACCCCGTTACAGGTGAGGATCTCCTTCCCATGATTCTACCTTATGTGTCGGCTAATGCAACAGGGTTTTGTGTTGATTCGTATTGCGAGAATCGAGTTTCCGAGTTAATGCAGACACTCGCTTTCCGTGTTTTACTATCCATACCAGTTGAACTGGTCAAATGCCATTTTATTGACCTCCATTCTTTCGGACAATCCACAAAGTTGTTCAACAAATTGGCAGAGGAATCGGAAAAAATTACCAAAGGAGCCTTGGTGGGCGACAAAAACAAATTGGCCGAACTTGTCACTGAGTTGGAAAACCACATCAACCATCTCAACCGAAATGAGTTGCTTGACGCTTCTGACCTCCGTGAATATAATGCCGACCCATCGCATATCGCCGTCCCCTATCATTTCGTGTTTTTCTCCCGTATTCACGACAAGGTGGACAAGGACATCCTTTCGCGCATCTATTCGCTTTGCTCTGGAAGAAATGCCTCAACCTGTGGTATTTACTTTTTCTATACCATCGATCGGGAAGCAGTCCAGCCCCAAAACGACATACTGAACGACTTGCTCAGTATCTCAATGCTTGTCAGCCGAGACGATAAAGGTTTTCATCTTTCCAATTCCATTTACGGTAAAGACTTTGACGAAAGATATTACTTTGTTCCAGAAAAGAAGATTCCTGCCAACTTGAACCAAATTAAAGATGCCATAGCAAAGAAAGCGGCTAACATCAAGCCACAGGTGGTTTCGTTCGACCAGATGTTGGAAGATATGATGACATCGGGAGACTATTGGAAAGGCAATACTATTGACGGAATCACCATCCCCATCGGAAGAAAAGGGGCCAATGGTTTGGTTAATTTCAACTTGGCAGGCAAAACGGCCGATTATTTCGCAATGATTGGTGGAAGACCCGGCTATGGAAAGACGGTACTGCTCCATGACATCATCTGTAATGGAGCTATCATCTATCCACCTCAAGAATTGGAGTTTTATCTCATCGACTGTACGAATGGCACAGGCTTCAAGCCATACGAGCATCTTCCTCATGCCAGGTTCATTTCCATTACAAAGCAAAGGGAATACACCGACAGTGCCATTGAGCATTTGGTGAATGAGATGTATCGTAGATCTGAATTGTTCAAGGAGTCTGGAGAGCAGATGCAAAAATCCATTGAGAAAATTGAAACATATCGCGATGAAACACATAAGGTACTTCCCCGTATTTTGGTTATTATTGACGAGTTCCAAGTGCTGCTCGAAAAGAATGACCCGTTATCACGGAAAATAAAAGGTTCGCTCGAAAAGATTATCCGGGAAGGTAGAAAATACGGCATAAGCATCGTGTTCTGCACTCAAAGCTTTAGAATCGACTTTGACACGGAGTTGATAACACTTCGTATTGCGTTTAATCTTAAGGAGACGGATAGCTATAAAGTGCTTGGGCAGGGCAATGATTCGGCAGCCCATCTCACCAAGAAAGGTGAAGCTATTCTTAACAACAGCAATGGTGAGAAGGAAGCCAATGTGCTCTTCCAAGCTGCTTATACTGAAAAGGTACAACGCTATGTTAATTTCTGTGTTGACAAATGGAATGAGCTTGATGTTGAGAAGCCCAAACGCTATGTGTTCGATGGCAAAGCAGTCAGCAATATCGCCAACAATGTCCACTTTGTCGATTCGCTTTCAGATACCACACTTAATCCAAACCTTATTGTCACATGGATTGGCGTTCCGATGTTTATCAGATCCATCCATTCGTTTGCCACTTTCCACAAGGCTATCGGTTCCAATATGTTAATTTGTGGAACGGATGTGAAGGCGGCTCTCTCCACAATGGCTATTGTCAATTACCAGATCAGCCAATCGGTTAATGACACAAAAGACATCTTTATCACCGACTATTTCAATAATGAGGATGAATCACGTTACTTGAGACGATTTGCTGAATTGGCAGGTATCCTATATATCCCTAAAAAGGATGTAGAGAAACGGATTGAAGAAATAGAAATTGTGTTAAAGGAGCGAATTAACGCTGATTTGGCTGGGCTTGACAATGAAAACGCTCCGATTATTGGCACGATAGCCTACATCCAGAATGCTTATGACATGAAAAAGAACAACGGGTATCAGTTATCTAAACTGATGGTCAAGATTCAGAATATTTTGAATGACGGCCCATCCTATGGCATTCATTTGATTGTGTATACCTATAACTTTAGAGGCTTAGAAGGAATAACGGACAACAGATCGTTTGTTCCTGCTTTCGGTAACCGCATCATCCTGCAAGGTGGTGCTGTTACACAACCAGATGAGGAAGCAGACGCATTAAACAAAGGAATGGCATTGCTCGTTACAGAGGATGATACAACTACTTATGACCGAGACCCTGTAATGATTTACAATGAATGTCATAGCGACACACTTCAACAAGACGATGTGTTAGACCATATCTTTTCTATTTATAAAAAAAAACAAGAATGATGGAAACCAATCTTACTTATAGCGAGCAATATTTGAACATCGTCAAGTCGGCAGATATACTGCTGACGTTGCCCGCATACGTAAAGGCTGAGACGAAGAAAAGGATTGAGGATGTGGAACGGTTTGGCCAGCATTTGTCAAAACGACTGCCTGAGATAGAAGTTTATCCTTCGCTGTTGGGCTCCGTGTTCTCTCTAATCGATAGGGATGATATGATTGGGTTTTTGGGTGAGTTTTTGATTGACGAAGCGATACATAATTGTTCTGAGTTCGCCCAAGTAGAAAAGGAGTTGACAGCAAAGATGGACAGGATTGGGAATTCCTCGTTGACCGTGGACAGGAACCTTCTTGCCGAAATGTCCAATAAAGTGAAACTTTGGCGTAGGAGTGTCACCTTGGATAATATGGAGGCGTTCAGGCGTTTCCTCAACCATCAGCGGCAACAAGTAGACGCTTTGTATGAGACATTAAGTGATAAGGAAAAATTAGGTCAGGCATTGGCCCAGTCGGAAGAGGAAAGGAGAAAACTGTTAGAGATGGAGGAAGCACGCAGACGCGGCATCACGGAGATGGAACTCGACAAGGAAGAAAAACGCCGCAGGGCACGTGAGGAGTATGCTAAGAATATGAGAATGAGAAAAAAGAAGTAAGATATGGCAATAGCAAAAGTAACAATAGACTCTCTGCTCTCAATGCAGCAGACAATGAGAAAAGCATGGAGCGACATAGTCGACATCAAGCTTGAGGTGGATTATTATTGCTATTGCTTCGAATGGGACGACCCTGTCGGAAGAAACTTCATTGCAAAGTATGAAGAAGGTATGGCTCCAATAAAGGAGAAACTTCTCCCTATGTTGGAACAATATGCTGATTATCTTGGTAAACTTACAGCAACTGTTGAGGAGTTTTCGGAAACTCCACACATGCATATTACTGGTGGTGAAAATATCGCGAGTATTTTCCCGAAAGGAACACCTACAGACCCCATTACCATCGCTTCAGGTGCTGTGCCGCATATTCCTAATGAGACACTTCAGCCGATAGAATCCGACCCAGAAATTATTATAACGGATGATTCATCTACTGTATCGGAGGATGCATTTTTGGATGCTGATTTTGAAGCGAGGATTTCGGATATGTCCGAAGAATCATTGGAATACTTGAATCAAACATATCAGGATTACAGCGATTTGTCAGGAATTGCAGGGTATTCATATCGAGACGGAGTTCCTCTTCCTGATGGTTGGGAAGATTTGGGACAACATGATCCGAATATTCAACGAATAATTGATGATATTGGTCTAAAAGGAGGGGACTCTTCAGGCCTGAAATTCTCTGTGTTGAAAAAAGCAGGTGAAGATAAGTATGTCGTTGCTTTTGCTGGAACAGACTTCCCAAAAGAATGGACAGATTTATATCAAGATAAAGAATTTGTCAAAGATGCTCGAGCTGATGTACAAGGGATGTTCTCTCAGGATGAAGAACAGATAAAATTGGCAAGAAAAGCTGTCCAAAGATTATGCAAAGAAGGTGGCATTCCATTAGAAAATATGGAGTTTACGGGGCATTCTTTAGGAGGTAGGTTAGCGGCAGAAATGTCGGTGCAATATGCAAGACCAGCTACTACTTTTAATGCAGCTGGCGTTTCCGAAGAAACGAGAAAACAATATGAGTATCTGATGGCTCATACGAAGAATCATTATACAGGGGTTAGAAATGTAGTTACAGAACATGATTTTCTTACCAATCTTCAATCAATGGGTTCTGGTGCAAAGAATCCATATATCGCTGCAATACCAAAAGAAGAAATCAAAATTGTTCATGAAACAATTTCGGGCACATTATCTTCAACCGAGGGAAAGGCGGCAAAACAGCTTTTAGATGTGGCAGGCCCATTAGGAGTGGGAACGGGTCGTGTAATTGATGGCGTTGATAAAACCTTTGAATGGGCGAACAGGTTTAATGAATATTATAACCGTGATTATCGAGCTTTAGGGGGAACAGTGGTGCTGGCAGATGGTAAAAGTGGAATTTCTGGAGAAGCACATGGAATTAATCTGGTAAAAAACTTATTGGACCAGCGTAAATTGGCGATTGCACATAGATTAAGGAAATAACAAACATATAAAACAACTTAATACAAACTTAAATCATTAAAATTATGAGCAGTGTAAATGTAGATTATGAAGACCTCATCAGGTTCAAAAACACACTCGATCGAAATGCACAGCATTTCGATGAAATCCGTACCAGCATTGGCAAAAACATCAACGCCATTATTGATACTGATTGGCAAGACCAAAAGTCGGAGCAATTCCACGATAGATTTTTCGGGGAAAGCGATCCAGACATCAAAAATTTGGTGCAAACTATGAGAGATTTCTCCGCTTATTTACAAACGAAGATAGATATTCTTCAACGGTATATGGCGACCAATATTAACTTCTAAAACGAAACACCATGGCAAAAGCAAAAGTAACAGTAGAAGCTTTAACACAGTTTTCAAACGCACTGAGAGCTAATCACGACGATATTATTGCCGTCAAGAATTCAATGGACAATGAATTACATAGTTTCCTTTGGGACGACCCTGTTGGAAGAAACTTTATTACAAGGTATGGAGAGGATCTCAAACCTATTCAAGGGAAACTCATCCCAAATTTAGAGGCTTATTGTGCTTATCTTGACCAAGAGGCCACTCTTATCACGGAGTTTGGAAGTAATCTATTATAAAAACACTTTATGCTATGCCAAGAAGTGTAGTAGATTTATCACAACTTAATGCACTGGATGCCGCCATCAGGGCTTTCGACAGTAACACTGGGGCTTCGATGGCGGCATACTCCCAGTCTGCCTCCAATCTTTTGGCGCACTTTGAAGCCAAACTAAACGAGCTTTTCAGTATCCGCCAAAATGCATTGTATGCTTTAAATAGCTGTGAATGGAGACGTGCCTCAGACCCGTCTATTTCATGTGCGGGTCAGGCGGCAGCTTTTCGTAGAGCAAATGAGAGATATAGTAGATGTGCCGAACTCGTTAACCAAGCGCGACAAGCCATTTCGGAATACGACGGCTATGCAAGTCGATTCCGTCAAGCGAAATCAGATTTATGTTCAAGGGCAAGAACGGGTTTAGGTAGGGTAATGGCTACCATTGAAGAATATAATTCAAATGCAACACCGAATACGGATAATGTGATGTCAAATGGAATGCTAGTCCCCTCCACTATGTCTGGGCCTGTGGAAAATGTGCCTAACGATAAGTTACCTGGGGGCGGTTCGTTCATGTTCGTAAGAGGTGGTGAACAGATAGCCCATGTTCAACATAAAGGCTTGGGCACTGACCCTGTGAGAATCGATCCTGATGCCATGGCCGATTCGTTGAACCACCTGCCTGAAATAACCGCGCCCGACAAATCAACTATGCGCAATGCTGCATCGGGGATACTTGCGGCAATGGCGGCGGGAGGTCTTGTCATTGGGGGTCGAGAGATGTTGCTTCAGCAGAAAACCGATGAAATATTTGAGAATCAGTACGGTATATCAAGAACCGAATTGCTGTTGAAGTCAGGGCCGAAGCAAAAAGAGTATGTTGCGGCTTATAACAATATTTATAATGGACTGCAACAAGAGATGAAAGAGATTAAAAAGGAAGAAATCTCCAGTCAGATTCAAAAAGGGAAAGACTTCCTTGCTTTGGAAGACCGAAGAATTAATGAATTACATGGAGAGGTTACGCTTTTTAGTAGAGAATTGGTGCATGATAAGAAGATAGAAATTGCAAACTTGGAGAACCAATTAGCTTCACTTGAAGATGGGAAAAAACGCGCCATTGTGCCGTCGGGAAAAACGAAAATCGGTGGATTGAGTGAAGACGGCTTGTCTTTCATGGCTGAAGGCATGAGTTCGAAAAAAAGATTTATTACCGTTTCTAATTTGTTAGCCAATTCACAAGCGACTCTTGGTGGTGATTCTGGAAAAGAATATGTTTTTAAAAATGGCGAAGCGGACATTTTCTTTGTTGCTCACGACGGCTCCTATGTAAACCGTTATATGAGAGACTTTTCGCAAGGTTTTTCAGAAGTGGAGACAAATGTTAATTTGCCCGAAATGAGTATTACGGGTTATTCTGATAAAATGAATGACAGTGATGTGTCTTTGATCAGTATTAGCGCGGAGCAGAAATATAAAGCTGAAGGAATAAGGGTTACAAACAAAACCTATCATATTAATCAGGATGGGTCGGCATGGACTGAAGTTGTGAATGCTGGTATTGGTGGTGAAGCGAGGGCTGGTGCCTCTATGAACTATAAAGGTGCTGAAATGGGGGCGGAGGTTTCTGTTGCGAGAGCAGGACTCAAAACAACATACATTACAGCACCATCAATTCAAGATGGCAAATTTATACAAACTGAATACGGGGTTAATGTCGAAGCGAATGCTGGTGTTGCCATTGGTGTAGGAACGTCCAAAGCTTCTGACGGGACTAATGAATTAGGGGCAAAAATTCCCTTTGGAAAAGCGTCAATTGTCTATGCAAAATATAACAACCTATCCGAAAATGATTTTCCGAAATCCATTAAAACACTATTGAAATGAGACAGTCAACAATCAATTTCAACAATCAAGCAACGCAATTTAGTGCAACTGCTGACGCAATCAAAGCCTCATGGCAGGATAGTGTTGGCGATGCTTTCTATCGGGACATTATCCACCCATTGAAAGAAGAGGCGGCAAGAATGGAAACGGCCATGCAAGCCTTGCCTCCAAAACTTGAACAACTTAAAATGCAAATTGACGCGATATGAGAAAACTGTTATTATCCTTTTTGTGCTTTTTGTGGCTCCTGCCAAGTTTCGCCCAGGTGGAAATCAAGGATTTCGACACCAAAGATTTCCCTAAGGTTTCCTTTACACTCAGGTCATACGACCCTGTGGTCAGGACAAAGGGAGAAGTTCGGATTTTTGAAGAGGACACCTTAGTTTCCGTTGACAGTATAAAATCGCTTGGAGCACCCTCTATTCCCGCGATGAAAAGCGTGCTGTTTCTGTGGGACTTGCGCGGTAGGGAGAGCTTTGTCCCTGAACTGCTGTTTGATTTCTTCAATGGCATGGTCGCGACCTCTCAGGCCAATGACAGCCTTAAAGTCAATGTGGCTGTATTTAGAAGTGACGAGGAAGGGAATCCGCTCTATTCGCCTTTGTTCTCGTCTTTTACTTCCGATTTGTTAGGAATGAGAGATAGGGTTATCGAAGAAGCTGAAAAGGAATTGACAGAAACCGCGTCTTCGTCCAATATTGTTTGGGCACTCCAACAAGCAGTAGCCCAAATTAAGACACAACCTGCTGGCGAGGCCAAAGCCATCGTGCTTTGTACTGCTGGCAAAAACAATCAAGACTCTGGATTTGAGACTACGCCTCTTGTCACACAAGCAAGAGAAAATAGGATTCAAATCTATGTGGTGAACATTGCTGGTGACAAATTGGGTGAGACTTTAAGTAAGAACTTGTCGTCACGTACTTATGGCTTGTATCTCCTTTCCGAAGGCTCGTTTGAGACCAAGGAAAAACGGATGGAGCATAAAGACATGTTCCCATTCTTGTTTTCTGAAAATGAGACCATAAACGCTTGGGTGAACGACCTGCCTCAACGTTGGGCGGGCAATGCCTATAGGATTACTTTCCAGTCTCGCTTCAAAAGAATAGGCGAAACCAAGGAGATAAAGGTTTGGTTGGGAGATGAATCAGGCAGCAAGACATACAATGTTCCTAAATACACTTTTGGGAACTGGATTAAGGATCATCTTGTCCTCTTTTTGATTCTCCTTTTTGTTGCTATTGCTGGTGTTGGCACTGGATTATTCTTTTTCATTAGGCATCTGCGTGATGTGGCCGCCGACAAGCGTGAAGAGGAAGAGAAAAAGGAGGAAGAGCGCAAAAGGTTGAAAGCGGAGCAAGAGACCTTGAAAAGAAAATTGGATGTCGCCGAAAACGAAAAGCGGAAACAACAAGAACGGGAGAAAGCCAGAGAAAAAGCAGCCATGCGTCAAGAACAGCTTGATGCGCTGAATGCCTTGATGCGCTCAAAGAACATCAAGGCGCGGCTGTTGGTTTCAACGATGTCGGGATCCTTTGAGTATATGATTGATACGGCTGAAAACGCTATTGGTTCAGCCGAGGACAACGACATCGTGATTAATGACAGGACGGTGAGCTGGCATCATGCGGTTCTCTATTTTGATGGTCAGACCTTCGGCATTCGCGATTTGAGGTCGACCAATGGAGTAGTTATGAACGGTTTCAAGGTGGATGATTTGAAACTGAGAAATGGCGATTCCGTTTCATTGGGAAATGCGGTAATGAAAATCTATTTCTGATATGATGAGCATGGTAAATTTTGATAGCGGCGTTTGTGCCATGACCGATAAAGGTCTGGTAAGACCTCATAACGAGGATTCCAATCGTGTGGCCCGTACCCCCAATGGCGACCTGTTTGTCGTTTGCGACGGTATGGGTGGCCATGTGGGTGGTGCCACGGCTTCCCGAATCGGTGTCGAGAGCATCTATCAATATGCAAGCGAGCACGAATGCGCCATCCCACAACAATTTCTTGTGGGTGCATTAGAATATGCAAATGCGCAAATATATGCTGAATCGCGTTCCAATCCTGAACTTTCGGGTATGGGTACAACGGCATGTGTGGCGTTGGTGCGCGAGGATAAAGTGTGGTATGCTCATGTGGGCGATAGCCGAATCTACTATTTCAATGCAAGACAAAAGGCTCTCTATAGACTTACCAAAGACCATTCAGTGGTGCAGGCACTTGTCGACCGAGGCGAAATCACCGAGGCAGAGGCCGAGCATCATCCTGAAAAGAACAAAATCAGAAAATCATTGGGCATCAAGTCAAATGTTGAGCCTGAACCCTGCCAAATGCCCTTGATTCCAGCCGAAGGCGACATGATGCTGATATGTAGCGACGGTTTGTCGCGAATGATGGAAGAGGAAGACATTCTTGAAGTGTTGGCAGGGGCAACTGATGTGAATGTCGCTGGAAAGGTGTTGATTGATTTGGCCAAATCGGGTGGAGGTACGGATAACATCACTGTGCAAATCATAAGGTTCTCAGGGATGGGTAATCGTGAAGCCGTGTTTGATGCGAAGAACAAAGGAGTTTCCTTGTCATTGGCACATAATGCAGAGAAAAATCCTAAGAGACTTTGGCCTTGGCTGGTCATTGCCGCATCAGTTATTATGATATTCATTGCAGGATTGTTGCTGTTCCCAACTAATCCGAAAGAAGAAACGACGACTTCCAACAACTCCGCTCCTGCTGTTGTTGAAACGGACAATTATGCCTATAAAAATGAGATTCCAGCAGGGGCCAAACCTATAGAATTTGTTGACCCAGACAATGGTATTGCTTTCGAGTTT
>Ga0265299_10004113_pt1 | contig 13892 bp, 15 predicted proteins | sample AusTroGonzalo_MG_4_FD_193485 | JGI IMG/M metagenome (GOLD analysis project Ga0265299, IMG submission 193485) | Bovine rumen microbial communities from tropical cattle in Woodstock, Queensland, Australia - Gonzalo_02 | ecosystem: Host-associated > Mammals > Digestive system > Stomach > Rumen ...
AGTGGGCAGACGTCATCCTGAGTCCCGGAACGGAGTCCGGGATAAACTCCACGAAGGATCCAGTTAAGGAGCCAACCCACACTAAAATTTACCGCGTACAAGTAGCGGGTCACCCCACCGCTGAAGATCTCCGCAAAATGGAAGAAGGCTTCAATGTACCGCCCCGCGTCTTCGGCGAAAAAGAAGAATTCATGCACGCCGTGCGCGCCGTTTTTCACCGCGAAAGCGATAAAACGAGTTGGCTCGAAATTACTTTGGACGAAGGCAAGAACCGCGAAATCCGCCGCATGCTTGCGCACCTCGGCTACGAAGTTCTGCGACTCGTCCGCATCAAGTTCTGTAATTATGAATTAGGCGATTTAAAGCAGGGCGAAATCAAGCAGATCTCGGTTTTCCCGTCCAGCCAAGCTTCTCGCGAAGAGCGCCCACAAAGCCCGTGTGACGCAGACGAATAAACGTCGTCACCAGCTTACTTTCAGACAACATCACGTATTCTTCTGGCTTCATTTCAAGCGTTATACGACCATCAAAAACGAGGTCAAGCGAGCAATTCACCGCCGAAGATAAACGCAACTTTTTGTCCGTCAGCGAAAGCACAAGCGGGCGCACCGAAAGGCTACTCGGAGCCACAGGCGTAAGCACCACCGCCGGCGTCGAAGGATGGATAATCGGGCCGCCCGCCGCCAAATTGTAAGCCGTCGAACCTGTCGGCGTCGAAACGAGAATCGAATCCGCCCAATATTCCGTCAGGCACGTATCGTTGTAAGCCACGTTCACGTTCACCATGCGTTCCGGAGCATGCGCACGCACGTGGACTTCGTTCAGCACGGTCTGCTTCGCAATGCACTTTTTGCCGTGATAAACAGCGGCCTCGATCATCATGCGTTCACGAGTCGAAAAATCGCCAGCCAGCAAACTGTCGAGCGTCTTGGTCAAGCCCTCCACGCGCGTTTCCGCCAAGAATCCCACACGGCCCGCATTCACGCCCAGAATCGGGATGTCGTGGCCAAGCGCCATGTGCGCTGCGGTAAGCACCGTGCCATCACCGCCAATCGCAATCAGCAAATCCGTCTTTTGCAAGGCAGCTTCTTTCACGACGCGAATCGGCTTTTTCACGAGTTCCTTGAGGGAATCTAATGCGCAAAACTTCACTTGCGGATGTTCAAGCGCCCAAGCGGTAATCTGCTTCAAGGCACATGCCAAATCGGCACTTTTGTCCTTGAACCCGACAATTCCAATGCTGCTGAAAGACTTGTTCATTTTCATCCTCAAGTTTCACGTTTGTTTCAGGCGTTAGCCAAATTTTATTCCTTCTTCTCGGCGTGTTCGGCCACAAGAACTTTCTTGAGCTTCTCGACAACGCCCGGAAACACCGCTTCAACCGTCTCGAAATTCTCGACCGGTTCATCGTTCTGCAACGCCAGCGACAAGACGCTCAACGCAAGCCCCATCTGCGCAGACTCGCCACCGTCAAAATCGCTACCGTTCACAATCGTTTCCAAACCGCGAATCACAAGACCATCATCGTAAACGCCGACTTCGGCACCCGTCTTGCGCAAGTTCACCGCCAAGAATTCATTCACGGGGCGCATCGCCACACGCACTTCTTTTGGCACGCGCAAAATCGTTTCGCCTTCGGCGTAGCAAGCCGCCACCGCCAAGAACGGGTATTCTTCGAGCCCCGTCGCAATCACGTCTTCGCTAAAGCGACGCCCCTGCAAACGCTTGCCCGAAGCAAGCGGCTTGATTTCGACATCGCCAAAAACGTCGCCGTACTTTTCGCGACGGCTCACCGTTTCGATGTTTGCGCCCATGCGCTTGAGGCACGTCAAAGCGCCCGCACGGCTGCTGTTCAAGTCCACGTTCTGGAGCCTGATCACATTGTCCTTGGGCATATTGCCGACCGTCGCAAGCACAGCAAATGCAGTCGCTTCTGTGGTATCGCCCGGCACATAATATTCACGCGCCGTAATCACCTTCGTCTCCGAAAGTTCCGTGAACTGCGTACGTTCAATCTTCTTGCCCTGCGCAATCATCAAACGGCGTTCGAATTCGCTCAACTGTTCCATGCCGCGACCTTCGTACTTTACCGCAGCGCCAAAGTAAATGAGCATTTTAGTCCACTGGTCATGCACCGTAGACTTTTCTTCAAAATTCAAATAATCATTGCGGATCAAAGCGCGAAGCAAAAGCCTGTTGCGCATCACGCTCGAAACGTTCCCGAGCGAATCCTTCTTCACGTTCAGTTCGTCACGCAAAAAGTTAAAGACAAACTTTGCAGGTTCATCCTTCTGGACCTTGATCTTGAAATACTTCTGCAAGGTTTCCTTGGCGTTATTCACGCGGGCAATCCCGGCATCGTCCACTTCGTCAGCGAACGTGTAAAACTGATCCTCGTCCTTGCTTGCAAGCGTCCAAAGCATCACGTTATCCGCTTCGCCAAACTTGAACGGCAACATCGTCGGCAGCGGGTACTGGAAACCCTTGCCATTGAGCACCAGCTGGTGCCCCTGCAATTCGTAAGACAGTCCAAATTCTTTAAGAGCCTCGGCGTACTTTTCACTGCCGCTCGCCCAAGCGAAATCTTCTAGCACCGTGCGGCCATTCACAAGGAGCGCCATCACCAATGTCAAATTCATCCGTTCACGGTCGGGGTTCATCAAGAATTCCATCGTCGATCAATCCTAAATAACAAATTAACGTCTTTCTTTAACTTCGTATTCCAAGTACTGGAGCGTCTTTACCGCTCTTGCCGCCTCGTCTTCGGTCTTGAACGCAAGCAAAAGCGTGCCCGCCACATTCTCGCGCACCTTCATCAGTTCGATATCGCGAATGTTGATGCCCTCTTCGGCAAGCGGCTGCATCACGCTCAAAAGCGCACCCGGCTTGTCCTTCAGCTGCACCGTAATTTCGTAGAACGAGTTCGTGTTATTGCGGCCCGGAGCAAACAAGCTCGCACGGCCATCGTTACCCGCCTTGAAAATATCAGCAAGCGCCTGGGAATTATCCGCCGCCACGCTATTCTCGTCATTTTCAAAATTACCCGAAGCCGGCTTACCGTCCTTCACAACATTAAGGCCCTTCATCGCCATGATCGTCTTGGTCAGTCCGTCTCGAACTTCGCAAAGCGCACGCGTCGTCTCGTCGCGATTCGTCACCGCAATATCGTGCCACATTCCCCAGCCCGAAGCCGCAATACGCGTCATGTCGCGGAAAGCGCGGCCCGCAAAATGCTGGTAATTGTGCGAAAGCAGACGCTCCGGCAAATTGCCCGCCAACGTCGAACTCAACATCTGCGGCATGTGACTCACCCACGCCATCGTACGGTCGTGATGTTCCGGCGGGAACACCACCGGATTTGCCCCCAAGAAGCGGATCATCTCCAAAAGCGGAGCATAAACCGATTCATCAGTCCCTTCGGGCGGGCAGACGAACCAATAAGCATTTTCAAAAATCGCAGGATCGTTGTATTCGCAAGTGCGTTTTTCGGAACCCGCCATCGGGTGGCTACCGACAAAGCGGAACGGAGCCGGCAGGCGCATCCCCGCCTTGCAAATTTCAACCTTCGTCGAACCGATATCGCTCACCACAATCTTGCGGTCAGACACACCCGCCCACGAAACCTTGCCCAAAGCATCAATCATCTTTAGAATGTGGATGATCGGAGCGCAGAGCAAAATCAAGTCGCTGTCCTTCGCCCACTTTTCAGTCTCGTCGTATTCGAAAAATTCATCGGCAAGTTCAAGTTCACGAGCGCGCTTGAGCGTCGAAGGCGAACTCACCGCACGGATTACCGTCGGAAGCTTTGCCTGCTTGATGGCCGCCGCAATGGAACTTGCGAGCAAGCCAAAACCCACCATCGTAATGCGGCCAAAAGAGAGACGTCCGCTAAAACCATCTGCCATTATTCTTCCACCTTGCGAGTTTCTTCCATGATGACCTGGAAAATATTCCTGAACGATTCCGGAGAAAGCGGGCCGCCAAGCTTAGCAGCTTTTTCGGCAACCAGATTCAAGACCGCCGTTTCGCGACCTTCGTCAAAAACGGGCAAGCCCTTCTGCTTCTTGATCTTTCCAATCTCGGCAGCGTATGTAGCCCTCTTGTTGAGGAGCGACATCAGTTCATCATTAAGTTCGTCAATGCGAATGCGCCATTCATTAATATCCATATTCGTGAATGTAGAAAAATAATCTACCCTTACGGGATGCGGTTTGCGTACTCGTATAGAGAAAGCCCAAATTCAGGGAGTGCCGCAATCAAGAAATCGAAAATATCCGACTGCACATTTTCATATTCTTCCCATTTCACCGTATTTGCAAAGGCATAGATTTCAAGCGGAAGACCCGTCGGCGTTGGGGCCAGTTGGCGAGTCATCAACGTCATATTCTGCGCGATCGTTTTGCAGCTGCGGAGATACGCCGTGCAGAAAGCCCTGAACGTTCCGATATTCGTCAAGTGACGACCATTCAAGCGCGTAACAGTGTCATTTTCTGACTCATTCGGAAGGCGACCAATTTCGTTCATTTTCTGTTCCAAGTACGGGCGCAAAATGTCGATTTTCATGAGCGAATCAATTTCTTGTTCCGTCAAAAAACGAATGCTCTGCTGATCGATGTAAAGCGAACGCTTAATGCGGCGGCCGCCAGATTCCTGCATCCAGCGCCAGTTGCGGAAAGAATTCGTAATCAAGTCGTACGCCGGAATCACCGACACCGTATTATCCCAGTTGCGTACCTTCACGGACGTAAGCGTAATGTCGATGACAGAACCATCCGCATGATGCCTTTCAATTTCAATCCAATCGCCCTTGCGCAAAAGGTCCGACAAGTTTATCTGTATTCCCGCTACCACACCAAGGATAGAATCGCGGAACACCAAAATCAGCACCGTCGCCATAGCCCCAAGAGCAGACAAAATAATTACGGGACTCTTATTGACAACCTGCGAAGCCACAAGAATCGTCGCCACACAGAACATCACCAGCTTGACCGCCTGGAAAATTCCGTGCAACGGGCGCACCTTCATCTTCGCATTCCGCTCGTTCAGGCATTCAATCACATCCAGAACGGCACTCGCCAAGAAAAAAGCCACCACCGTGAACAAAATATTGCCCACATGCTCGCAGACCTCGAAAATAAAGCTCCCCCTCGTCAACAACTGCGGGAAAGCATTCACGAATATCATCACCGGCACAAACATCAAGCCGCGTGAAATGACACCCTTGTTCACCAGGAGATCATCAAATTTATTCGGAGTCTTGGAAGCTATAAACTTGGCAAGCGGGTGAATGACGAAATACAACAACGTATACGCCACCACAACCGACACAACAAGAATCGTAAACTGGAAATAATCGTTCATGCCAATAATCTACTAAAATAAAATTTCATATATTATGTGCTGTAATTTTTTAGGAGCAATTATGAAAATAGCCGTAATGGGTGGAGCAGGTTATATTGGAAGCCACACCATCATTGAACTCTACAAAGCAGGCCATTCCGTCGTCGTTGTCGACAACCTGATAAACTCCAGCAACGAATCCCTCCGCCGCGTGGCAGAACTCGTCGGTGAGCCCATCCCCTTCGTGAACGCAGACGTCCGTAACGAAGCCGCATTGAACAAAGTCTTTGACGAAAACAAGTTTGACGCCTGCATCCACTTTGCAGGGCTCAAGGCCGTCGGCGAATCCGTCGAAAAGCCACTCGAATACTACGAAAACAACATGAACGCCACGTTCGTGCTGCTCAGGGTCATGCGTAGCCACGGCTGCAAGAACCTCATCTTCAGTTCTTCCGCCACCGTGTACGGCAATCCGGCGCAGATTCCCATTACCGAAGCATGCCCCAAGGGCCAATGCACCAACCCCTACGGACAGACAAAGTCCATGCTCGAAGAAGTCCTCCGCGACGTGCAGAAAGCCGACCCCGAATGGAACGTGGTGCTGCTCCGCTACTTCAACCCGATCGGTGCCCACCCGAGCGGACGCATCGGCGAAGATCCGAACGGAATTCCGAACAACCTAATGCCATACATCACACAGACCGCAGTCGGCCTCCGCAAGGAACTCGGCGTATTCGGTAACGACTACGACACCCCTGACGGCACCGGCGTCCGCGACTACATCCACGTTTGCGACCTCGCCGCAGGCCACGTCGCCGCCCTCCAGGCCATCGAACGCAAATGCGGCCTTGCCATTTACAACCTCGGCACAGGCCACGGCTACTCCGTGCTCGACGTGGTAAAGGCTTTCGAAAAGGCAAACGGCATCAAGATCCCGTACAGCATCAAGCCCCGCCGCGCAGGCGACATCGCCACTTGCTACTGCAACCCGCAAAAGGCATTCGATGAACTCGGCTGGAAGGCAAAATACGGCATCGAAGAAATGTGCCGCGATTCCTGGAACTGGCAGAAGAACAACCCGAAGGGTTACAGAGGGTAATCAAAATCGCTTTTGCTAGATAGATAACGTCCCGGACTCAGTTGAGACCGGGATGTTTTGTTTCGTTTTAAACCATGTTAAAGAGGTTGAGGACAACCTCAGAACACCTTTTATTGCATGCGAAAACAAGCTTTCCAGCCATGATTATTTCATAGTTTTCATTCCCATCATCACATAGAAGGAGATTCCTTCAATACTGCATCAGCAGGCTTATCCGAAGGTATCCTAAACACATCCTTCATTATTCGAACATCGTATGAAACCATCATGTCGAGGATTAAATCATTTCTATTGACTTGAGCACACTTTGTATTGTGATACACCCAAACCCATTTGTATTTCATGATGATTTTTTCACGTTCAAGAACCTTCTTTTCGTCACGAAAATCTATTCCATCGTAATTACAGAACTCAGCCATCTGTTTTCTGATAATTTCTCTGTGCCTGCTCAGCACTTTGTACTGCATTTCTTCATTATTTTGATACAAATTATTTTCAATATTTTTAGCATCCTTACTATATTGCTTGGACAAAGCGTTTATTAGCTCATCTTCGTGGCCTTTAATAAGGGGCCAAATATCTTGAACAGTAGTATAATTCAGGTAATCTAATATTTTGAAGGCTATTCCCTCAAAACGAATAAAGACACTTCCAATCCAAGTTGTAAAAGACTGCAAATATTGGACATTTGAATATTCGACAACCATCTTTGACAAAACATCCATTACAGCGTCATCTATCGCAATAAACGGATACTTTACAGTATGTTCCATTGAAACAACTTTTATTAGAACATCACCAACAAGATGCGCTTCATCAATATAAAGAGGGCCTACAGAAATTCCACCTCGTAACAATATTCCATAATCCAACACGAACTTTCTTTGAATATCAATAATCGTCTGCAGGAATGTTAATATTCTAATGGGTTCAAGGGGTGTGTTACCCTTCTTTAAACAAACAAGAATATTATCAGAAAAAATCCTTTGTTCAAAATACATTTGAGTCAACTTCAATATATCCGATGACAACATATCATTGACAACTCCAATCGTATCATCTATTGCAGAACAAAGGTCGTCAATAAAATTTTGTGTTACATCTCCGCCCTTATTAAAATATTCCTTGTAGCCAAGGACATCGAAGTATGCTACATAATATTCAGATGTTTCTATACGCATTCTCATAGAAATATATCAGTAAATAGATTGAATTTCATCAAAAGGCATTCATCTGCCCCACCCCCCAAAAAATACAAGAGCGCATACACATTTACCAATTACATTTTGACGAAACCGATTTTTTGGCAAACGTACCTTTGCAGGAAATTACACAAATTGTACAAGCGAGATCTTCAGCAAAAAAAACTTACGGATATCCCCCAAATTGTAGCAAGTGAATGGAGAATTTTAGTCGTTTTCGATTACAGAAAAGCGTCCCAACTCAATTACTGGCTCAGATGAATTTTCTTTATAGATGTTAACAGTTATATCCCCCACACCCTTCATATTCATCAAAATACAAATAGGAAGTTGCACATACGAATCTCCCTCTTGCTTTATAACCAACGGAATATCTTGAATAAGGCTTTCTCCATTTGAAGAAGATGATCTAATTAAATACTGTCCAAAATCATTAGCTCGATCAATTTCTACACCGGCGAAAAGGAAAAAACGCATCGGATCCTTCCACCGATTTTCTTTCGGAAGATTGTTTACAATTTTGCTTGGGCGATACACGCCCAAAAGCATAAATTTACCATTTGCCTCCTGTCGAATTTCTTCACAGAGTACCTTAGACACTATATTCATACGCACAGACTCCAGTAGATGTATATTCAGATTCTTGATCATCTGAAAAAATATCTCTCAATTCATTTTCGATTGACTCATCTTCATCCATTTGCAAGCAAAACTGCGTTAGTGAAGAACAATAATGAAATGCATTTCTATAAACATCCTGGGTCCTTTGAATATTTATTTTCATATCGCTATCAGCATAGCCCTCTTCGGCAAATTCAACCAATTGGGGTTGAGATGCAATCAGTCGAGTTAACGCTAACACAGCCGCAGAAATTTGCGCTCCCTGCTTCCAACGATTTACGGTATGAGCGGCCAAATCAAGAGCCCGTTCTAAGCGAGCATCAGAAATACCAGCTTTATTGATTTTCTTTATCAACGAAGGCATGCTTTCATTTGCCCTTTCCTTGATTCTAGCTTCAACATCCTCTTGGGAGTCTGAACTCAAACGTATATCGGAACCACAATCTTTGCAATGACAAATTCGAATCTTTTGCAAGGCAGGCTTTGCCATCGGAACAAAGATTTCTTTATTTATTTCTTTTATTTCTATATTTTTGGAATCACAAACCGGGCATTCTAACACATCCATAGGAGTATCCTCACATTGGTTAAGTCAAAAAATTGAAAATCATTAGTAATCAAATATCATATTCTCCATCTAACTTCAGTGATTTTAGAATCATTTGTGTTTGATTATTTTTCAATCGTTCAAATAATGCCGTATAAAAAATTCTACCATTATAAGTAACCAAATAAGAGTAAACAGGCGTTCCAATCGGTCCACCCATTATAGAATATCTCAAGGGATCTATTTTGTGAAATTTAGGTCTATCTCTTAACGACGCAACCCATTCAGCGACAGCTTCATTACTATACAACTTAAGAACTCTATTCGCCAGCTCAGACGGTACATTCATATAAACCAAACTCAAAAGGCCGCCCCGGCAGTATTTTTGGAAATCGTCCCACACAATTAGTGGATTTCGCTGTTTTGCAGGCTGAAAGACTCCCTGATTCATTGTTTTCTCCATGTAATACAGTTGATCATCGTCCAATTTTATTTTGACACATTTCACCACAACACATATTACACACTATGTGTAATATAGGATATTTTTAACGGAAAAACAAGGATAAAAACCAACTTTTTTCAAAAAAAAATTTCATCCGCGCTTCTCAAACATCTTAAGCAGCCGTCAAAACGATAAAAAAAGTTCTTGATTATTCCTTCGCTCATTTTAGGTTCACTCCCCTAGGTTCCAATTGCGCTATATTCAAATCCAACACCAACGAGTTCGCAGAGGTTTACGATGTCGTTCATAATGCTGACGCAGATTGTCGGCATACAAATTCTCTCAGTACAAGACTTGTTTTTGGACTCGTCCGCAGCATTCCACGAATCATTCCATAATTAATCTTCATCTTCCTACGTCATATAATCAACTTCGCATTTTAGACCTAGTTCAAACGAATTCAACAGCAACAAAACAGAGCAACGCGTTAGCGTTGCTCTGTTTTAATATTTTTCGCCTGATTTTATTGGCTGCGTTACCCTTTTCTCCACACCATCTTGTCGACGATGCCGGTGTAACTCTGGATGATCTTCACGACCTTCGTGCTGACGTTTTCTTCGACATAGTCGGGCACGGGGATCCCGTAGTCGCCGTTAGCGTTCATCGTGACGGCAGTATCGACCGCCTGCAAGAGGGACTTTTCGTCGATGCCGGCGATAAAGAAGCAGGCCTTGTCGAGCGCTTCGGGGCGTTCGGTGCTGGTGCGGATGCACACGGCCGGGAACGGGTGGCCGACACTCGTGAAGAAGGAGCTTTCTTCGGGGAGCGTGCCGCTGTCGCTTACGACGGCGAAGGCGTTCATCTGCAGGCAGTTGTAATCGTGGAAGCCGAGCGGTTCGTGCTGAATCACGCGCTTGTCGAGCTTGAAGCCGCTTGCGGCAAGGCGGTTACGGCTGCGCGGGTGGCAGCTGTACAGAATCGGCATGTCGTACTTTTCGGCCATCTTGTTGATGGCGGTAAAGAGACTGTTGAAGTTCTTCTCGGTGTCGATGTTTTCTTCGCGGTGGGCGCTCAGCAAGATGTACTTGCCCTTGGTGAGGCCGAGACGCGCGTGGATGTCGCTTGCCTCGATCGAAGCCAGGTTCTTGTGCAGAACTTCGGCCATGGGGCTGCCCGTCACATACGTACGTTCCTTGGGCAAACCGCAGTCGGCCAAGTAGCGGCGAGCGTGTTCGGAATAAGCCATGTTCACGTCGCTGATGATATCGACGATGCGGCGGTTCGTCTCTTCGGGGAGGCATTCGTCCTTGCAACGGTTGCCCGCTTCCATGTGGAAAATCGGGATATGCAGGCGCTTTGCCGGAATAGCAGAAAGACAGCTGTTGGTATCGCCAAGAATAAGCATCGCATCAGGCTTGCAAACGACCATGAGCTTGTAGCTGCAATTGATGATGTTGCCGACTGTTGCACCGAGATCGTCACCGACGGCATCCATGTAGACTTCGGGATCCTTGAGGCTCAAGTCCTTGAAGAACACACCATTCAAGTTGTAATCGTAGTTCTGGCCCGTGTGCGCCAGGATGCAGTCGAAATACTTGCGGCACTTGTCGATCACGGCGGCAAGGCGGATGATTTCGGGGCGCGTACCCACGATAATCAAGAGTTTCAGCTTGCCATTGTCGGCGAATTTTACATTGCTATAGTCTGTTTTAATATTCATAAATTAAGCCTTCACCACCTTCTCTCCGAAGGTATCCGGGTGGTTGGGGTCAAATTGTTCGTTCGCCCACATGACCGTCACCAAGTTTTCCGTATCAGACAAGTTAATAATATTGTGCGTGTAGCCCGGCAGCATGTGAACCGCCTCGATCTTTTCGCCACTCACCTCAAATTCAATAACCTCGTCCGTACCGATTTTGCGTTCCTGAATCAATGCGCGACCGCTCACCACGATAAAGAATTCCCACTTGGTGTGGTGCCAGTGCTCGCCCTTGGTGATTCCCGGCTTAGACACGTTCACGCTGAACTGGCCGCAATTCACCGTCTTCAAAAGCTCCGTGAAGCTTCCGCGGGCATCCACGTTCATCTTGAGTGGGAAGCACACCTTTTCCTTGGGCAAGTAGCTCAAGTAGGTGGAATAGAGCTTTTTCGCGAAGCTGTTGTTCGGGATTTCGGGCATCACGAGCGTATTAGGCTGGTCGTGGAAAACCTTCAGCAAATCCACGATTTCACCAAGCTTGATCTTGTGGACCGTCGGCACATAACAATACAAGTGCCCTGGATCCTTCGCTTCGCTCAGGATGACGTTATTCGCGCTGCGCTCAGGATGACACTCCAATGGCACGACGTCCATTCCGTTGAACGTGCAGTAGTGTTCCCCGCCCTGCAAGGCGGCAATCATCTCGGCGACAAGATCGTCGATGTAAAGCAACTCCATGTCCACATTAGGGTCGTTCACCTGAATCGGCAGGTCGTTCGCGATGTTGTTGCAGAACGTCGCCACGGCGCTATTGTAGTTCGGGCGGCACCATTTACCGAACAAGTTCGGAAAGCGGTAAACCAGCACTCGCGCGCCCGTCTCACGACCGTATTCAAAGAACAACTCCTCGCCCGCCTTTTTGCTGCGGCCGTATTCGCTGTTGCCAAAGCGCCCCGCCAGTGTCGCCTGGATACTGCTGCTCAGCATCACCGGGCAAGTATTCTTGTGGCGTTTCAGCGTATCGAGCAAGTTGCTAGCGAAACCGAAATTGCCCGCCATGAACTCGCTGTTGTCCTTCGGGCGGTTCACCCCCGCAAGGTTGAACACGAAGTCCGCACTCGCGCAATATTCGTCGAGCTCGCTCAGCTTAGAATCAATATCATATTCAAAAATCTCGCCAATCACGAGACCCGGATGCGTACGGTCCTTACCATCGCGAATACTTTCGAGAGCCGCGACCAAGTTACGCCCCACAAAACCATTCGCTCCAGTAACTAAAATATTCATAATAAAACTCGTTCAGTTAAATTAAAACCATCGCCATTCCGCACAAAAACAATCAATGGTTCATGATGAACAGATAACATTCATACGGAATGAAATCTGATATTTTTGCGCCAGCGCGCATACGTTCGTACAATTCCAAAGACACATCCCGTTCAAGCCGGTCCTTCGGTATGCAAGAATATTTCTCTATTTTCGCATGCTTGTACGGTATGTAAGAAGTCCTTGTAACAGAACAATGGTCACCCGGATTCAAAATGCATGTAGATTCTTCAGAAGCAAATCCATGATAGGTCGAACGGTTTACGACCAATACATCATCATTGGGATCAACATGCGTAATTACAAAATACCGGTGAGTTGTCTTGTCATCAAAGCGGGAGAAACTTTCTTCCATGTTCTGCATTAGGCCTGCTCCCGTTCGTAAAGTCGCTTTTCTTCTAGGGCGGCATCAATCTCTTCTTGCGATTTACCCAATTCAGCCATCAGCCGCTGTAGACTTATCGGACGCGAAGACCCATTCGGATTTTCCCATTCAGGCAACTTGTGCATTACCTTATCAATAAGTTCCCAGCGATCCCAATGCCCATACTCGGCAACGACACCGTCAATTACCTTCATCTCGGCTCTCGAAAGTTTATTGATTTTTTCGAAGGCAAAGTTTTCGTTCATCAAGATGTCATTATTCTGAGTCGTAAAATAAGCGTTCCAGGTTTTCTGGAAATCCTCGCAAGAATCATTGCGAATAAGGTTCAGCAGGCGCGACAGAACAGGCCCCTTCGGCATCGAAACAAAATCGTCATTCGAAATGGTGCTATCGTAGCATTCCACGAACTTACGGTCAGAAAGGTACATCAACTTAATCAGCATAATGTACTTCATTGAATCGGTATCGAGCCGTTTCATAATGTAGGCTGCAAAGCCGATCAGTTTCTCAATGTCAAATAGCATGAATAATCTCCCTCGGCTTAAAATAGATTCTACCAGCGTACATGTCAACATTCCTTTTTATACCTCCCGTGACCCACATGCAAAAAGAGCCACATCCTCGAATATTACTATACAAATGTACACTATTCATTTTTATTTGTCAAGACCTCGGTTTGTTCTGTAACTGGATCCTTCACGTTGTTTTACGCGTCATTCTGACGCCGAAGGCGGAAGAATCTAGTTAAGTCTTGACGAGTACTGTAACTAGATCCTTCGTCACTACGTTCCTCAGGATGACGTTAAAAGAAACAAGCTTCTGGATGACTTAAAAGGTTCCGTGTAAGGTGACCCCGGCACAGGGGCCGGGGTGACAGCCCTGGATGAGAGGCCGGGGTGACATTTAAACATTACTTCTTGGCGAGTTCTTCCCTGATGTACTGGAGGGTGAGCAACTTTGCCTTAACTTGTTCGACATTCAGGAGATTGGTGTTGCTGGAGTTGAATTCCGTGAGCGTGTTGCGTTCCGTATCGCCCTTGCTAAAGTACTTGTCGTAGTTCAGGCCGCGCTTGTCGCAAGGCACACGGTAGAAGTTGCCGAGGTCAATCGCATGGGCACATTCTTCGTTGGTGAGGAGCGTTTCGTACATCTTTTCGCCGTGACGGATACCGATGACCTTGATGGCATTCTTGTCGCCACCGAAAAGTTCGCACACAGCCTCAGCCTG
>Ga0265299_10004114_pt1 | contig 13892 bp, 15 predicted proteins | sample AusTroGonzalo_MG_4_FD_193485 | JGI IMG/M metagenome (GOLD analysis project Ga0265299, IMG submission 193485) | Bovine rumen microbial communities from tropical cattle in Woodstock, Queensland, Australia - Gonzalo_02 | ecosystem: Host-associated > Mammals > Digestive system > Stomach > Rumen ...
TACAAAATACAGTTATATCGAGATATCCGTATTGGTCGGCCTTCTGTTATCGAGCAAAGCAGTTGATTTTGTCGTAACCGGGTGCTCATCCGGGCAGGGCATGATGCTCGCATGTAATAACATGCCAGGCGTATTGTGCGGATATATTCCGACACCTCAGGATGCTTATCTCTTTGCACAGATAAATGACGGCAATGCAGTATCGCTGCCCTTGGGCGAAGAATACACCTGGGCAGGCGAAGAGAACATGGATAAGACTATCTGCAGGCTCTTCTCGGAGCCGTTCGGTCAGGGATATCCGAAGGGGGAAGCCGCGCGCAAATTAGAGGATACCAAGCTCCTTAAGAGGATCAGGAAGACTTCCCAGGTTAAGATGGCTGACCTGATAAAGAATATGGAAAGACCGCTCGTTGATAAGGTGTTCTCGAAATCAGATGTTATAGAATATATCTTGAGTAATGGTAGTGATGAAGAACTGACGATGCTGATCAGGGAGATAACATATGGATAAACCGGCTAAGAAACTCAGTATAGCTTCAGTGATAGGTTTTGCGCTTGCGATTATATCATTGATCCTGATTCAGTTTTATGTCTTTAATGATGCCTTTATGCGTGCGTTTAGCGGATGGGTATTCCAGCGTTTGACTACCCCGGTTAACATAGGCATCGTTCTGTCTCATGTCGGAGGATATGTTTTCTCGATCCTGGGACTTAGAAATGCTAAGCGGAAGAAGCTGAAGGGCAAAGGATTCTCAATAGCAGGATTGATTATCCTCGTGCTGCAGACAGCATTGATCGTTCTCGCGCTCTTGTTCTTGCTCATGATAGCGTCTTCGGGTTACAGGTAATTCCTGCCTGACAGGTGCTGTGGGCAACTGATGTACTGTGTTCTACGACATGCCGTAAAAGAAAAGCCGGTTTACGGCTGACTTATTTGGAAAGAGACAGATTTTATGAACAAGAAAGCATTGATCGGATGTATTGCAGGAGGCGCTGCCTTAATTGTTGCATTAGTGGGCATCGCCGTATTTGTAGCATACACGTTGAACTATAAGCCTTCTTCAAGGCACGATGTCTGGGATGACGACGAAGATGAAGAAACGACAAGCAGTTTTTATCAGGAAGATCCGACAACGACCACTAGAGAGACTCAGGGCAGAGACTATTATGAGAACGGCGGCTTCAAGGGTTGGGACAGTTACTACATCATCCAGGATCTGACAACTGAAGAGATCATCGGAGTATATGAGTACTATCACGACCTCGCGCATTCATATGACATTAACGACCTCAAGAATTTTGACCAGGAACTCGAGTACCCGGCATATTCCCAGGTAGATGCCAGCGGCTACGGCGTGTACATGTTCTACGATCTGATACTGCCTGATGAACATATCGACCACGTCTGCAGCTTTGACGCTGAAGGAACCGCGTCCACAGGCGCCATCGAATTCTCGATGAAGATGAGGATCCACGACGAAGACAAGGCTATGGAGATCTACAATACATTCGTTGACCGCTACAGCGCAGGAGCACAAGGATCAGAGTTCTACGACTTGATGAACACCTACGATCAGGGTGTCAGGATCACGGTCGACGATTCGCATGACTGGCTCGTCTGCTACAAGAAGTGCAGGGACGGGGACAACTATTACTGGCTGATATTTGTGTCGGAAGATAACTAAGGGAATCAAAGGAAAATGGGATGATAGAAGTATGTTTGGGAAGAATACTATAAGGGCAACAGCGGGAATATTGCTGGCATCAATGAGTCTCGCATTATACGGATGTAGTAAAGACGTTATCATTCATGATGCAGAGCAGGAAATTTTCGGGCCCAGGGCAATCAATGATTTTATTGGTCAGAAGGACGAAGCGCTTGATGAGATAACAGAGCTGGTCTGCGACCCGGGCGAAGATGCGAGCCTCGGCAGTTCCTATTACGATAAACTCGGCCTGCTCGAGAACCTTGAATCCGTGACTTTTGTCGGTATAGGTTATGATACGGATGCGCAGAACTTTTTCGATGAACTGACAAAACTGGATAACCTTAAGTCCATCACGATCAAGGATTCGCGTATCGGATCCGTAAGCAAGCTTAAGGATATCGAGAGCCTCGAGGAACTTCATATTATAAACGGCCCGTATTCCGGTCCCAGTTACAAGATCAATGATCTCGATGAGTTAAATAAGATCACGAACCTTCGGATCCTTGACCTTCAGAATGTATTCCAGGACGACATCCCCGATCTGAGGGGCCTTGATAATCTGGAGGAATTGACGATCTCGTCATACGATATACATGAGATTCCTTACGGGACGGCAAATTGGAGCAGGCTTAAGTATCTGTCATTCAGAGCGACCGGCATAAGCGGGATCGATGACAGGATCATCAGCGAACTGGGCAGTCTTGAGACACTTGATATCTCATATTCAAGCATTGAAGACGTAAGTTTTGTCATTGATCTGCCGGCACTAAGGGAATTCGATTACCGCAAGCACAGCGCTCATGACGTAGATATGGATATCCTTAAGCAGCATCCTAATTACGATGAGTCATGGATTGAGGATTAGTTATTGCCGGAAGGACTTGGAAAATATGGAAGTTGAGAAATACACAGTCCCTTGTTTGATCGATGGAAACATCCGTGATGTATCCGTTGAACTGATTGAAGATGAGCTTTGCAAGATTACCTACGACGACGGGCAGAGCGTTTTGTCGTATGAGGCCGAGCACTACTGGGGAGCATTGATAGAGCTTAGAAAACAGCTGGAAGCTGAAGGCAAAAAACTGCTTTGCCAGGGATGTGCCAGTAACGTTTATCCCTCCGGCATGATACTGGATATGGGAGCTGCGAGCAGGGCCTACAAGCTGACCTTGGGACAGCAGGCGCGCATGGCAGATCTGGTGTTTATTCTTGATCCGTGCGAACCTGATGAATATGCAACGATAGAAGAACAGGAAGCTTTTTATGAAGCTTGGATCAAAGGCGAGAAGCGTTAGGGGATATTTATGAGTGTAATAGGTTTCCATAATCCTGATGAGCCGTACGGCTTTTTGAGCAACTGGTATTTATCGGATTTTTCCGTTGACGGGATCAGATTCTCATCAATGGAACAGTATATGATGTATCAAAAAGCTGTCCTGTTCGAAGATACGGCCATGGCAGCGAAAATACTGAATACTGACGATGTTGTTCGCATAAAGGAGCTTGGCAGGAAGGTCTCAAACTATAACGACTCTGTCTGGAACGGAATGAGGCAGGTGATTATCTATAAGGGTCTGCTGGAAAAGTTCAGGCAGAATGAAGATCTTAGGGAGGCATTGCTTGCTACCGGAGACAACATTCTGGCAGAGTGCGCTGTAAAAGACTGCATATGGGGCATTGGTCTATCCATGACTGATGACAACAGGCACGAGCTTAATGCCTGGAAGGGACAGAATCTTCTGGGGTTCTCGCTGATGCTTGTAAGGGATGTATTGCGAGAGAAGGGATAAGTGAGATTTAGGGATCATGAAGAAAACAACGAAGGTTATAGCGGGCATATTACTGCTTTCCGTGGGCACCGGTCTTCTTGCCGGGTGCAATGATACAGAGATCACACCCGAGCAGCAGGAGTGGATATCTGAGATCGAGCAGTGGTATCCCGATGACGAATTCACATATAACGGTCACGCGGTCAGATTAATGGGGCGCAGCGATGATGTGATAGTCCTTAAATCGCGAAACTTCCCGGACGAATACTTCGAATTCGGCGAGAGCAACGGAGCGATCATAAGCAGATATCCTTCTGTGTATCACAAGGCAGCGTGTGAAGAATATTTCACGGGGCTCATAGAGGATGCTTTCGATTGCGCGAACGTAGTGACAGAGTATAAGACATCCGCCGTTAACTGCGAGTACGTGACTGATGAAGAGTTCATCGAAAAGTATATGGAGAACAACTTCACGATCGAGCTTCACTATAGCGAAGGCGCGAATATACCTCAGGCGGTGATGGTGTCCAGGATACTTAATTTTGCAGACAGCCTGGGCGAAGATGCCGAGCTGCGCTTCTATGTCTGCCTCGGCAGCGAACCGCGTGACGAGACAGGCACGGATGCCAATTATTCCATCAGAGTGGTGAACGGCAATGTTACTTCTTTTCGAGTACGTGAAAACGGAATAAGAGATTCAGAAGAACTGTTTGGCAACATGCCGCTTGCGAATGCGCTTGAGGAGTACGGGATAATGCCCGTGATCTATACAATGAATGAAGAACCTGACATGGACAAACTCAGGGAATGGTATCCGGAGTTCTTCGATCAGGAAGGCCCAATTTCCAAGGGCGTAGAAGTTTACGTATGGCAGATGTCGGAGGACTCTTATTCATTCGGTCTGATGTACGGAACAAACCGGAGCAAAACAGATGAAGAGATCTGGGCGCTGGCCGACAAGCCCCTTACACTTGATGAAGCAAAGGCACTATTAAATGAATGCGGAGCGAGCAGGGACGATATAATTATAATTCCTGTCATTCAGCCGATATCAAGTTACGAATATGAGATCGATGACGAATACCGTGAGAGAGTAAGTGAACTGTTTGATTAACAGTTGATTCCCTGCAACATTTCCTCTTTTTATCTGTATTAATGGTATAAGCCGCAAATACAGGGGGAAATAGAATGAAGAAAAGAACGGGTATCCTGTCAGCAGTTCTCGTATTGTGTATTGCTATGGGAAGCGTAGGATGCGCAGCAGATAAAAATGGTGGCAGAACTGTCAGCACAGACGAAGTCAAATCAGAAACTGTTGCTGAAACTGAAACCACGCCTGAAACAGAGACCGAGACTGAAGTTACCACCGATGAGACTGAATTCTCAACGCCGGGATGTGATAACGGAGTTACCGAGAAGACGAAACTGCCTGATGAAGATTATCTGTCAGTGGTTCCCGCAGAGGAACAATATATGTTCCTTAGCGGAAGATGCAGTACTGATTTTCCCGATAACAGTGAGATAAAGAAAATCTCATTCTTCAAACTCAATTACGATATGTGCTGGAAGTGCGTATACGGATCATTAGATCTCGAGAACGGCAAAGCTACTTACGGCATGTCAGACGGCTTATATCCTCCTCTCGAATATCAGGTTTATGACATTACGCCCGAAGAAGTTACCATCTACAGGAAAGCTTTTGACAGTTCGCTTCTTCACGATGAAGTAGAACTTAGCAAGGGCTATTGGAAGGTTGCCGTTGAGTACAATGACGGCACATGTTATGCATACCAGTTTGATATCAGCGGGTCTACGAACCATACACCTGAGAACTACATGCTCAACACATATTTTGAACTGATGGATCTCGATGATAACACCAGATATATTTTCGGGCTCTGGGGGAATTAAGAATACTCCTGATTAGGTGATTGGTATAATAATGGCGTTGGCTCAGGAAAAACCGGTCTGATCAGGGGATACATAGATGAATATCAAACTAAGAAGTTGGGATGAAAAGCCCAGAACTATGCAGAGATATCTCAAGCGCGGAGATATTTTCTGCTTTGTTTATGACGACAACAGATACTGCTTTGGCAGGATCATTGAGATCAGGCCTAAGAGGTTCTGCGTAGCGGAGATTTTCGATTACACATCGGAAACTCCGGTAATCGATGCGAAAACAATTGAGAATGCTACGAGGGTTATTCCACCCGTAAACATTAATGCTTACATTCTCTTTGATTGCAAATCCATGGGTGGTGACTGGCGCATCATCGGGCATCAGGAAGACTACTATGCTCCGGATTATGACGACCTGTTTATCGGCTGGGGATTAGAAGGCGACTGGAAAAAGGAAGACCTGCGCGGCAATCTGACAAAGACCTCAAAAGAAGAATACGATAAGGGCCTTCCCAACATCCCGATAACGGACTATACAGTCAAAGAACTCCTGAAGGGCTTCTATGGAGAGAGGCAGGTTCGTAAGAACGTTGATGACATCCGCAAAGCAATCGGTGTCGTAAAATACGGTCTGAAAGAATATCTGGAAGCGGTAAATGAAGTCCCTGACTTCGATGTTAACGACCTTGATAAATACAAGCGGAATCTTTTGCAGCTTGCGATCTTAGATGAGAAATGGGATGTTGCCAAAGACCTGATAAAACGCGGAATCAATGTAAACAATCAGGATGATAAAGGGCGTACAGCGCTGCATTACCTCGTTGCAAAACCCAAAAACGCTGAGTTGGTAGAACTGGTGTTAAAAGCCGGCGGAGATCCCAATCTGCAAAGCCAAGACATGCTCTCGCCTCTCTGTGAGATAACGTCACGCATGAACAATAAATATGCTGATGAGAGATATCAGATTATTGAATTGCTGCTAAACTACGGCGGTGATAAAACGCTTCCTTGTAGATATGGAAGGACAACAGAGGACGTGGCTAATCTAACAGGGGAACGGAAAATTATTGAACTCCTGGAGAAATACTAACCTGGTTGCCAAGGCATCACCTGTTAATAGTATAATTCCCATATTGTTGTTTATAGAGAGGATATAGGAATGGGCACATCTGAGAAGGGCATTGAATACGGTTCGGACAAGACCGCTGACAAGCAGAAGGCTCTGAGAGAATCGGGAAGTGTGAGCGCTGATTTTCCGGAGCTTGCCAGGAACGTGTATGCACATCTTAACGATGAGATATCGAAGAAGATTTTCGAGGCCAAGGTATTATATGCATCTACGGGCGATGTAGGTTATATCACGGGGCTCGAGTCGAAGTACAGAAATCTCAACAGCGACATGCAGGTGTATGTTGAGAAGCTTAAGAAGGGTTCGCACTGCCTGATCTACGGTGCGGGCGTTGCGGGTCATTATCTTGCCGGAAGATTCAAGCGTTTTGGCGTGAAGGTAGATGCGTTTATCGATCAGGATGTGAGCAAAGGTCCTGTTGACGGGCAGACAGGAATCAAGGTGATCACCGAGAAGGAACTTGCTGAGAACATTGCTCTTTATGCCGATAAGACAGTCGTTATCTCTTATCCCGTGAAGCCTGTGGCTGACGAGATCAGGAAGCGCATCGTTGATGAGATAGGGATCATCGAGCAGAACATCCGCATGGGGATATTCGACTGGCGCAACAACCAGGGGCAGTATTTCGATTACTTCGAAGCCAAGGAGAATGAAGTCTTTGTAGACTGCGGATGTTACGATGGTGCCACCTGTTACAACTTCGCAGGATGGTGCGGGGCAAAGGGCTTTGACCATATTTATTCTTTCGAGGCTGATCCGAAGAATTATGAGAAGAGCAAGGCTGTTCTTGAGCCCCTCGGCAAATGCGACCTTTATCCTTACGGAACTGCAGACGTGAACAAGAAGGTCTATTTTGCTGCAGATGCTTTTGAGACTTCATGCATCATCAGCAGGGAAGAAGCAGAGAAGAGAAACTTCGAAGGCGTAGAGGAGATCGAGACCGTAGCTCTTGATGACGTGCTCGAGGGCAAGAGGATCACTTTCATCAAGATGGATATTGAAGGCGCGGAGTACGAAGCGCTGCTCGGCGCGCGCAAACTCATTATGGAGAACCGCCCGAGAATGGCGATCTCCGTTTATCACAAGTTCGAAGACTTTGTAACGCTCGCAAACCTGGTGCTCGAGATGCATCCTGACTACAGGATCGCATTCAGACACTACGGATTTGATGAGCTGGAAACTATTATGTATGTGGAGTGAAAAAATGGATAACTATATTGAAGGAAACAAAGCAGCCTGGGAAGAGGCTTTTGATAAGAGAGATGCATCATGGGGTGCAGACATAGTTGAGCGCATCAGTAATGAAGAATATGCGTTTTTCAACGAGGAGACAGCAGCGGTCTTGAAGACGATCGATACAGAAGGAAAAGTTATCGGTCAGTACTGCTGCAATAACGGCCGTGAGCTTATGGCGCTGGTCAAGTCCGGCAAAGCTGCAAAGGGCGTAGGTTTTGATATCGCTGAGAATCAGGTGGCATTTGCCAATGAGAAAGCAAAGGAATTAAACCTCCCGTGCGAATTCGTGGCTGCCAATGTCTACGATATCGACGACACCTATAAGGAATGCTTTGACATAGTCATTATCACGATCGGAGCGCTCTGCTGGTTCGATGATCTGAACCGCTTCTTTGAAGTAGTCGCTAAATGCATGAAGCCAGGAGCTGTGATCATTATCAACGAGCAGCATCCCTGCACTAACATGCTTACGACCGAAGGCGAAGAGCTCTACGATCCCGATCACCGTCTGGAGTGCCATTATTCTTATTTCCAGCACGAGTGGACCGGCAATGGCGGCATGTATTACATGACCTTGAAGAACTATGAGTCAAAGACATTTACTGACTATACCCACCCCATGTCTGAGATCATTACCGGCATCTGCAGCAACGGAATCGTTGTTACGGGTCTGCAGGAGTTTGACCACGACTTGAGTGGCGGCTTCACGGAGCTTGATAACAGCGGTTATCCGCTTTCCATGATCATTCAGGGAAAGAAACTATAAGTCGCTATTTGTATAGTGCAGCCCACCAAAATGAAGAGCAATCAGAAAGAATTCATAGAATACGTCAGGAATTTTGCTGAGAATAGCAGGAATCATATTTGGTTGGGCGGATCTTTCCTTCGCGGCAACGCGACACCGTTTTCTGATGTTGATATAAGCGCCTTTATGGGTTTAGATGCCCTGAGGGCGCTTATTTACGGTTACGGAGAACCTGTATACCTTTCTTACACGACTAATCCTGAAGGCATCATCATCGTCATCTACGAAGACGGCGTAGCAGTCGATCTTGAAGTGATCGAAAATGTTGACGTGCCCGATAACGGTTTCTTCCACATGGAGAGCATTAAGGAGTGTGTGTTTACCCGCAACGGCAGTATTTGCAAAGAAATCTGTCAGAGGAACGACCTGACGTATCAGACGGCAAGGCTGTTCCACCGCAGCCTGATCAAATTCCTGGGCGGGAAGAAAGAAGCAGGCGTCAGCGTTGCTAATGAGATTGCTGCATTCCTTTTGAGCGAACCTGCTGTTACAGAGAGCGACTATAAGAATGGAATTACCCGCCTGATTAACGAGTTCAATGATAAGTATCCGCTGGATGAGAAGTATCGGGAACTTTGCTTGGAACTGATAGGACTGATTGGAGGGGACTATGAGCAAGAGTGATAAGAAACTAAGCAAACTGAGTATCGCGGGACTGGTAATAGCGGTTATGACGCCTGCCATACTGTGCCTCAATTTCCCGTTAACATCAAATATCATTAGAAATTATTCAGCAATTCAATTGATAAATATCATCTGTGATTGGCTCGCCATAATCCTGCCGGTTCTTGCACTTCACCTCTCGATAGCGGGAGTAAAAGCTGCCAAAAAGCCGGATAAGAAGGGCGTCATTCCGGGCGTTATCGGCATAGTGATCGCATCCTTGGAGATCGCTGCCTATGTCATTTTTGTAGTCTTCTATACTCTTAATACCACATTCCCTACCGTGTATTGAGTATATTTTCGCGATCTTATTATTCGTTTTAGTCCGTTCGCGACCGCTTTTTTACCACTCACGACAGACCGCGTTTTAGCACGGTTCTGTTTGTTATCCTTACGATGTCAAAAGCAAAACACATCTTACATCGGAGGAAAACAGTTATGAAAAAGTCAAATGAGAAGAAGATCGATACACTTAAGGTTTTCAAGGTAATAATGTTCGTATACTCCTGCGCAATGGTATTATTGATCCTCGAGACAATTTACGGATGGGTAACAGGTTATTCAGATAACAACTATGCAGCTCTCGCTGCCTGCACTGCAACCTACTGCGCTTCAGCTGCTGCTTACGAAGAATTGAAGAAAAAGGAAGCAAAGAAGAAAAAGGAAATTGCTGCAGCCTGATAATTAGAAGCATCATAGGACACGATTTACCCCTTGAATCGTGTCCTTTTTTTGCAAAATATCGAAAAGTGCTGCTATCGGACACGTTTTGGGGTTCAGATCGTGTCCATTTTTGGCACTGATGAATTGCAAGCTTTAAGATTCACGATGTTTTCACGAAAACCAGCTGTTTCGTGAATCCTACGTGAATTTCAGCCGTTTTTCAGGTATATTCCCTTATCGCTTTGTGAGCTCGATCATCAGCTGGGCAAAACGGCCTTTGTTGAATACGTCTTGCTTATCATCAGGATGATCTTTGTACTTCTTGTTGCGCAGATCATATAACTGACCGTAGTCCATATCTTCTTCAGCGACAGTTTTTTCGGGCGCATTGGCGGATTCTATCTGAAGCTGAGAATACTGCTCAAGCATCTCGATCACTTCGCGGAATTTAAGGAAGTAATCTTTATCTTCATCCGCTGCTTTGGCAACTGCTTCTTCAGCCATTGCCTTTGCTTGTTCAAGTCTTTTTGTATCGCGGAAAACTTCAAGTTTAATGTGTCTTACAATATCCCATTGTCCGGCACAAAGTATACGTCCTTGAAGAGCAGTAAAGTTACCGGGATCAAGCAGCATTTCCAAAACGAATCGATCGTCTGCCTCTTTATATTGTTTCTTTTTCAGGAGCTCTGTGGCGGTCTTGCAAGAGTCTGTATCAGCCATCAGAACGGTGCTGTATGCAACTCCGCAGGAGCGGCATTCGTACAGTCTCCTATCCCTGTCAAGCGACAGCGAGCCGCCGCACTTGTTGCATACCAACTGTTTCTCTTCCTCTGTTGTTGCAGTATATGCGATGGGTTTTCCGGCTGTCTTTGTTCTCTTCCTGTCATCGGGAACCATCTTCTGCAATTCTTCATAATCACTTATGTATTTTTCCTCAAGCTCAGTAAGCTTAGAAGACAATGTGCCTATTGAGCCCTGATTATCCTTCATCTTTTTTCTGTGGGGAGCCTTTGCCTTGTTCTCAAAATGACGGGCTGCGAAAATTATTCCCAATATCAAGGCCACAACGCCCAGAGTAATATAAAAAGCTGCTCCGCCAAACGCAACAAACACGCCTATAACAATTGCCACGCCGATAATAGACAGTGCCAGCACTGCAGCATCTATAAGCTGTTGCGTGGAAGTGTCTTCGCCCGCGAATGGCAGCACGATTAATACTCCGATGAAAAGCAGGATCGCTCCTAATACAGTTTTTGTTTTCTCGGATTTATTATCGATCTCAACGATCTTCTTGAATTCCGCATTCGTATCGCTGGACAGTTCATCCCGCTCTTTGCGGAGATTGACATACTCTTCAGCCAGCTCAAACAACTCAGTCAGTTTATGGAAATAGGCTTTGTCTTCTTCTCTCGCACGGTCCGTAACATCTGTTAAAACGCCGCGGACTTTGTCGAATTTGCATCCTTTTAATTTTGTCGGCTTCGTAAGATTCTTAATCGAGATAATACTTCCGGCGCAGAGAACCAATCCTCTGAGTGCCAGGAATTCTTGAGGCTCATGCGATAAGATGTCTTCAAACCTTTTCTGGGCTTCTGCAAAATCCATCTTGCTCAGATAGCCTTCAGCCTGTGCCAGAAGATCCTTGCGGTAGAAATAATAGTAATCAAAATCAGCTCCGCAGAAAGGGCAGTCGAACAATTTGTGCCCTTGTTCCACATTAAGGACAGCGCCGCAATTTGAGCAGGTATAACATGTATATACAGACATAAATCACCCGTGGATATTCAAAAACCGTTTATCCCATTCACCATCTATAATATCAATTATTTCAGATGAAATTTCAATGCAATTATCTGACCGTTTGATTTTTCAGGCGGTTGTTTTGGATATTGATTGAATTTGTCCTGCATAACCATAGATTCCATCGGTAGTTTGCGTAAGCTTCCATAGTTTATTATGTCGGTATATAGGAGGCTTAGTTATGCTGTCCTTGTTATTGTGGATATTAGGCGGAATAGGAATTCTTTGCATCATTGTTTTCCCCGGTGTGCGAAAAGGCGCATTGCCACCCGACAGAGAAACGATGATATCTGATGCTGCATGCAATATCGCATCAACGGCTTTTATCCTGATCCAGATGCTGTTCCCGTTATACGGATACTACTTTTTCCGCGTGAGATTCTTTATTTACGATCCGGAATTAATTGACGGTTTCGGCGATGAAGCGAAAAGCATTGTTTCCTGCATAGTCATGAATTTTCATGAGTTTTTCGAGAACAAACCGGAAATCACCGTATATGCGTTCCTGATGCTGATTCACGTGTTCTGTTTCTTTGCAGGCATGAGCTTATATAAAAAAGGGATAAAGACAGGGCACAAATTGTTTTTGTTGCTCCCGCTGCTGGCATTTATCGGCGCGACCTGCTGGTATTGTTTAAGCCATCTGAAAGCGAGATTCAGAATCGGCATTTTCTTCCTGTATGAGATACTTATGCAGCTCGATGTTTTCGTGAGATACCTATGTGGGGCGTTCATCATGATCGCCATTCTATACGGCATATACATGCTGCTGAAAAAACTCCTGAAGAACGAACTCATACCTCTTATCGTGATACTCGTATTGTCTTTCTTCGCGCCTGATATCAGGGTAATAAAAGACGGAGTGGACATAATCGAAGTCGGCAATATCAAGTGGATGTTATTCGGTCCCGGCATTCCGCTCTTCCCGATCGGAATGATCGTGATGAAGTATAAGGACAAGATCCTGCCGAAGACGAAGAAAGGCATCATCATTCATCTTGCATCGTGGCTTTGTGTCGGAGGGTTATCATTCTATGCGCTCTCAGGCTTGCAGTTCTTCCTGATAAAGCAGGCAGGCCTCAGCCCTTATGACGCATTGAAGGATATCTGGTACGACGGCCTCGGAGAGAAACTCAATAAACTTGAGAAGATCTACAAGGTGGACAGCATTCCGTGGCTTATCTTCGGCCTGGCATTATCGATGCTGGTGCTCGGTCTTGCGCTCCTTATCAGGACCGGCAATCCCGTAACGAAGTTTATCAGGGAGCACTGCTACCTCATAACAGTTCTGCTGTTTACCAGGCACGTATTCTTCGAGGTCAGCGGATGGGATATGGATATCTGGACCAAGACCTTCGGAATGCCTGAAGAGATGCGTATAATCCTGCCGTTTATCTTCTTTGTATTGTCTGTGGTTTTGGCATTCCTGATAAAGAAATTCATCTTGGATAAGCGCGTGGCACTGTCTAGGATTTTGTCTAGGAAAATCGGCTCGAAATCCTAGACAAAAAGTTGATTTTCTTCAGTTTCCAGGTTTTTGTCTAGGAAAAACGGCTTAAAATCCTAGACAATTTCCTAGACATGGTTTTTGTGCCTCTTGAATTATCAGCCATCAACATGTTCAACATTTTGTTCAACGAAAATCCTCGAAAAAGTTGAACAAAGCATTGAATTCCCTCAAGATTCAACATTTTGTTCAACAGAACTGCGCATATTAATTGAACAAAACGTTGAACACTATTTTCGGGCGGATTTCCCGAGGCAATTTAGGGCTGCATTCCCGTGTCAGCATTTTAGCTAACATTTACCGGCCAAAAAGTTGGACAAAAAGTTGGATTTTGGCAAAATCCAACTTTTCAGCTAACAAAATGGCCGATAAATGTTAGACGTTTTGCAGACACGCATTTCAACAATCGCCGAGACACACCTTGTTGCAAATTTGTTGGTCTAAAATGGCCTTCAGACATCAACAAAAAGTGCATTTTCGGCAAAAGTGGTCTATTTGTTGGCCTAAAACACCCTTTTTAGGCCAACAAAAATAACACGCAAAATAAAGAGGATGCCTCGCCCTGAGACAGCCCCCATAACTAATTCATGTTAAACCGTTTATTCTTTTGCAGTATCGGTTTCTGCTTCACCCGTATTGTCACCCTTATCATCCTTACTTTCTTCCTCATCAGCGGCTGCAGGAATCGCCATGGAAACGAGGTTTACGC
>Ga0265299_10004115_pt1 | contig 13891 bp, 15 predicted proteins | sample AusTroGonzalo_MG_4_FD_193485 | JGI IMG/M metagenome (GOLD analysis project Ga0265299, IMG submission 193485) | Bovine rumen microbial communities from tropical cattle in Woodstock, Queensland, Australia - Gonzalo_02 | ecosystem: Host-associated > Mammals > Digestive system > Stomach > Rumen ...
GGCGATGACTGCAGCGATGATTGTAAGGACTTCAGCCTTATAAATCTTCTTAATCCCAATTTTAGCGTTTTCAAACATACTGTTTCTCTCCTCGAGGACAAGCAATGCCTCAAGAAAGATACTATTGATAATAGTAGACATTGTAAACAGGTACAGGTTCTTGATACTTCGTTTTTACATTGACGGTAAGGACTTTACATAATTTCAATTATTTGTGTTAGAGTCAGTTGATTTTTTTCCAATGGGGGATCAACGGGACAAATCTGCGGTATTTTTCCATTAAATTATCCTTATTTGAATTAAGACTATATGGTTTTTAGAAGTCAAGTTGGATAAATCAATTCTGTCAGCAAGCATATTTCGTGGATTCCTTTTGGATGAAGATTTCCAAAGGATTTATGGAATACGTGGAAAACATATGGCTTTTATACCAAAAAATACAAAATAACACTAAATGTAGTGTATATTAACATTTACTCACGGAGTGGGAGTAGTAGCTACCTTTCGCAAAAACCCCTAAAACCGCACTCTAGCCCCTTAAATTGAGGTTTTTCAGCCTGCCAAGATTTGCCGAGTCCGACTTTTGTCCGACAAATTACAAATAACGCTTATTATTTATGCACTCCTATAATGTCCTGAAGCAGATACATGTAATGTTCAACCAGAAGGAGTACATCGTCAGGGAGCTGCCTTCCAGACAATGAGATCATAGCCCTTGCCACATCTCGTACCTCTTCACCGTGTCATCCAGGTAGCCGTAGGATTTGCAGATCAGATCCTTCATGAATGGGATGAACTTGTCGTACACTATCGGCCTGTGCCCGTAGAATGCCCCAGAGGCATAGATTATGTGCTTTGTGATCACGGACATGTTCGACCCGTATTTCATGAAGTCGAATGGAAGCAACGGTGCGCATCTCAGATGTGCCTTCTGAAGCAGGAACTGAAGAAGCACTGAGGAGAACCTCCCGTTTCCGTCCTCGAACGGGTGTATGAGCTGAGCAAGAAGACAGACACGAATCATGTCGTCCAAGTCGTCATCACAGGGATTGTCCAGATGTCTGAAGTCCCTGCAGAGCTTCTCCATCTCATATGGCGTCTCCTCGACGGAAGCCGTGACGTACATATGGTCGCTGTCGACGTCAGTCACCACCACATTCTTCTTCTTGAAAGACTTTCCCTCGAATTCCGTTCCCTTCACAAGAGAGGCGTAGATGTCGCAGACTGTCTTGACGCAGAGGGGATCTGAACGATGGTCCATGATGTGATGCAGGGCATTGAGCTCGTTCAAGGGGCTTTTGTGGTGGAACATCGCATTTGACAGCAGAAGATGCTCCCCACGCCTCATGAAAGCAGGCATTCTTCCGTAGATGTCATCGTCTTTTGCCCTGAGTGATGCAAGATCCATCCGCTACTCCCCCTTGTAGTTGAACACCGGTTTGAGGATCCTCTGCACATCGACGCTGTCCTCTATCGTCTGCAGAATCTCATCCATCCTCTTGTAGGCAAGCGGCGCCTCGTCCAGGTTGACCTCGCTCACAGAAGTGCTGTAGATTCCATCCATTGACGACCTGTATCCCTCTATGTCCAGATTCTCAAAGGCCTCGCTTCTGCTGTAGACCCTTCCACCGCCATGGGGAGCGGAGAAGTTCCATTCCTCGTTCCCCTTTCCAGTCCCCAATATGGTTCCGTCCTTTGCATTGACCGGTATTATGACCCTCTCACCCTTGTGGGCGGATACAGCCCCATGGCGTATAACCCCATCCTCCTTGCTTATGCAATGGTGGCAGGTATCGAAGAAATCCAACTCCTTCCACCCCATATCGGAGATGATGGAGTCAATTATGTAGCGTCTGTTCTTCCTGCAGGCTTCGACGATGATGTCCATGTCATGGATGTAGTTCTCCATATCCTGCCCGAAGAGGAATGTGTCCTCTAGTTCCACTTCACCGCCCACTTTCCCCGATTTTCGGAGAGCCAGGTCCCTGTAATGCCTGAGAACCGGGGAGCCGAGCCTTCCAAGCCCATTGTGGACCACAAGATACATTCCTCCTTCATCATCCCTGTCAAGCTCTATGAAGTGGTTTCCACCACCGAGGGTCCCCAATGAGGTCGGCCAAAGGTAATATGGTCTGACATGCTCATAGCAACGCAACACAGAGAAGTCGTAGTCAAAAGCAGGCACAATGAGAAACTCGTCCCTGGATGCCGGGAACTGCCTGCAGACTTGGTCAAGCTTGGGAAGGTCCAAAACAGCGGCATTGATCTTTGCACAGCTGACGCCACAGCCGCTTGGGTATTCAAGACCCAACACCAGCGGCTCCCCCAATGTCATGGTGAAGCCCGTCACCGTTCCATCCCCGTTCGGATGGACATCAGGCATGATCCTGATTCTGCGGTTCTCTGTGAAGTCATGGTCACAGATGGCCCTTATGTCCATGACTGCCCTGTCGCGTATGGTCTTGCTGTAGCAAATCGCAGTGCTCTTGCGTCCTTTTATCTCAAGCATCAGTCCTCTCCGAATGGGGCAGCGTAATCCATCTCTCCGCAGTCGAACGGGATGAAGTGAAGCGGAAGATCCTCATCCTGGATTGAACCTGCAAGCCTCTTCATGTACAGAATGCTATTAGCCAGCTCCTCCGAAACGATGTAGCCGTTTTCAAGCGCACAGCTTCCTATCTCATCTACGGAGTCCTTTGTCATGAACAGTCCCATGATGGACGGGGTGATCTTGTTTTTGCTCAGCATCTGCATATGACAAGTGTACCATTATTTCTTGCGGAAGTGACCGACTGATGGTATATTTTGTTAAACATTGAAATCTGTTTTCAAAGGGAGCAGGAGAGAAAATGGAGAAATTCAGACTTAAGGATTTGAGCCCGGAGCTCATCAAGTCGTTCATAGTCTTGAAAACGAAGGATGAGGTCATTGCATTGGCCCACAAGAACAACCTTGACATCTCGGACAGACAGGCGGAGAGAATTCTGCAGGTGTCGGAGAACAACCATCTGTCCCTGGAGGAGCTTGACAAGGTCGTAGGCGGAACGTGGGTCGATTCATGGGGAAACGTACACACAGAATCTTGACTTTGACAACCATGGTTCATGGCGGGAATGCCGCTTAAATGCGATGATTCAGTTCCTGCACGCTCTCGGGATTACACAGGAAATCCATCATGGTAGAGCGCTTTGGCAATTACCGTTTCCCGTCATGGACCTTCTTATATTCCCGGATCAATTTTCTGCTTTGACAGTTCAGTTACGTGATGCGGAGATCTCACATCTTTTCACCGCTTTCCCCAGAAAGCCATATGCATTGTCTATCACATCCCACATGTATGGAACGAACCTGTCAAATCTGACTGGCCGATGTCCGTAGAATGCACCTGAGGCATAGACGATATGCTTGGCGAACAGGTTCATCTGATACCCGTATCTCAGATAGTCCACAGGAATGAAAGGTGCGCACCTGAAATGCGCCTTCTGCATCAGAAACTGGAGGACCACAGACGCAAAGCGCCCGTTTCCATCCTCGAACGGGTGAATGAGCATCAACATCAGGATGAAGCGAAGCATGTCATCCAGGTTTTCATCCCCTGGATTGTCCAGATGTCTGAATTCCTTGCATATGCGCTCCATCTCGGCCGGGGTGTCCTCTGCTGCTGCAGTGACGAACAGATATTTCCTGTTTTTGTCCGAAACGAACACATTGCGCTTTTTGAATGACTTGCCCTCGAATTCCGTACCCTCCGTCAAAGCCGCATAGATGTCACAGATTGTCTTCAGGCAGAAAGGCTCCGATTCGTGGTCGATGATGAAGTTCATGGCATTCAGCTCGTTCATGAGCCTTCCAGGGTGGAACATGGCGTTGGCAAGCACAAGATGCTCCCCTTTCAACATGAAGGCAGGAAGCCTTGCATAGAGATCCGCGTCCCTTTTTCTAAGTGCCGCTATATCCATCCCCTATTCCTCCTCAAATGGGTCGGAGTACTCCGCCTCCCCGAATTCGAATGAAGAGAAATAGACGGGGAACTCCTCATTTTCAACGGATGCAGAGAACCTCTTCATGTAGAGGATCCTCTTTGCAAGGTTCTCGGACAGTTCATAGCCCAGCCCGGACGCGCTGCACCTTACGCCGTCCGTGCTGTCCTCTTTTATCAGAACCTCCATGATTGAAGGTGTGAGAGCCCTTGTACCCAGTTTCTTCATGTAAGCAATCTTACCATCTACAGTTGTAAAAGTAACCATCAGGATGTAAAATTCGCTATCACTGTGTGATAACGCAGCAATTAGGAGAGACGAACATAAAGAAGTTCAAGCTGAAGGATTTGAACCCGGAACTCATGAGATCGCTCATCTCGCTCAAGACGAAGGATGAGATTGTCGCCTTCGCCAACAAGAACAACCTTGAGATCTCAGACAAGCAGGTGGAGAAACTGATCCAGATAGCTGGACAGGCATCCACCTTGTCCGTCGAGGAACTTGACAAGGTCGTTGGTGGCGGATGGCACGGAAACCCGTGGTTCGAGACATCCTGACCATGTGAAGGCAATGAGCATTCATTGCCTTTTTTTATAACTCAGAAATCCATAGTACTGGCTTACAAGGCTCCTGTAGCCCAGTCTCCGCAGATACCTGTACCGGACTTTGTAGCGTTCCTTGCCGGAGTGTCCGCTGATTACGCGTCTCATCTCATCAACGGTTATGCGGTCAATCCTTCTCAGCGTCCTGTCTGTTGTCACCAATCTGAAATAGCGCCTTATTCCGATGTTCTTCTGCACTGCATGAAGCTTTCGTACACATATGTACGTCAGCACCTCCGGAGGCAGCGCCCGGGTCTGCATCCTGTCTGCAAGCTCCCTCATCTCACGTCTGAGAGTCTGCCTCCACATCCGCACCGCGGATTCCGGAATGTCGATGTCATTTTCACATATCTGCCAGGAGAGATAGACGAAAGGACTGTCTGCGTCGATCACCATGGTCTTGTTCTCCGACAGGGTCAGACCTTCCTTTTCGATGCATCCCGTGAAAGCGGGCATGATTGTATCCAGACTGTCCTTGTCAGGGACACCCACCAGGATGTCGTCCGCATAGCGGATGTAAAGTGGAGCAGCATTCTCCATCATGTGGTCAAGATCCGAAAGGTAGAGGTTCTCGAAGAATCCTGCAAGTGGGCTTCCTGACATGACCGCTGGACCATCATCGTGCAAAACACCGTCCTGGATGTACTGTCCAGAACAAGAGATGCGTTTCAGGAACCGGGCAGCATCCGGATCACAGGAAAGAAGGTCATCGATCTTGGAGAACAGCCTGTCCCTGTCAATCGATGGATCATAGCTGTGGATGTCAGTCTTCAGGATTGTTCTTCTGCTTTCCGGTGGTGTTCGGCGAAAGCGTATCAAGGCATCGTGGGCAGACACTCCCAAGCGATGCGAGTAGAGGCAGTCGGAGAAACATCCATCGTGTCTTTTCAGGGCAAATCCCACAAGACCGAGAAAGCAACGCGACCTCATCGGAAACACATAGACTTCCCTCTTTTTCCCATTCTGGCAGATCTCCCTCCTCTCAGGGGGCGGAAGCTGCAGCCTCTGGCTCTTTGCATCCTCTATGTCTTTTCGGCAATCATCGGAAAGGATGTAGTCGCAGATCGCCTTCCGCTCAGAAAGCCGAATCTCCTTGTCCCTGTCCATCAGGTGCCTCAGATAAGAACGGCGAACCTCATCGGATGACAAAAGGTCGAAAAACCTCATGTCATCGCCTAAGCCCTCAAGCGACCTCTTGCACCTGACTGATTCCGAGACAAGAAGGCTGCGAAGCCGATTCTCATCCACCTCCAGAAAATCTGCCAGAAACGAGATCATCGATGTGAGGCCCTTCGGCTTTGCGAGACTGACGGAAAGCTCAAAGTTTCTGTACAGCCCATAATATGTGGGGTTCATGGACCCGCAGAGAAGCTCAAAATCACCACCTTTTCTGCAAAGATACACCTTTGCGTGTATGTATCTGTCACAGAGCTCCTCGCTGGAGCATGCAGTGGCCCTTAGAGGCCCTTCCAGAAGCATCTCGTCCAAGATGGCCCTTCTTGTTATCAGGATGCACTCTTTCCTTCTTCTCCCTATGCCCGTCAACCTCTGAAGGACAGAGAGGTTCACGTTCGGGGCCACCACCAGAATCTGGTCGTAGTCCTCGGCGATGCGCATCACCGGATTCGGGTCGTTGGATGACGGGCATGACGCAATGATTGACCAGTCATCGCTCTGATAAGGCCCTTCCATGGCAAGTCTCACATATCTGAACCGCTCTGCTAAGGCAAGGACACTCTCCCGCCTGGGGTCGCTCTTGTCCATGAAGGAGCACAAGTCCAAAAGGAAGGTGCAAACCGGAATGCTTTTTTCCTGGATCTCGTTGGACGGCTCTCCTGAGAAGAGAATCTGGATCTCCTTGTTCTTGAAGTGGAAGATGTTGGCGCTTCCAATCTCCAGACTATAGCTGAAAGCCCCCGTCTCATCCACCGCCTCCGTGAGCTTGAGTTTGCCGTGCATGTACCCATCAGGAAACAATGATGGGACAATGCACCCTTCCATTGCAATCTGTCTTGAGCTTTTGTCCGGACCGTCTGATCTGAAGGGCTCAAAGAGGCCTGCTCCATGGAACACGACAAACCTTGAGAGGTCTTCCCCCTGGGGAACAATAGAGTCTAGGACATTAAGATCCAGGTCATATGTGCTCATCACACATATGTTCGTCTTGGCTTTCACTTTCCGTTCTCCACGCTGATGCCAGAATCAGATGGAATTATATAACATCAGCCAACGTAAAATCATCAAAAACACCAAGTTTCTGTGCATTGTTTGCCTCAATATAGTTATCAATAAGGTACCTCATTCCAGGTTGCATCTTGAATTCTCAGAACACTTGGCCTTTCATTCATAAATTACCTCGACATTAATTATATCCTGAATAAATACTGCAAAGAACCAAACGTCAAAAACACTTTCAACTATTTTTGATTAAGGTTGATTTTGTCTCGGTCTAAAGGTATGTTCCTTGTAGGGAAAACTATTACCTGACGGCTTGTTCTTGACTTCAAGACCAATCAAAAAAATCCGTGTATTGAGTACGTTGCTGTCCGATTTTTTTCCGAAAAAAGGAATGATAATAAAAATAATATGAATAAAACTAGCGTTATAAACACAAATAGAATAACAGAAGACACACTAAATACGTTGAGTCAAATGTATTGGGAATATCATTTTTATACACCCCGGAAGGTACAGTTAAGGGGTTGTGTAAGGCAAAACGCCTAACGTACATCATGACATCCGGTGGTCCGGTTGCGCCTGAAGAATACGGCTACGGCTATATCAAAGAAATAGCACAGTCTTACCACGGTATACCCGAAGTAAGACTGATTAAAGCCACCGGACTGGATATTATCGGTACAGATGTAGAATCAATTCTTCAGAAAACTATTAAAACTTATCCCAGTACCTGCCGCTGAAACTCTATCGAGCTGATCGTCAGACAAGCTAAGAGTTTTCTGTGAAGAATTCTCAAAAAGTGCACTGTAAAGCTGCTGCTTATGGTTACTTCCGCGTGAAAAATCCACGTTCTTGAAAATATCTTCAGTATTCTTCATCAGATTAATTATCAATAAAATCCTCTTTCTTATTTTCCTTTTTGTCGTCTGCCAGTGCAACACCGCCGCATGCGCTGTTCAGTTCTGCATCTGTCAAAACCTGTGAATCCTTAACTTTGAGAACGATCTCAGTCTCTTTATCGTCTTTCCAAATTACTGATGACATATTAGTGCCTCCGTTTTTTTCGTTACACATACTTATACACATCTGAAAAACGAAATGCGACATTTTTTTGAAAAATTTTTACAAATTGATTTTTTCAGCTATTGTTTGGCACTTGGAAACCAGACGTTCCATACGCTTACCAACAGCCGTTTCATTGGAACCTATTTCCTGGGCAATCTCTCTGTAAGACATATTCATGGTATAGCGCATTGTCAAAAGCTCGCGATCGCTGTCTTTCAGTTGTTTAAGGATAAGATAAGCATCGTGTGCGTTGTCATCTGTAAGAGCGGCAAGTTCCTTGTCTTCAATTCCCGGTTCAACCACATCATCAATAGAAACAGGCTGTGAAAAGCTCTTGTTCTTTCTCATGTAGTTGATCAGTGTGTTTTTTGCAATAGCATAAAGCCAAGTCAGAACAGCACCCTTTTCCTGATCGTAGGAATCCCAAGCCGAGTGTGCATGGATAAAGATTTCCTGGACCACATCTTCGGTGTCGTCGCGGTTGAGCAACCTCATGTATACCATGTTGAATATATTTTTATAATATGTCTCGTAGACCTGGGGAAACGTCATGCCTTTTTTCCTTTCTCAACCTGCTGGCGCTTTACAAGTTCAGCAAAGAAGCCGTTCTTCTTCATCAGACTCTCGTAGTTTCCGTCTTCCACAATCCTGCCGTTATCCAAAACGATTATCCTGTCACAGTGCCTTATTGTTGATAATCTGTGGGCGATAACTATCCTGGTGCAATCAAGCTTGTCTAAAGAGTCTGCAACCTGCTTCTGGGCTATATTATCAAGAGCACTTGTGGCCTCGTCAAACATCAAAATCTTGGGACGGGATGCAATTGCCCTGGCAATCAGGATTCTCTGCTTTTGTCCTCCTGATATTTCACTTGCACCCTCGGAGATAAGGGTAAACATACCCATGGGCATTTCCCTTAAGTCATCCGCAATACCTGCTGATTCGGCAGCTTCCCAAGCCTGATCCAATGTAAGATCGGGAGCAGAAATAGCAATGTTTGAGAAAATATTACCTGAGAAAAGATCTCCGTTCTGCATAACAGTACCTATCTTGGACCTAAGAGACTTAAGGTCAATCTTGGAAAGGTCGTTTCCGTCATAGTAGACAGCTCCCTTCTGAGGAGTCTCAAAACCAAGCAGTATTCTCATCAGAGTGCTCTTGCCGCACCCTGTTTTGCCTGTTATTGCAACATACTCGCCCGGTTTTATCTTAAGGTTAAGATTGTTCAGAACCAGTGGCATGTTGTCATTGTAGCGGAATGATACATTGTTCAGTTCAACAGCTCCGGAGAGTTTTTCTATGACAGGTTTGTCCTCTGAAACCTCAGGAACAGTCTCCATTATGGGCTTAACAAGTTCAAGAATAGGACGCACGGCAGACACGGGGCCGATTATCAAACCAAGTGATGTAAGAGCGCCTGTTACCATTCCGAATGCAGTGTTAAATGCGTAGTAATCACCAACGGACAGGCCGGACTTTATTGCAGAAAGATAAATGACAATAGTACCGACCAGCGGGATTATTCTGGTTATTGCACTGGAAACCTTGATAAAGGCCGGCGGGTTGTACATAAGCTCAGCCTGCTGAGCATAGGCCTTTCCCCACTTGGCAAAAGCACGGTTTTCAGCACCTGCGAGTTTGATCTTCTCAATACCTGAAACAAAGGAATAAGACAGACCGCTTTCCTTTGCAGACAACTCCATCTGCTTTACTTTGATTCTTGATCTGAGAACAAGGGTGATAATATTCGTTGCAACTACCAAGACTGTGACAATCAAAGCCGGAAGTGCCACCGGAGCAGCAAATGTGAATATCTGAAATACATAAAGTATGGGAATGCCGGCTGCAAACAGACCTGCAAAACCCATATCTATCAGATTCTCTGCAAGAAGAGATACATAGGAAACCCTTCTTCCCAAATCACCTGCAGAGTACTTCTTAAAGAAAGAAACGGGCAATGAGAGAACCCTCATCATTGTTGCACTTTCCAAAGTAAGGTTAACACCCAAAGATATCTTTTTCAGATACAGATCCTGAACAACGGAGAACAGGAATTTGCCTATGGAGGCACAGAATATGAAAACTGCAACTGCAATAAGAGCAGAAGCAGAGCCCGTGGGAATAACTGTTGAAAAGAGGTTTCTGGACAAAAGCGGAAGCAGCATACCTGTAAACAAAGCCACAAAGCCAAAGACAAGGTAGCCGGCAAGAGCCTTTCTATCCACACAGTTCAGAATAAAACGATACAGTGTCTTTACTGTCAGTTTTTCACTGGGAAGCGGCTTATAGAACACAACAGCTTCATTCTCAAAAAGCTTTTCACTGTCCTTGTTTACATGAGCAAAACGCCCCGTTTTAGGATCAAGGTATCTGTATCCCTTAACTCCGTCAGGAATCAGGGCAACCGGATTCTTACTGCCTTTGAAGTTGGCAAGCATTGCCCCGGATGCATCGCTGCTCCATTTTTCCGAAAGGACAACATCCCTTATCATTATTCCTGAAGGTCTGAGAATAGACTCTATATCTTCGGGGACTTCCCTGTTCTTTATGTGGTAGAAAGCAAGAATCTCTGCAACTGCACCGTCATGGAGGGCGGCGTTGATTTTCTTTCCGGTTACAGAGCCTGCAATTTGCATACAGGAATCCTCAAGGGCTTCCTTATCTGCTTTCTTTCTCAATTCAATCTGTTCTTCAAACCAACTCAAAACAGTACCTACTCCTCAACGGTGACAAGCCTTGTATACCGGCCATCAAGCTTCATAAGTTCATCATGGGTCCCACGCTCTGTAATCTGTCCTTTATCAAGGACGATGATCTCATCACAGTCGCGTATGGTAGAGAGCCTGTGGGCAATGACTACACAGGTTATCCCCCTATCCTTAATTGACTTTACAACATCATATTCAGTCTGGGCATCAAGAGCGTTTGTAGCCTCATCCATTATGACTATAGACGGATCCTGAGCCAGCACTCTGGCAATCTCAAGACGCTGCCTCTGACCTCCGGAAAGGTCTCTTCCGTCTTTTGAAAGTCTGTATTGGTAACCGCCGTCACGCTCCATAATGTCGTCATGAATCTGAGCGTCTCTGGCGGCCATTATCATTTCAAAATCCTCAATTGAGGTATCCCACATCTTGATATTGTTGGCAATTGTATCCTCAAACAGGATTATGTTCTGATCAACAACGGCAACGGAGCCTGTAAAGACATCTCGGTCAATTTCATCTATAGCCTTGCCATCATAAAGAATCTCTCCTTCCCAAGGTCTGTAAAGACCTGAAAGAAGGCGGCTCATGGTACTCTTTCCGCAGCCGGAGCTTCCCACTATTGCAACGCTCTTTCCGGGTTCAAGTTCCAAATTGAAATCTTTGATAAGAGGCTCTGTCAGATTTGAATACCCGAACTGCACATTTCTGACACTGATGTTTCCGCTAAGTTTTGCCCTTTCCTCTTTTTTCTTGCTGCGCTTTGCTTTGGCAAACATGTAGTCCTGTGGATAATCCATAACGTCATCTATGCGTTCCATGTCGCTACGCATTTCCTGCATCTGACGTCCGGCTTCAGCCAAGGTCTCTGAAGGAAGGAAGAATTTTGTCATAAGAGCGGAAAAAGCCAAGACCATACCTGGTGTGAAGTTGCCCTTAATAACAAGATATGCTCCCATCACCAAGATTAGGTTTCCTGTAAGCTCCATTATTATCTGAGGAAGCTTTCCCAACCTTGCATCAAGGCGTGCAAATTCAACATTCTGGGTGTTTACTCCGGCCTGATATCCTGCCCACTTACGGAAGAAACTGTTTTCTGCACCGCTGCTCTTTATAGATTCCACCATATCCACACCGTGCAATGTTGCAGAATAAAGCTTGGCCTCGTTTCTGAGCATTACACGCATGAAGTTGGTTCTTTTGCGTCCCACAAGACTTGTTACAAACAGATTAAGAATTACAAAGAACAGCCCGATAAGGGTCATTGTAACGGAATACTTGAGCATTACAACAAAGTAGAACACAAGCATGATTATGTTTATAAAAAGAGGGGCAAGTATATTGACTAGGCGGTCAGCTATCTGTGCACTGGCAGTCCTTCTCTGCTCAATATCACCGGCCATTCTCTGTGAGAAGAACCTCATGGGCAGATGCAAAACATGCCAGAAGAAACTTGCGTTCTCGGAAGCAGCAAACTTTCCGCTGATTTTAAATGAGTTGTAGGACAAAAGCAATGCGGTTATGGCCTCCATTAGGGTAAAACCGCAGAGTATGAGTATGAATGGTGTTACTGAATTGGGGTTGCCGCCTCCAATAAGGTTGTCCAAGAAGAAGCGTGACATTGCAGCTGAGATTATTCCCAACAGGGACAGAATTGCCGTGGCAATGGCAACAAAGCGCATCTCGTTCTTTGTCTTCTTCATTCTTTTTGCTGCAAACGCAAAAATACTTTTCGGAGAACCGGATGGCTTGAAAGTCTTTCCCGGAGCGAGCATAAGGCACACACCGGTAAAGCCTTCATCAAACTCTTTCTCAGATAAAACAAGATATCCCTTCTCCGGGTCATTAATGTAATATCTGTTTTTTTTGAATCCCTTGAGTACTACAAAGTGGTCAAAGTTCCAGTGAATAATGCAGGGAAAAACAGCTTGCTGCTTGAGTTGTTCAAGCTCCATGCTGTATCCGTTGGCCTCAAGTCCATAAGTTCTGGCAACTCTTGCTATGTTACCCGCCTTGACTCCGTCTCTGGACACACCGCAGTCTTCTCTTATCTTTTCCAGGGGAACCCATTTGCCGTAATAGGCAAGCACCATCGTAAGACATGCTGCCCCGCACTCCTGAGCTTCCATCTGTAAAATGACAGGAACCTTTGCTATCTTCACACCCAATCTCACTTAGAAGGCAGAATGTATGTAACGGGAGCAACCGTCTTGCTTCCGGACGGGGTATTCACCGTAATGCGACCAAACACACTCCAGACTATTGCTCCTGCCAGAATAAGCAGAACGGCAATGAGAACAATCCAGATTCCGGGCGTTGTTGTCTTGATATAATCGTTAATCTTGTCCGGAGAGGAAATCCTTTCAAGGCTCTTCTCTCGGAATATTTTCTTATTCTCCATAACAAGCTCCGTTACATTCTATTCTAATGCTAAACGAAACTTGGTCAACTTTTGACTAAAAAAGCTTGATATGTTTCAGCATATCAAGCTTGTAATCAGATTAAATCAGATTAACCTTCGCATCTGTCACTTCTAAATTGTTTTCTGACTCTGACAAGAGTGGGTTTTTCATTACCGCCGGTTGCCTTGTCCATCTGTTCATCTGTCAGAACGCTAGCCTTTGTTATGACTCTTCCTTCATCTGCTTCTTTAATTTTCTTTTTATCTGACATCGTACTGCCTCCGTTTTTTTGCGTTATACACATTTATACACATTTGGAAAACAAAATGCGACATTTTTTATCAAGGCAGCAGCGTTATAACTTCAAAATGGCAGGCTTCTTCTGTTCTAAACGGGAAAAGCCACCCCGAAATACCGGAAGAAACATACACATCTGTGTTGCCGTGGCGATAGAATCCGTAGGCATTTAATTTAAGAACGGGAAGAACTGACCTGCATGGGTGTGGCCTGACAACTGAAAATCTGCTCCTAAGTTGGCAATATCGCCATACTGGTACGGAGAGTGGTCCACACTCAGGACAAAAGCATTTCTGGGCAAGGCAGGAAGATCTTCAAGCGGAAGTCTTGTGGGCTCGGAAATATCCTCACGGCCAAAGAGAACAAGGTCATCTGCCACCTGGGTCCAACCACAGCAACTGTTGAGTGGGAATGATTGCATATCAAAGCTAAGCCATTACAATGCCGACACTTAGATGTTGGCATTTTTTGTCTTTTTTGGCATCATTTTGGCATCATCTGCGATTAAAAATGCATACGGATGTTGTTTTAATCGAATTATTGGGTTAAACTGTGTATACAACAGGAGAAAGAGCAAATGTACATGAAAAGAAACTATGAAAAAGCAATTACTGCTGTTTCAACATCGTTTCCCTGTATAGTCGTATACGGACCTAGACAGG
>Ga0265299_10004118_pt1 | contig 13888 bp, 10 predicted proteins | sample AusTroGonzalo_MG_4_FD_193485 | JGI IMG/M metagenome (GOLD analysis project Ga0265299, IMG submission 193485) | Bovine rumen microbial communities from tropical cattle in Woodstock, Queensland, Australia - Gonzalo_02 | ecosystem: Host-associated > Mammals > Digestive system > Stomach > Rumen ...
GACAGCGCCACTTTGAGAGACCTGATCAACACCAACGCCGAAAACATCAGCGAACTCCAGGGAACGGACGCGGCTCTCTCGGCCCGCATCACCGTCGACAGCAACAACTTGGTGATCTTTAAGGCCAAAGTGAAAACCGACAGCGCCACTTTGAAAGACCTGATCAACACCAACGCCGAAAACATCAGCGAACTCCAGGGAACGGACGCGGCTCTCTCGGCCCGCATCACCGCCGACAGCAACAAATTGGTGGGCTTTAAGGCCAAAATGAAAACCGACAGCGCCACTTTGAGAGACCTGATCAACACCAACGCCGAAAACATCAGCGAACTCCAGGGAACGGACGCGGCTCTCTCGGCCCGCATCACCGTCGACAGCAACAACTTGGTGATTTTTAAGGCCAAAGTGAAGACCGACAGCACCATTCTTGCGAACCGTATTACCACGGACAGCACCGCGTTGGTGAACCGCATAGTGACGGACAGCACTGCACTGCACAAGGCCATCAAAGACACGGCGAATGCCATCCGTGGCGACTTGAACACCCTTGCCACCACCGTTGGCAACATTACGGTGAACGATCCTGCCATCACTCTCAAGAACGGAAGCACCAACCTCGGAAGTTTCACTCTGAACCAGGCTTCTGCCTCCGAAATTGACCTCTCGTCGCTCACTCCAGATTTAAGCAACTATGCCACACTGTCCGGCAACAACACCTACACGGACACCAACGATTTCACCGGCGGCACCACCAAGGTGGCAAGCGGCTTCACGATGGGCACCACCACGACGGCAAACTGCGGCAACGTCGCTGTTAATGCCTGCGACCTGCTCGCCGTGTTCGACAGCCTGAGCAACCGCATACAGGGTGTATTCGACAGTCTCAAGCATCTTAACGATTCTCTTGCGAATGAGCTTGAAGCCCTGAAGAACACGATTCCGCCCACCGCTGATGCACCCACCATCAAGAACCTCACCTCCACCTCGCTGACCGTGAAGGCCAACAACACCTCCTCCGGCGCGGCCATCACGTCGTATGAGTATTGCTATTCCACCAATTCCGACATGAGCGGCGCCACTTGCCAGACCTCGGCCCTCGACACCCTCGATCTCACCGGTCTCACCCCCAACACCGACTACTACGTTACGGTGAAGGCCACCAACTCCGCGGGCAGCACCACATCGAGCACCACCACTGCCCGTACACCTACAGCCACAGTGAACAATCCAACTTCCGTGCCTACCGGATTCAAGGTGGAGGTGACGGACATCGACCCCAACGCCACCACCGTGCAGGTGTGCTACAAGCAAGGCACCAGCTGTTCGGTTGATGACAACGACTATACGTGCGCCGATGCGCAGACGGTGGCTTCCACGGAGAACGCCAACACGCAGGCCATCACCGGCTTGACTGCCAACACGAACTATTGCGTGATTGTGAAGGTGAGCAACGGCGACAGCACCACCGTTTATGGTCCTTACACCGTGACCACGGGCGATAATGTTACCCTGAGCCTTACCAGCACGGGCAACGGAAACGTGAGCCTCTGCGGCGGCACTTCCGTGTCGGCCACCTACACCGCCACGCCGAGCAACGGCACCGATAACTACACCTATTCTTGGAACAGCGGCACCGCCGGCACGGCCAACACCTACACGGCTACCTACACGGCCACGGGATCCTATACCGTGACCTGCTCCGCCACCCACACCGACGGCTACACCTTGACTGCCACGGCCACCACCACCGTGGGCAACAGCGGGACAGCTGTAACGATGGGTCTCTGCGATGACGGTCTAACCGTTACGGTGAAGAGCGTGAGCGGCAGCCCGAACGCCATCAGCTGGGGCGACGGCAGCACAGGTACTAGCGTGAGTGTGGGCACCACGCATACATACAGTACTTCCGCCACCTACACCATCATCGCCTCCAATAGTGCCGGCTGCATGGCCACTGTCACAAAAGCGTTCCACACCACCTGCAATCTGTCGCAGATGACAACATCCTCGTTGCTCAGCAATGAAAGAGGTAGCTCCACCGCCATCGATTCCGTGAGTGACCACGAGGGCAACTGGTACGAAGTGGTGCAGATCGGCACGCAGTGCTGGCTCAAGGAGAACCTGCGGACCACCACCTCGCCCAAGACCGGCACCTATCTTGTGAACACGGCGGGTAAGACCGGCAACAGTTCCTCTAAACTTTATGGTTCCAAGGTGGCGCACTGGTATGGGAACGACTCCATCACATACGCTCCCAAGGGCTACGGACTGCTCTACAACTGGTGTGCGGCGATGGACACCGCCAACCCCAGCAGCTATGTGGAGGTTCCCACATCTTCCACGGGTAACAACAATTCTTTCAGCTTCACTCCTCCTACTGTCAACCATCGTGGCATCTGCCCCGAAGGCTGGCACCTGCCGAGCGATGCGGAGTGGAACACGATGGAGGACACGGTGAGCGGTTCGGACTGGCAGGCCAGTTATGAGACTTCCACAGCTTACCGTGGCTCCCATGCGGGCAAGCTCTCCACCGGCTGCGACTGGACTACGAGCACTACCGCCAACGCTCCCGGCAATTACAGCAACAACGAACGCAACAGTTCCGGTTTTGCGGCCGTTCCTGCAGGCGGCTTCGGCAGCTCGTTCAGCGATGCCGGCGGCCTCGCGAAGTTCTGGACTTCTTCCCAGCGCTGCAGCTCCACCTCCTGCGGCAACGCATGGCTCCGGTACTTGCGCTACTACGATGCCGGTGTGAGCCGCAACTACTACAACAAGTTCAGCGGGTTCTCTGTCCGTTGCCTCCGCGATTAATCAATTAAGAATTCAGAATTCAGAATTAAGAATTAAGAATGAGGGCGTGGCCGTGGAGCCGCGCCCTTTTTTCACGTCAGATGGCGGAATGCTTAAAAAAATGTATTTTTGCAGGTTGTTAGAACAAAAACGAATATGCGAAAAAGATTCAACGTAACGGGTAGCTGTAATCCTGAATGGCACTATATGGTGGACACGGAAAAACGATTCAAAGCTGTGGAAGATCTGATTGATATGGGCGAGTATTTCACCATCAACAGGGCGCGGCAGTACGGGAAGACCACGATGTTGCAAATGATATGGCGTAGGTTGTCGGACAGGTATTTGATTATCGACTGTAGTTTCGAAGACGTGGATGATAATGCTTTCTCCTCTCATGCCGCCTTTGCCAAGATGTTCGCAAGACAAATGGTTAACCGTTTGGAACCGAGACGTATTGAAGAGGGACTGGTAAATATTTGGAAAAATTGTACGGCCAAAGACTTGGACGAGTTGTCGGAAACGATCACCCGCTTTACCAAAATGAGCCCGAAGCCGGTGGTGCTGACCATTGACGAGGTGGATAAGAGCAGCGACAACCAGCTGTTCCTCAATTTCTTGGGTATGCTTCGCAACAAGTACCTGCAACGTAGTGTGGAGGGATTGAACTCCACGTTCCACAGCGTGATTCTGGCGGGCGTGTACGATGTCAAGAACCTCAAGCTGAAGCTCCGTCCCGATGCGGAGAAAAAGTACAACTCCCCGTGGAACTTCGCCACCGATTTCAATGTGGACATGACCTTCCATCCCGAGGAGATCGCCCAGATGCTCGGCGATTACGAGAATGACAGGCATACGGGCATGGACATCAAGGCGATAAGCGAGGAGATTTATAGATATACGAACGGGTATCCGTTTTTGGTGAGTTACATTTGCAAATTGATAGACGAACAGTTTTCCGGACAGTGGGACGCTGATGGCATTCTTCGAGCAGTGAAATATATCGTGCAGGGGGGCAGTACGTTGATGGACGACCTCTCCAAGAATTTGGAGCATTATCCGGATTTTCGCGAGTTCATGTTCCAAGTGGTTTTCAACAGTGAGGATTATGCCTACACGTTGCTGAACCCGATGGTCAACATGGGAAATATGTTCTCTTATATCCAGAACAGGAACGGTCGGGTGGCTGTACACAATCTTGTCTTTGAGGAGGCATTATTCCTTTATTTCACAGTGGATTACAGTATTAAGAATACGGCAAGACTATCACCGTTTATGACCAATTACGTGGTGAATGGCCGGCTGGACATGGAGCATGTGATCACCCGTTTCCGGGATTTGCTGCGTGAGGAGTACCGCGACAGCACGCAGGCGTTTGTGGAGAAAGAGGGGAGACTGCTGTTCCTGACGTTCCTGAAGCCCATCATCAACGGCACGGGGTTCTACTATGTGGAGCCGCAGACCCGCGACAACCGCCGGATGGACCTCATCGTGACCTACGGCCGGGAGGAGTTCGTGGTGGAGCTGAAAATCTGGCGCGGCGACAAGTACGAGCAGAAGGGCCGCGACCAGCTGTCGGAGTACCTCGCCACCCGCGGCAAGGACGAAGGCTACCTCGTCACGTTCGACTTCTCGAAGAACAAGGAGGAGAAAGAGCCCGAATGGATCGAATGTAACGGGAAACGGATCTTCGAGGCGGTGATATAGCTGGCAGTTAGCAGTTAGTAGTTAGCGTCATCATTTATCATTACAAAGGGGTGTTGTCGTGGGACTGCTTCTCCATATGATGCAAAAAGATAATACACCAACAAAAACTATTTCAAAACACGTGTTCCCATTAGCATTGCTGCTGTTGGCTTCCGCGGTGGCGATATGGTCGGTTGTCAACGTGCAAGACACCTATTTGACGTGGGTGCTTGAAGCGGCGCCGGCTATCGTTTGGATGGCAGCTTTAATACTGACTTACAAACGTTTCCGTTTCCCCAATTGGATGTATGCCGTGATGTGTTTGCATATTATCGTGCTGTTGGTGGGAGCGCATTATTCGTATGCGGAAGTCCCTTTGGGAGAGTGGATGAAGCAATGGTTTGGCTTTACCCGGAACAATTACGATAAAATCGGCCATTTTATGCAGGGTTTCACCCCGACATTGATGGCGGTAGAGATTCTCCGTCGCAAAACTGCTCTGAAATCTTTTGGTTGGATCGGATTCCTCTCATTCAGTGTGGCCATGATGATTGCCGCCGTTTACGAAATCATTGAATGGCTGGCTTCACTCTCCAATCCCACTGATACAGAGGCGTTTTTAGGCACGCAAGGCTACATCTGGGACACCCAATCGGATATGTTCTGCTGCTTGATAGGCTCTGTCTGCGCTTTGCTGGTAATGCTTGTTATTGTAAAATGGGGAGAAAATAGACGCATATGGAGAAATAGATAAACAGGTTATGAATGATACTCCAATTACCACAATAATTGTCTTTTACCTCGTGATCCTCAACGTGCTCACCTTCCTTTTGTATGGCATCGACAAATGGAAAGCGAAACGCTCGCGGTGGCGGATTCCTGAGAGTGTACTGTTGGGAATGGCGGCGGTGGGCGGTAGCGTCGGTGCGTGGCTAGGAATGCATGTATGGCACCATAAAACCCAGCATAAGAAGTTCCGCTACGGCGTGCCTGCCATTCTGGTGGCGCAAATAGTTATGTTGGTATGGATTTTTCTGTCGAGATAATTCAAAAAGTACCTTTGCAATTGAAATCAAAGGTCTCACAGCTTCTGATACGCCTCGTCAAAGACCGGCATGATGTCGGGAATGTCCGCTGTGGTGGCAGGACGGATAATTCGGGAAGGACGGTTGTTCATTTACAGACAAATACATTTAATGTGCAAAAGGGCTCTACGTCTCTACCGACGTACCACCTTCACAGTTTCAACTCCTCTCTTTGTGCGAATTTGACACATATAAACACCCGCAGGCAGCGGTGAAAAATCGAGCGCTGTGTGGTTGATGCCGGCGGATTGCAATGCCTCATGCTGTGTTAGCACCATGCGACCGGTTAAATCCTGTACCGTGATGCTGACAGGCGAATCCTCGTCCAAACGATACTGAACCGTTGCCGTGTTTTCCACCGGGTTGGGGTAGATATGTGTGGTGGAAACGGCCGGATGCTCGTTAATGCCAGTCCCCGAGGCAGATTCTGCGTAGTCCATCAGCATCGCCATGTTGTAGCGGGCGATCTCTGCGTGGTAGGCGTAATTGTTGGAATCCCATACGTCGTGTTCGGTGTGGTAAGAGGTCGAGAAAGTGTATTCGACGGCGAAAACGGCGCGGTAGCCCCACTGGTAGTAGGCATAGCTGTCGCTGTATTGCGAGAGTTCGTTCTCGCTTGGAGCTGGCACCACAGGGTCGATGTCTGTGTATTGGGCACAGATGTCGGCGGCGCGGCTGACAATGTCGAGCGCGTTGTCGTACCAGAACAGCATGACGCGCCAGTTGTCGTCGGGCTGGTAGCTCACCATGTCGTTGTTCAGCATGATGGCGATTTTGTCCCCGGCACCAGTGCGCTTCTGCGCATCAGCATACGAACCGTAAAGGCCGAGTTCCTCTCCATCGTAGGCCATGAAGTGGATGTCGCGGCGGAACTGGATGTTGTTTGCATGACAGATGCGGGCCAGCTCGAGCATCACGGCCACTCCCGAGGCGTTGTCGTCGGCACCGGGCGCCAAGTTCAGCAGATTATAATTTTCATCGAGAGAAATGGCGTCGAGATGGGCACCCACCAGCACCAAAGAGTCGTCTTTGGGATTCGCGGAAGGCAAGATACCCTTCACGTTATAGAACCATTGGTCAATCGGTCCGACCAGCCAATGGTAGTTTTCCGTCTTGTAGAACGAGTCGATTTCGGCGGTGATGCCGTAGTTGTTTAGCCGCTGAACGATGTATTGCGCCACTTCGCGGTTACCGCCTTCGCGCAGGGCGAAGCGGCTGCCGAAGCTCTGCAAGTCCATCACCGTGCGCAGCAGACTGTCCGCATTGATCTGCGGCAGCAGATTTTCGATGCCGTTCGGATTTTGCGCCCTCAGTGTCCCGAATAGCGAGGCGCAGCTGATAATGAAAATGGTGAATGTTCTCTTCATGTCTGATCGATTTTTACCTGTTGAAACGTTGTTCTTTCGTGGTGCAAAACTAAACAATTTTTGAACAGCCCGCGTCAGGATTGTTTTATTTGTTATTTTTGCCGCCGGATGTTGGCAACAGTAACGTCCAAGAGGGCTGTAAGCCCGACACTATGTCAACCCGGGGTGAGCGCAGCGAGCCCTGGGATTAAACAAACAAAGAACTTACAAGTCAAACCTAACATGAAAAGACTACTTACCATAATCCTCGCGCTGATGACCATCGGCGCACTCTCCGCCCAAAACGTCGATGGCGGAGCCAACGACCTGATGAAGAAGGTCTCCCTGCAGTACCAAAAGTACAACACCATGCAGTTCCATTACACGTTGAAAACCACCAAGGACGACAAGACGTTGGGTGTCAGCGAGGGCGACTTCTACCTCAAGGGCGGCAAGTACAAAACCACCTTCTCGGGAATCCAGTATTATTGCGACGGGACGACGATGTGGAGTTACGACAAAGGCGCCAACGAGGTCTCCATCTACGAGTACGACCCTGAGGATGACCAGAACCTGATGAACCCGCAACGCATCCTCAAGGACTGGAGCGTCCATTTCCGCGCCAAGTTCATCCGCGACGAGTTCCAGAACAACGTGCAGTACAGCATCGTGGACCTGACACCGAAGACTACGCAGTCGTACTACCGCATTCGCGTCTATATCGTTAAGACCTCGCTGAAAATCGCCAAGGTCATGGTTTACGAGAAAGATAACACTATTTACACCTACAGTATAGAACAGTTCAAGAACGATATCCCGCTGGATGACAAACTGTTCGCGTTCGACAAGAGCAAATTCCCTGGTGTGGAGGTCAACGACATGCGATAATTTTTTTCGGCATATCCTTTTCAGATATGCCGATTTTTCTTACTTTTGCAGCCATTTTTATTAAGAAAAAAAATAGGAATTTATGACACTGATCAAGTCCATTTCCGGAATCCGGGGAACCATTGGAGGAACTGTTGGCGAGAACCTTACTCCCGTCGATGTGGTGAAGTTCACAACGGCTTTTGCCACTTTTTTGCTTGAAGAAAGAGACCCAGACGCAGAGGGTCACATGCGCATGGTTGTGGGGCGCGATGCCCGCATCTCCGGCGATATCGTGAACCGTCTGGTTTGCAGTACATTGCAAAGCATGGGCATCGACGTTTTTGACCTCGGCCTTTCCACGACTCCGACCACGGAAATGGCGGTCATCCAGCAACATGCAGATGGCGGCATCATCATTACGGCCAGCCACAATCCGATGCATTGGAACGCGCTGAAATTGCTCAACAGCACCGGCGAGTTTGTCTCCGGCGAGGAAGCCAAGCGCATCGTGGAACTGACGGAATCGGATGAATTGAGCTATGTAACAATCGACAAATTAGGTGGTTATACCTTATACGAGAATGCCATAAAAGACCACGTGGATGCGATTCTGAACCTGCCGCTGGTGGATAAGAACGCCATCACGAAGGCTAACTTCAAGGTGATTCTCGACACGGTGAACTCCACCGGTGCGTTGGCATTGCCAGTGCTGCTTAAAGCGTTGGGTGTCAATGATGTGACGGTGCTCAACGGTGAGATGAACGGCGTCTTTTCGCATAATCCCGAGCCGATTCCCGAGAACCTCGCGGGCATCTGCAATGCCATGAACCGCTCCAACTACGATGTTGGCTTTGTGGTCGATCCTGACGTTGATCGCCTGGCCATCGTGAACGAGAACGGCGTCCTCTTCAACGAGGAATACACCTTGGTGGCCGTGGCCGACTACATCCTGCAGCACACGCCCGGCAACACCGTCTCCAACCTCTCCTCTTCCCGTGCATTGAAGGATGTAACGGACAAGTACGGAATGACTTACACGCCCTCTGCGGTGGGTGAGGTCAACGTGGTGGAGATGATGAAGAAGACCAACGCGGTCATCGGCGGCGAGGGCAACGGAGGTGTCATCTATCCTGAGCTGCACTACGGTCGCGACGCGCTCGTGGGCATCGCCCTCTTCCTCACCTTCATGGCCAAATCGGGCAAGAAGTGCGGCCAAATCCGCGCCCAGTATCCCGACTACTTCATCGTGAAGAAGAAAACCGAGCTTGACAGCTCCGTGGATATCAAAGCGTTGCTTGGAAAGATCGCGGAAAAATACGCTAACTATCAGGTCAACCGCGTGGATGGTGTCCGTATCGACTTCGAGGACAGCTGGGTGCACGTGCGCAGCTCCAATACCGAGCCGATCATCCGCATCTACGCCGAGGCTATGTCCGAGTCCGTTGCCGACAACATCGCATCGAAGTTGATGTCGGATATCCGCGAGCTAATGGCGTAATAAGTTAGCAGTTAGCAGTTAGTAGTTAGTAGTTAGTAGTTAGTAGTTGTGGAGGATCGGACAGACCGTTAGGCCTGAAGGGCTGGGTAGAAAAATAATTTGAATTATGAACAAGTGGTTTCGATTTTGGGCAATATGTGCGTTGTTGGCCGTGGTTTTGTGGCCGGCAGTTCTGGTGAATGCCCAAAATGAGACGGTTCAGTACGGGAAGGAGAATATTTCCCGGGATTATTGCAAAGGATACAAAATCACAATTAATGCTGAAAAGGAATGCAATCCCCCCATGGCGCTCTATTCCTGCCTCTTTGGTGAGTGGGAACTCATCGACAACACCGTCATCAGCAAGGGGAAAGCCATTTTCTCCAAGACGGGACCTTCTGCATCAAAGTCCGATGTTTCATCGCTGATTCCGAAAGGTTTTTATAAAATTGTAGCCACGGATACCTACGTGATATCTGATGCTGGCGGAGAGTACTCATACGACGTTGAATACGGAACCTCGATACTTTTGAACCAGCAGACTTCCGTGGATTTGTCGATGCTCAGAGCTAAACAGACGTTTGAGGTTTTGAGTTCTGAGGAGAACAAGGTGTTGTTTGCCACGACAGAGATGATGAACCAGCAGGATGGTCTGCCGGCTGCATTGCAGGCCGGCGTGGAGCTGAATTCATCGGCGCCGCAATCGTTTTATGCCCAATACCTCTCTTTGAATAAGGAAATCGTGGATGTGATGCTGACGGTATCGTTCCGCTATTCAGCCATTGAGCCGTCCGTGTTCCACAAGATCCTCTCATCAGTGGATTTCACGGATGGGCGCTTGTGTCACTCCGAATCATTCCTGTTCCCGCTTATTCAGGGCTATATGCTTTCGGATAGTCGCGAGTCTGCTTCCGAAATCATCAACGAAGTCGATTCCATCCTTACCCGTGCGGCGCGTGGGGGCAGGTACCAGTGCGGTCTGTACGCGCAGTGGCTGTACGGCATCTTCGACCAGACCGGCGACCCGTACTACGAGCCGGTGTTGCTGCACATTTACGATACTTACGACCGAGGCTGGATTCCCGAGGATCAGGAACGGCGGATCAAGCGGCAAATGGACCGCATCCGCAAGCTCGCTCCCGGTGCGCAAATCCCCGAGCTCACGGCTTTCGATATTAACGGCAAACAGCACTCTACCAACGAGATACAGACGAAATACACCATCCTCTGGTTTTGGGATCCCGACTGCGACCACTGTCAGGAGGAGACCCCGGTTCTGCACGACATCTACCAAAAGCAGGCCGATGAACTTGGTTTTGAGGTCTTTGCCGTGGAGGTTAACGACGACTACGACCGCTGGAAGGCCTTCTCCGAAAAGCACGGCCTCAACGATTGGATCAACCTGAGCACCTCGATGGGGGAGACCAGCGTGGATTACATTGAATATTTTGACATCGTGACCACGCCAGTCATCTTGTTGATTGATAATGAGAATAATCACACAATAATTTCACGGCAAGTTACGTTAGAGGAGATCGTTAGGAAAATGAAGAATTAAGAATGTTGATTTGTAGGGGCGAATCATTATTCGCCCCTACAGAACCCGAACCTAAACCTAAAACCATACAATAAATATGAAAAAATCGTTTATTCTGTTGTTGATTTCAGTTTTATGTTGTGGAGCGTACGGCGTTATGGCGCAGAACAACACGCCCAAGAACCTGCAGAAATCCAAGAACAACCCTGCAAACTACCGCGACGCTGACGGACACAAGATAATCTTTAATGTCAAGGATTCTCGTGACACACTGGTCTATCTTGTCATCCATTACAACGACAAGCTGCTCCTGAAGGACTCCGTGAAACCGGTTTCCAAGGGCAAGTTCGTGTTTGAGGGCAAGAATCGTTACGACGACGGCATGTACTCACTCGTGTCGATGGACAAGAAGCTGTATCTCAACTTCATCCTGGACAACAACCAGCACTTCACCTACAACCTCGACACCACGATGGATGTGAACAACTTCTCTGTGGAGGGTTCTCCTGAGAACGCCGAGATGTTGCGCTTCCAGCGTAAGACGTCCCAGGCCTCCAGGGATGCCAACGAGTGGTCCAAGAAACGCAAGGAGTTCGAGGATGCAGGCAACACCGACAGTGCGAACGTCTATAAAGAGAAACTCTCCAACATAAACAATGAGATGCAGGAGTTTATTAACGACTTGATAGCCAAGAATCCCAACTTCCTTTTCTCCAAGATGCAGAAGTCGTATCAGAATGTGGATATTCCGGAGTTCAAGGACGAGAACGGAGAGAACGACATCCCCAAACAGGCTGCTTATTACCGGCTGCACTATTGGGACAATGTGGACCTCGCCGACCACCGTTTTATCTACCTTCCCTCTTTCGATCCCAAAATGAAGGATTACTTCCTGAAAGTTCTTTACCATCAGGAAGCCGACACCATCAACAAGTATATCGACATTTTCCTTGCCAAGACGGAAAAGGACACGTTCATGTACCACTATTGCTGCGACTGGCTCTCCTATCAGTTTGAGACGAGCAAGGTGATCGGTCACGACGCGGTGTTTTACCACATTGCCATGACCAACCAGATGGCTGGCAAGTGCTATTGGTTGGACGAGGATATTTTGGCCAAGTACCAGAAGCGCACCACGCGCCTTGCCCCCATCCTCATTGGCAATATCGCGCCCGAACTCATTATCCCCGACACCACGCTGAGCGACGATATGCGTACGTGGCACTCCTCCTATCGGATGAGCAAGCCTTACACCATTTTGTGGTTCTACGACCCCGACTGCCCGACATGTAAGAAGGAGTCGAAGAATCTGCGGGCGGTCTATGACTCGTTGGAGGCTATCGGCCAGCGCAACTTCGACGTTTATGCTGTTGCCAACGATGCGGATGTTCCCCGCTGGAAGAAGTACGTGAAGGAGAATAACTACCCGTGGATGCAAGTCGGCGGCAACAAGGGCAACCTTGACTACCTCGAATACTTCAACATCTACGAGATGGGCAACCCCGCGATGTTCATTATGGAAAACAAAGAACATAGGATTATCCTCAACAAGCGCATCGACATGTTCAGCATCCCGCAGTTCTTGGAAGAGTACGAGCGGATTGAGGAGTTGAAACGGGAAGGGAATTAGCAGTTAGCAGTTAGTAGTTAGCAGTTAGCAGTTAGCAGTTAGCAGTTAGCAGTTAGGAATAAAGGGTACGGTAATCTTCTATTCCAAAAGGGTTGTAAGCCCTATGCTATTGAAATAAACGAACAAACAAATAATCAATAAAATGAAGGATATTTTCGATAGAATTAAAGAGTCATCGGGTGGCCCGATCGGGCAGTACCGTGAGAAAATAGATGGATATTTTGCATTCCCGAAGTTGGAAGGCGAGCTGGGTCCGCACATGCGTTTCAACGGCAAGGAGGTGCTCTGCTGGAGCCTCAACAACTACCTCGGACTGGCCAACCATCCTGAGGTGCGCAAGGCCGATGCGGAAGGCGCCGCCCGCTGGGGCATGGCCTATCCGATGGGCAGTCGTATGATGACCGGCCAAACCGCCCTCCACGAACAATTGGAGCGGGAACTGGCCGAGTTCGAGCAGAAGGAAGCCGCTTTCGAGTTCAACTTTGGCTATCAGGGCATTATGTCCACCATCGACTCTTTGGTGTGCAGACGCGACGTCATCGTGTATGATGCGGAGGCGCACGCTTGTCTGCGCGACGGTATTCGCCTGCACCTCGGAAAGAGCTTCAAGTTCCGCCACAACGATATCGTGGATTGTGACCGCATTCTTGGCAACGCCTGCAAGATTGCCGAAGAGCAGGGTGGTGGCGTGCTGTTGATCACCGAAGGCGTGTTCGGCATGACCGGCGCACTCGGCATCCTCGACCAGATTGCAGCGCTCAAGAAAAAGTATAAGTTCCGCATCCTCATCGACGATGCACACGGTTTCGGCGCTATGGGCCCTCACGGTAGAGGTACCTCCGAGCATTTCGGCGTGATGGACGATATCGATGTCTATATCGGCGCATACGCGAAGTCCATGGCCACCGTCGGCGGCTTCGTGGCTTCCGAAAAGAGCATCATTAACTTCCTTCGTTACAACATGCGTTCTCAAATGTACGCCAAATCGCTCCCGATGCCCATCGTGGTCGGCTGTCTGAAGCGTCTTGAGATTATTCGCAGCGAGGAAGGCGACCGTCTTAGAGCCCATCTGTGGGAAATCACCCGCGCCTTGCAGAAAGGCTTCCGCGACCTCGGCTACGAGATCGGACCCGCAGAGGCATGTGTCACGCCTGTGCATTTGTATTGTGGTGTCGATCAGGCCGCCAACATCGCCGTCGACCTGCGCGAGAACTACAATATCTTCTGCTCCATCGTCACCTATCCCGTCATTCCTCCCGGAATGCTCATCTTCCGTATCATCCCCACGGCCGCCCACAGCATGGAGGACGTGGAGCGCACGTTGGAGGCTTTCCGCGACATCAAGGAGCGGCTGGCCCGCGGCGAGTACGACAAGCCCATGCCGGATATGGCGTTGATTAAATAAAGCTTAGGAGCTTAAAAAGCTTAGGAGCTTAAATACCAGTAAGCGTGTAAGCTCCTAAGCTT
>Ga0265299_10004124_pt1 | contig 13879 bp, 12 predicted proteins | sample AusTroGonzalo_MG_4_FD_193485 | JGI IMG/M metagenome (GOLD analysis project Ga0265299, IMG submission 193485) | Bovine rumen microbial communities from tropical cattle in Woodstock, Queensland, Australia - Gonzalo_02 | ecosystem: Host-associated > Mammals > Digestive system > Stomach > Rumen ...
GACCCACGAGATGCTCTTCTCCTTGGTCTCCGGGTTGTCGGAGTTGAAGCTCACGAAGTAGGGCGCGTGGCAGCTGAGCCTGATGTCCAGCTCCTTGGCCTTCCTCCCGATCTCCTGGGCCCTCTCGGGCTTGATCCTGGCCCCGCGGACGAACTCCACCTCGAGGGCGTCCAATCCGAGCTGCCTGGTGTATTCCAAAGAGCCCTCCGGCGTCTTGCCTGCCGAGGGGTATCCCGCGGGTCCGAACCTCATGCGACGGGGCAGGGATTCTGCATATAATGTTATTGCCCTCTAGCCCTCCGCCTCGCGAGGAACCTCAGAGTGCCGGCGTTCAGCATGATGATCGACAGGAACACCAGCGCCATGCCGGCTATGTTCAGCGGGGACATGGACTCCGAGAACAGGAAATATCCGACGAGGGCGGCGAACACCGCTTCGGTTACCCCGAGCACGGAGGCCATGCCGGCATCCAGGCTCTTCAGAGCCCAGGCCTGGAGGCTGTAGGGCACCAGGGTTATCAGGAGGCCGACTCCGAGGACGTACAGGAACGGCTCCCATCCGGAGAACGTGATCTCGATGACATGCGGGGCATCCGTTATCGGGAACAGCAGTACCATGGCGAAGGCGGCGGTGTAGAACACGAACGACACGGGGGACGCCCCCTTCATGTCGCAGTACTTGGTGCCCGCCACGAACCCGCCGTAGCATGCTCCGGATATGGCTCCCAGGGCTACGCCGGTCAGGTCGGAGACGTCGGCGAACAGCACGTCGGTCACCAGCACGCAACCGAAGAACGCCACCAGAAGCGCGGCCGCCTTCAGCTTCGTTATCCTCTCGCCGAAGAACAGGAAGGATATCCCCATGACGTAGAACGGCGCCGTCATCTGGAGGACGCTGGCCACCGACAGGGTGACGGTCTCCATGGCGCTGAACAGGGCGAAGTCGCTCCCGATCCTCACTATGCCGAAGAGGAGGAACAGCAGGAGCATCTTCGGGGACGCCTTGAAGTCCCCCCGGCGCATCATCAGCATGAACGCCCCGAGGACGATGGTGCTGACGGTCATCCTGCAGGCGGTGATCTGCAGGGATGTGAGGCCGAGGTCGTTGAGGCCCCTGGAGAAGAACCCGGCGAAGCCCCAGAGCAGCGCCGCGGCTATGACCGCTATCTCGCCCTGGGTGCGCCTGTCCATCCAATCGCCTCGGATGGTGGAAAACATGGGCGTATAACACGGTGTTGTTTCCCAATCATCCAATTAGGAAAAATATTTCCTATAATTTAAATATAGGAAATATATTTCCTTATTATGGCCAGAATTATTCTCTACCATGGCTCGGACCATATCATCCCATCTCCAGAGTATGGTAAGGGTAACGCGCGCAATGACTTCGGGCCTGGATTTTATTGCACCCGGGATCATTCTCTCGCTATGGAGTGGGCCTGTAGAAAGAACAATGACGGGTTCACCAATCAATATGCCATCAATACTGATGACATGGAGGTGCTGGACCTCAGAGAAATGAGTGTGCTGAACTGGCTGTCGGTGCTGTTGGAATTTCGCACTTTGGAGGTCCCTTCTGGACTTTCAAGGTCGATCGATCGTGTCAGGGAGATGTTCGGGGTAGATATTGCAGGATACGACATCGTCATAGGGCATCGCGCTGACGATTCCTATTTCTCTTTCGTATCGGACTTCATGAACAACGCCATACCGGTTTCCATTCTCCGTCGGGCAATGGAACTCGGCGGTCTGGGTGACCAGTATGTCGTAAAGACACGGAGGGCCTACGAGGCTCTCGAGTACCAGGGATCCGAGTACGCCGACAGGGAAGAATGGAATTGCAGATGCTCAGAAAGGAATCGGGAAGCCAGGAGCGGATACTATCGCATCCGTGAAGCATATGAGATCACCAGAGATGATGTATTCCTGAGCGATCTGGTAACAGGGGAGGTGGCTGCAGATGATCCACGCATATCCTGAGATGGACCTGTATGATGTTAGGCAGAGGATAGCAGCGGCTTTCGATTATGCCATTACCGACCTGGGAATGGACGCGGATGATTTCGGGAAATTGCTGTCGGAGAGCTGTTACTCCTCCCTTCTGGCGAAGGGATGCACCTGGGTGATCATAGGGCGCTCCGGGTTCGATCTCATGTGCGAGCTCACGGGGGTGGACATGGAAGAAGTCCCTAGGCGGGAATACCGCACGGAGGCCTATTGGCTGGGCTATGTGCTGGCGTACGTCCAATGGTACTACTGCAGGTCCTTCGGGGAGATCCAGGAGACCATGCCGTTCTCCGAGATCCTGGCCATGTATCCCGTGTACCATGAGTGCGATATCACCATGACTTTGGAGGAGGTCGGGAAGAGGCTGATCCCGGAGAACCTGATTGCGTCCAAGAGGAGGAGTCGCGGTCTTTCGCAATCCGAACTGGCGGAGCGCGCGGGAATGACCACGCGCTCGCTGCGCATGTACGAGAAGGGCGAGATGGATATCGAGAGCATGTCGTCCCGGACGCTGTTCGTCCTCTCGAGGGAGCTGGGATGCAGCATGGAGGATATCCTGAAGGGATGCCCCCCGTCAGGCATCAGGGACCGATACCGCCTTATCCCGAACCGCGGTTCCACCGTCCATGATCATCGACCTCGACGTCTCGCTCGACCCCACCCTGGGCTGCGGCCAGGCCCACCGCTGGCGCAAGACCGGCGAATGGTGGGAGGGCGTGCTCGGCAACGAGATCGTCCGCATGAGGCATGCGGAGGGCGGCATAGAGGTCGAGGGGACGGACAGGGCGGCCTACGTCAGGAGGTACCTGGGCGGGGAAGACGACCTCGACGGGATCATCTCGGAGATCTCCGCCGCCGACCCCTATGTCGCATCCCTCGCGTCCCGCTGCCCCGGGCTCAGGATCCTGAGGCAGGAGCCGTGGGAGTGCCTGGCCACTTACGTCCTGGCGACGAACGCCAACGTCGCCCGCATAGGCAAGATGGTGGAGTCGGTGTGCGACCATTTCGGCACCGACCTCGGCGCCAGGCGCGCGTTCCCGGAGCCCCGCCAGATCCTCGACGGGAAGGAGTGCATCGGCGAGTGCAGGCTCGGCTACAGGGAGGCCCGCTTCATCGAGCTGGCACAGCGCGTGGAGGACGGGGAGATCGACCCCGAGGGCATGAGGTCGCTGGACTACCGCGGGTGCGTGGAGGCCCTCATGGGCATCAACGGCGTCGGCCCGAAGGTGGCCGACTGCGTGGCGATCTTCGGCTACGCCCACCTGAACGCGTTCCCGGTGGACGCTCGCATAAAGAGGGTCATGGAGGAGAGGTACGGGGTGACCGGCAGCTACTCCGCGGTATCCGAGTACGGCATGAGGCTGTTCGGGAGGTACGCGGGCTACGCCCAGGAGTTCCTCTACCACGCCGACTTCATCGAGCGATTCGCTGGATCCTGGTGAGCCTGGGGTCGCTGGGGCAGACGCCGCTGGGAGCCTTGGCCCCCTGCGCCCTGTATATCTCGGCCAGGAGCCCCATCTGCTTGACGCATCCGCATATCCTGCAGATCTCCTCGGACACGTCGCGCCCCTCGGATGCGATGCGCCTGGAGGACTCGGCGACCTCGGAGAGGAACTGGGGGTAGAGGTCGCTGGACTCGATGACCGCGCTGTCCCCCCTCTTCTTCCTCAGATACTGGGAGATGGCGGCGTCGGTGACGCCGAAGCGCTTGGCCACCTCGGCCTGCGTCATGCCGTAGGCTCCCACGAGCTCTTTGGCTAGTTCCCGGCGGATGGTCGGGAGCACGTACCACACAATCAGCTCGCAGGGCATCTTCATGCTGGACGCATCCCTTAACGCCTATTAAAGGACTCGTGCGCCGGGGTTCGTCCTGGTGTAGAATTCGGACACGTCCCAGTCGTCGTCCTCGCGCTGGCGGGCGCTGTCCAGCCTCATCCCGACGGACTGCGCCGCCTCCCTCATGATGCGGAGGGCGCTGTCGTCGCCCTCGAACTCCTCGACCTTCACGCCGGAGGAGGAGATCTTCCCCTTGAAGGAGCCGATGATCCTGGTCCCGTTGATGACGACGGACTTGGTCCCGCCGGTCTCCCGCTTTATCCTGTCCCTGAAGTACAGGTGCAGGTTGTCCTGCGTGTTCAGGATGAACGACCCGAGGAACCTGGACGGCGGCTTGCCCACGTCCTCGGCGAGCATCCACCTGAGCGTGGGGTCGTCCCTGACGAAGTATCCCTTCTTCAGGAAGCCCTCGGCCTCCAGCTCCCTGAGGCACCTGCGGATGCCGGACATCCTGGAGTTGACGAAGTGGGACATCCCCTCGGCGGAGAAGATCCCGAAGTCGCGGAAGTGCATGCGCATGATCTCCAGCATGGCCTCGTGCTGCCCGATCCCGGGCTCCGGCACGGTGCAGTACATGGAGTCGGTGTCCTGGTAGATGTACGCGTTCCTGGACATCTCGGAGAGGATCTCGGTGGTGAGCTCCAGGCTCAGCGGGGAGTTGTCGACTATGTCCTTCTTGGACACCGGCTCCCTCTCGCGGATGAGCTTGGCGATGGTGAGCTGGTCGCCCTCGGGGACGAACGCCCTCTCCGCCCTGAACAGCTTGGCGCGGTCGATGTCCGTGTACCCCTGGAACGGCGGGCACAGGGTCATCTTGACCGTGCGGCCCTTCTCCATCTGCTTCTTCATGGAGGTCTTCTCGGCGACGCGGGTCATCAGCTCCTGGTCGCCGCGGATGTAGCCCCTGACGGCGATGGCGCTGGCGGCGGTCTCGTACTTCTCCCTCTTGCCCACGCGCTGCTTGTGCAGCACGTAGGAGATGGCCTCCGTCTCGCTCATCGTCCAGGGCACGAAGTCGCCCTTGGCGTAGAAGCCGTTGACCATCACGTAGCCGTCCGATTCGAGGATGCCCGCGATGTCGGCCTCCAGCTCCGCGGCGTCGGTGCCGAGGACCTCCCTTATCCTGCAGATGTCCGTGCCCTTGGCGCGGAAGAATCCCATGAACTTGTCCAGGGCTGCCAGGGCCTCCGGGAGAAGGGACGGGCCGTCCAGGTCCATGGACCTGACCTCGATGCACCCCGACATCTCCCATATCTCCATGGCGCCCACCACGTCGCTGCCGCGGACCAGCGGGTAGATCCACTTGTCCCCGTAGCGCGCGGAGATCTCCGCCCACTTGGAGCCCAGGTCCGGGTCGTAGAGGGACAGCAGCCTGACCGGCAGCTCGTCCTCGCGGGGCTCCCCGAGCGCGGGCAGCTCGTCCTCCATGACGAGCATCCTGGCGTGCCCTTCCCCGACCATGACCTCGACGGCCCCCGCCCTCTCGGCGATGCCCTCGATCTCCTCTATCGGGATGTCGACCATGAACCTCAGGGCGGCGGCGGGTATGGGGCCGTAGGCGCGTATGGCGCGCTTCACCAGCTCCTCGCGCGGGTCGCCGTCGGGCTCGGCCGGCCTGTAGACGGTGTAGATGTTCTCCGTCCCCCAGTCCTCCCTGTCCTCGAACGTGCGGACGATCCTGAGGGAGCGGTCCAGGCGCATGATGGCCTCCTTGAGCTTCTCCTTGTCCCAGCCCGTGGCGGCGAGCAGCTGCCTCATGGTGGCCTTGCCCATGCCGTCGATCATGTTCAGGATCTCGGCGTCGCCGGGCTGCATCTCGTCCCTCCTGAGGGCGGCGTAGCGGTCGCCCTCCTCCCTCAGGACGTACCTGACCCTGCCCCTGACGAACCTGCCCAGCATGAGCTCGCCGGACTCGCGCATGGAGTACCATTCGTCGAGGTCGAAGCCCTCGACCCTCTGGTAGACGTCCAGCTCCGAACCCGCGGACCCGTAGAACTCGAAGAACTCCCTGATCCCGGGGAAGCTCTCGCCCTTGGAGAGCCTGTACCTCTCGACGGTGCCGTAGTCGTAGACGTCGTCCCTCCCGGCCCTCAGGCGCATGTGGTCGAGCTTGAGCATGTACTGGTCGCTCTCGGATACGAGAAACCTCCCCTTGGACACCTCGTCGGCCTCCGTCAGGGATTCCAGAGAGGCCCTCGCGGCCTCCTCCGTGAGCGATAGCGCGAACGCCACCTCCTGCACCGTCGCGGGCGCGAAGCACTCCAGGTAGCGGAGGACGATGCGGTCTATGGAGCCGTTCCTGTCCTCGTCCGGGATGTCGACGCGGGCGAAGGTCCACTTGTTGTTCCCGTTGATGTCCACGCGGGTGACGAGGTACATGGACTCCAGCTTCCTGAGGGACCTGAACGCCATGTCCTCGCTGACCTCGAGGTCGGCAGCGACCTCGGCCAGGGTGGCGCCGTCGCCGACCCTCTCGAGGACGGCGGAGTCCACGTCGGTGAGCTCCCTGTCCTTCCTCGTCGCGGCCTTGTAGTAGGGGACCTCCCCCGTCTCGACGATGTAGGGGTCGTCCATGAACACGGTGGACAGCGTGCCGTCGCGGATCAGCTCCCTGAGCCATCCGTCCACGGTCTTCCTGTCCATGTCCGTGTATGTGTAGATGTGCCTGCCGCGCTCCCTGAACGCCTGCAGCGGGCCGGTGACCGAGAGCAGCTTGGGGACGTCCTCCTTGGACATGATCCTCGGGGGCTTCTGCGCGTAGTACGGGACCACCGCATCCTCGGTGAACTCGAACTCCTTGACGGAGTCGCCGAGCGCCCTGTACAGGACCTTCCTGTGCAGCTCCCTGAGCAGCGCGGACCTGTCCTCCATGAGGACGATGTCGGAGAACCCGGAGAGGATCGCGGAGTGGGCGAACGGCGAGGGCGTTCCGCTGAAGCGGATGACGTCCACGGTCATCTCCCCGGAGCCGATCATGTCGAGGACGAGCTTGGCGTTCTTGATGTCCATGTCGTCCTCAAGGACCTCCCTGTAGGTCTCCTCGATGACGGGGACCCCGTCCATGTTGCCTAGGGTTTCCAAAAGGTAGGACGACCTCACCTGCTGCCTGTTGACGGAGATGGGCCTGCCCATGTAGTTCCTGAGGATCATGAAGCTGCGGGCGGCGGTGTGCCTGAACCTGAGCTTGAATATCTCGGAGTCCTTGAGCGACTTCCTGAGGACGGCGTCGAGCTCCTCCGCCTTGATGAGCCCGGGGATGATCGCGGGGTCCACGGTCCTGGGGCACCCCAGCATGAAGCTGTCGTCCGAGATGGTGACGGAGACGTTCGACCCCGTCATGCCGGTGAGCCTGTAGGCGTAGGCGCGGGACAGGGCGTCGTTGACCCTGCGCCCGAAGGGGAAGTGGAACACGAGCTTCTGGTTGCCGGATGGGTCCACGTACTCCTCGACGGCGAGGCGCCTGTCGTCGGGGATGAAGCCGGCGACGGCCTCCTGCTCCCTGAAGTACGACAGTATGCTGCGGGCCGATCCCTTGTCCACGTCGAACTCCTCGGAGATGCCGTCGATGGCCGTCGCATCGTCGAGCTTGATGCGGTCCTCCATCTCCCTCCTGAACTCGGCGATGTCCATGGACAGGTCGAAGGACCTCGGCAGCATCTCGCCGGCCCACGAGGGCACGGTGGGCTTCCTGCCGTTGGCCTCCTTGACGTACGCGGTCATGCCCTTGGACCTGACGAACTCGAACGACCTCCCGCCGAGGACGAAGACGTCCTTGGGGGACAGCCTCTCCACGAACTTCTCGGAGAGCTCTCCCGCCACCGTCCCGTGGCCGGTGACGACCCTGTAGTTGGCCTCCTCGGGGATGGTCCCCAGGTTCATGAAGTAGATCATGCGGGAGCCCTTCTTCTTCCCGAACTGCCCCTCGTCCTCGTCGTACCATATCTTGGAGTAGACGCCCTCGAAGCCGTCCTTGGAGCCGAGGTACTTCAGCACGTTGTCGAAGGATTCCCTCGGGAGGTCCCTGTAGCAGTAGGACCCCTTCACGAGGTCGTACGCGTCGTCGGCGTCCCATCTCGCGTCGAGGCTCATGCCGACGATGGTCTGCGACAGCACGTCGAGGCAGTTCTCGGGGATCCCGACGCGGTCGATGTCCCCGCGGTGGGCGGCCCTGCACATGACCGCGCACTCAACCAGGTCGTCGGGGTCGAAGACCAGCAGCCTCCCCTTGGCGACCTTGCCGAAGCTGTGGCCGCTCCTCCCGATCCTCTGCAGGCCCTTGGCCACGCTCTTGGGGGAGCCGATCTGGCAGACCAGGTCCACGGACCCGATGTCTATGCCTAGCTCCAGCGATGTGGAGGACACGACGCACTTGATCTCGCCGTGCTTCAGCCTCTCCTCCACGTCGAGCCTTATCTCCTTGCCGAGGGAGCTGTGGTGCACCTCTATGTTCTCGAGGCCCCTCTCCTTCAGCTTGTACACGACGCTCTCGGCGCCGGAGCGGGTGTTGGTGAAGACCAGCGTGGTCTCGTGCTGGTCGATGAGCTCCTTCAGCGTGTCGTACATCATCGAGTTCACGATGTCCGAGGACAGCGCCGTCATGTCGTCGGTGGGGCATATGACCTTCAGGTCCAGCTGCTTCTTGGAGCCCGACTCTATGAGCGCCACGTCCCTCGGGTCCCCCTTCTCGTCGCATCCGACCAGGTACCCGGCTATGGCCTCAATGGGCGCCAGGGTGGCGGAGAGGCCGATCCTGCAGAAGTCGGTGTCGCAGTGGTTCCTCAGCCTCTCGAGGGTCAGGGACAGGAACGCCCCCCTCTTGGAGTCGCATATGTCGTGGATCTCGTCGAGGATCACCCACTCGACCTTCTTGAACGCGTCCTTGAACTTCGGCGCGGCGAGGACGAGGGCCAGGCTCTCGGGGGTGGTGATGAGGATGTGGGGCGGATGGCGGACCATCTTCTGCCTCTCGCCCTGGGGGGTGTCGCCGGACCTGACGGCCACCCTGATGTCGGGGACGGCCATGCCGCGCTCCGCGGCGACCTCCCTCATCTGGGCCAGGGGCTCGTTCAGGTTGCGGTTGACGTCGTTGGCCAGGGCCTTCAGCGGGGAGACGTAGATGCAGTAGACCCTCTCCTCGAGGGTGCCCTCGCGGGCGTACCTGCTGAGCTCGTTGATGATGCTGGTGAAGGCGGTGAGGGTCTTACCGGATCCGGTGGGGGATGAGACGAGGACGTTGCGCCTCTGGTGGATGACGGGGATCGCCATGGACTGGGGGATGGTGAGGTCGTCGAAACGTTCGTTGAACCACGTGGAGATGAGGGGCTCCATCATCCCCATGACCTCGTCCTTGGTGTATCTCCTATCTACCTTTTCGATCATCCAGACCACAGTCGCGGATTCTAGGGGGATTACGGATTTAACCTTTATCCTCTAAAACGAATATTGGATGAATCTGCCATCGGGCCCCCACTGGCGCCGATAACATATTTCTATGAACAACCCGATTCGCGACCCATGTTCAGCCGCGTCGCCCTCGCCGCAGTGCTCCTGGCCGCAATGGCCGTCATAGTATTGCCGCAGGGGATCGACGCCGACGACCCCGAGCCGGCGTCCGTGACCGTGTACGGATACGTGGGCGACGTCTCCAACGAGATGGGAAACATCCCGCTGGACGGGGTCCTCGTCCGCGTCGTTAATCACGACGGGGACATCCTCGCCGAGTCCATCACCGGCACGGATGAGCCCGGGAAGTTCATCCTGACCTACGGCTCCGGCGACGATCCCTCGGCGATGATGTTCACCAAGGAGGGCTACACCGTCCGCACATGGCCGGAGGGCGTCTTCGAGAAGGTCGAAACCGACCTCTTCACCTACGACTACTCCGGCATAACCCCCGACGAGGACGGCAGCTACCGCTTGACCAGCGACGTGAGCGGGGGCTCCTTCATGGGCATGGGACTTACCGAGGGCCACATCTTCGGGAACGTGTACAGCGAGGACGGCAGGGGCCTGAGCGGCGCGAAGGTCAGCATCACGTCCTCCGACGGCCAGATGTTCTCCACCACCGCGGGGAGCAACGGGCACTTCGACATACAGGCCTATTTCGGCACCTACACCATGGAGGTGACCTGCAAGGGGTTCCAGGACTCCGGGAAGATCGAGGTCTCCACTCAAAGCCCCTCGGTCGTCGTCACCCTCAAGGAGAAGGACCACACCCTGTTCTTCGGCCTGGACCTGCCCCACACCCTCGAGGTCATCGGCATCGTGATAGCGATCCTGGTGCTCCTGGTGGTGGCCGTTTCTCATGCCCGCAGCAAGAGGGGCAAGTCCTGGATAACCATCGTCAACGACCTCGACCAGCAGGACGAGGAAGACGAATACCGCAGGCGATTCGCCTCTTGAGGCTCTCGTTGACCTTCTGGTAGAGGCTGTTGCCCTCTGCGTCGATAGCGACTATGAGGGGCCCGAAGCGCTGCGTCTGGAACTTCCACATGGCCTCGGCCATGCCCAGGTCCTCCCATTCCACGCCGGTGCACCTCGCGAGGCCCTCGGCGAGCGAGATGGCCGCGCCGCCGGTGGCGGCGAGGTAGACGCACCCGTTCTCCTTCATGGCCTGGGCGACCTCGGGCGACATCCCGCCCTTGCCGATGACAGCCCTGATGCCGAACCTCTGGATGAACTCGGCCTCGAGCTTGTTCATGCGGGCGGATGTCGTGGGGCCTGCCGCGACCACGGTCCATCCGTTCTCGGTCTTCCTCATGATGGGGCCGCAGTGGAATATGGCGGCTCCTTTGATCTCCTCAGGCACTTCCTTGCCCTCGCGGGCGAGCTCCAGCGCGCGGATGTGCATCTCGTCCCTGCCGGTGATGACCGGTCCGAAGAGGTATACGGTCTCGCCGAGCTTGAGGGACCTGACGGTCTCCTCGGACAGGGGGGTCTCGAGGTTCCTCAGAATTTCACCCCCTGGGCGTACTTGACGCCGTCCTCGGAGATCCTGGCGGACGCCCTGCGGGTCGCCCAGCAGCCGATGTTGACGCACACCGGCAGGCTGGCGGTGTGGCAGCACGCCTTCTTGATCCTCACGCCGAGGACCGTGGTCTGCCCGCCCAGGCCCATGGGGCCTAGGCCGGACTCGTTGAGCTTCATGAACAGCTCCTCCTCGAGGGAGGCGAGCGTCTTGTCGGGGTTCTCCTCGTCGATGGGCACCAGGAGGGCCTCCTTGGCCATGGCGGCGCAGATGTCGGACGTGCCCCCGATGCCGACCCCGACGATGGACGGCGGGCAGGGCCTGCCGCCGGCGTTGAGGACGGAGTCGATGACGAATCTCTTGACTCCCTCCAGTCCGTCCGCGGGGTTCAGCATGGCCAGCCTGGTCATGTTCTCGGATCCCGCGCCCTTGGGCAGGACGGTGATCTCGGTGAAGGGGTCGTCGGTGGGGATGTAGTGGATTATGGGCATGCCGGGCCCGAGGTTGGAGCCCTGGTTCTCCCTGGTGATGGGGTCGACGGTGTTGGGCCTGAGGGGTATCTCCTCGGTGGCCCTCCTGACGCCCTCCGCGATCTGCTTCCCTATGGAGGAGTCGAACCTGCCCCTGACGTAGAATACGGGGATGCCGGTGTCCTGGCACATCGGGAACCCGAGGTGCTCGGCCTTCTTGACGTTCTCCATGATGGCCCCGAGCTGGGTGCTGGCGATCTCGCCGGTCTCCCATCCGGCCGCGGCCTCGAGGGCCCAGCCGATGTCCATCGGGAGCTTGGTGTTGGCGAGGCGCAGCAGGTTCACGACAACCTGGTCGACCGTCTCGGGGAGCTTGATCGTGGTCATGGCCGGGTGATGGCTCTCGCCCGATATATAACTTAAATCGGAGGCTGCAATCGGTCGTATACGGCGTCCCTCTTGCCGATAGTCACTGCTAGGACGATCAATTTACCATCGTCTATGGTGCAGATCACCCTGTACTTGCCGATACGGTAGCGCCAGTACCCCGCCATGTTGCCTTTGAGCGGTTTACCGTGGGAACGCGGATCCTCGCAACCCTGGATATTCTTGTCCAGCCATTTCACGATGATGGAGGCATCGGAGTTGTTGAGGGAATCTAGCTGCCTAACGGCCTTCTTCGAAAGTACGAGTTCATAGGCCATATCTCTTCTTCACATCCTTGAACGGCACGATTTCCGGATCCTCGAGATATTCAGAGTAGGCCTCATCGGCGCACCTGATGTCGAATTCGTCTTCGAGCTTCTCCAAAACGGATTGCCTTATGAATTCGCTCAGGGTCACGCCGTAGAACGCGGCGTACGATTCCATGAGCGCCTTGTCCCTGTCGCTCATGCGGACTGTGCAGCTTGCCATGGTATAATGTAAGACGATTGTAATACAAATATGTTCTGTGGACTTCCGGAAGGCTGGATGATACTGCGTACAGGGACAGATCAAAGCTCGTGGCACCAGGTACAGCACGTCGTCGATGGTGGTGACCTTTACGGTCTCCCCGGCCTCGTAGCCCTCGGGGACCCTGAGGTCCACGGTGGAGTAGTTGTCCGGGTGCATGACCTGGATCTCGCCGTCGCCGGTGCTGATCACAGCGGCCTCCCTGAGCTTGCCGGCGGCCTCGTGGACCTTCAGGTCGGGCATGTCCGCCTTCCTGACGGCGCTCTCCCTGAAGTTCAGTAGGTCCAGGACCCTGCCGCCGGACCCGGAGACCCTCAGCAGCTTGCAGTACCTGCCGTCGTGCAGCACGACGTCCCCGACGTGGTACGCGGGAAGGCGCACCAGGTAGGTGATCCTGTACATGTCCTGCCCGTCTGACGTCTGTCCGACGAGCTTCGGTGATTCGTTGGTCTCGGCGCAGTAGATGTCGGACAGCTCCCTGGCCAGGCTCTTGCCCAGGGACATGGACGAGAGGTACACGTCCACGCCGCCCTTGACGATCTCCATCTTCGTGATGAAGAGCGACCTGTTGTTGGCAGCCTGCCTGGCGACGGACCCCTCCACGAATGCGAGCGTCTCCTCGCGCATCTCCTCCGACAGCTCCTTGGTGCCGGTCCTGATCTGCAGGATGGCCTCGTAGTAGCTGCCGAGCTGCCTGGAGCACCTAGTGCACACGGTGTTCTTGATCCTCACGATGGTGGACGATTCGTCCTCCGCCGGGTAGCCCATGACGCTGCATTTGGCGAACACGCGGACCACGAAGACGTACGGGTCCTGGTTCTCCCACTCGGCGTCCACGTCCACTATCTCCGCGTCGCGGAGCACCGCCAGGGCATCCACGGCGGCGTCGGTGGCGGCCTGGTCCCAGGTCTTCGCGACCCATCTGCCGCCGCAGTCGAACTCGCCGCAGTTGGTGCACACCTTCACATCTATGTGGTGCGGGAGCGAGGTCAGCTTCCTGCCGTCCAGCCAGCAGTCGATGCAGAGACCGTTCAGGGACTCCTCGCAGTCCCTGCCGCACTTGACGCAGAAGCTCACAGGACCACTGCCTGGGCGTGCTTGACGCCCCCTATGATGATGACGTTCTCCTCGGACACCATGCCCTCGGCGATCGCCACCGCGATGACACGGTCCCCGACCAGGTTCAGGATGGAGACCGACTTCATCCTCTCCGCCAGGGTCGGCGCGTCCACTATCTCGCCGCCGTAGAATGCCTCGGCGACCGTTATCTTGGTGCCCTCCCCGGAGAAAGACTGCCCGAGGAGCTCCTTGTCGCATGCCGCCAGCATCACATCGCTGGGCATCCTGTGGATCTTGACGTACATCTTCTTCACCCCACGTACTTGTACTGGCCCTTCTGGTCCTTGATGACCTCTCCGCCGTCGCTCAGGGTCTTGAGCGTGCGGACCACCTCCGCTTCGACCAGCCCGTCGTTCTCGGCGTGGCGGACGATCTCCTCGAGGGTCAGCCCGGTCTCTCCGAACTTCCTCATGATCTCCAGCACTATCGGGATCTTGTTGCGCTCCTTGGTGCTGATCCCGGTGAACAGGATGTCGCCGTCGATTCCTCCGGAACCGTCCCCGGCGATCCTGGTCATGCACAGCTCC
>Ga0265299_10004126_pt1 | contig 13875 bp, 9 predicted proteins | sample AusTroGonzalo_MG_4_FD_193485 | JGI IMG/M metagenome (GOLD analysis project Ga0265299, IMG submission 193485) | Bovine rumen microbial communities from tropical cattle in Woodstock, Queensland, Australia - Gonzalo_02 | ecosystem: Host-associated > Mammals > Digestive system > Stomach > Rumen ...
GGAGATTGCTCGCAGGCTTCGCGAGGTTGCAAGCAACGTTACGGATAGCAGCCCTTCGACTCCGCTCAGGGTGCGGCTTCACAACGCTCCCCGTTCCGTATCGCGTGTTACGACTAGCTTCCGTACCTTTAGCTCACGCAGCGAAGCAAGTAAATGACAAGCCCCTTTATTAATATTATCGTGTAAATACTTGATAATATTGTAATTATATGTGTTATTATGTTTTTTAGCGGACACCAATAATTTTTTATGTACGATCGTGCCATGGCGTGATTCTTTCATTAATTTTTTGAATTTTCTAACACCTAATCCATAATTTCATTATTTTTGTCGTTTGCATGGGCAAGAGTTTTTTCATATTGCTGACATTCATCATATTTGCGACGGCAACAGCGTTCGCACAGGACATCCATTTCTCGCAGTTTTACTCCACCCCTATGCAGACATCGCCAGCAAACGCAGGCAATTTCAATGGCGACTGGCGTGCAATACTCAACAACAAAAACCAGTGGAACAGTTTTACAAACGCCTACCGCACCTTTGCTGGAAGTGTCGATTACTCGCATAAGTCGCTGTTTTCCAATGGCGACCAGTCGGGACTTGGCCTAGTCATCAACCGCGACATTGCCGGCGACGGAAAATTCGGCACCACACAGATAACGCTCCACGCCGCCTACTATTATCCATTCTTGTCGGAAAAACTACTGGCAGGCGTCGGATTCTCGGCAGGATACGCACGCCACAATGTCCATATCGACGAACTTAACTTCGGCAACCAGTATGTAAACGACGGCTACGACCCCACGCGCGAATCGGGCGAACAATGGCAGGAAAACGCTTTCGGCTACTTCGACTGCGCAATAGGTACAAACCTGATTCTCAGACTAAAGGAAAATTGGTCGGCCGAAGCAGGATTCTCGGTCGCACATCCGCACCAACCGAAAAAGACATTCCTAGGCTCCGACGATTCGCGACTGCCTGCAAAATGGATTGTCCACGCAACCGCCGACATAAACGTAAAGGACGAATTCTGGCTTCAACCGATGTTCTTCAGTATGGTGCAGCAGAAATACCTTGAGTTCGACGTGGGTGCACTAGGCAGAATGGAAGTCAACCCCGTAGGTCTGCAAGCCGTGTTCTTCGGAATATTCGCCCGCACCAGCGATGCCGGAATACTTTGTGCCGGTGTACAGTACTACAACGTCAGACTTTTGGTCAACTACGACATCAACCTGTCGAAACTCACGCGTATAAGCCGTGGAAACGGAGGTATAGAATTTTCGCTCCAGTACATTTTCTCAAAGCCTAAACCACTAGAAACCCCATACTACAGGAAATGCCCCGAATTTATGTAACGAAACGTTTTCAGCGATATGCGCGCACAGGCATTACTTGTCTGCTGGTGCTCGTTTCGTGCGTGGCAATGGCTCAGAACCGAGATGTCAACAATCTGGTTTTCAGTGGGGACAATGCTGTAAAACAGAAAAATTTCTATGGTGCAGCAAAACTCTACGAAGAAGCATTGAAGCAGGACGGCAAGATGTACGATGTAGTGTGGAAAACCGCCGAAGCCTACCGTATGGACAACGACTACGCCAACGCATTGGTGCATTACAAAACGTTGGTTGACAAGGCAGAAGACAAATATCCGAATGCAACCTACCATTACGCCCAGATGTTAAAGTCGAACGAGGACTTTATGAGGGCGCAGTACTTTTTCAAACGTTTCATAACGCTGTCGAAAAGGGATGGCTTCAAAGGTGACAAGGCAAACGCAGAGCAAGCGGAACAGGAAATCCTAAACTGCGAATACGCATGGAAACAGCAGAACCATCCGCAGGCAGTGGAAATCAAGCACGCCGACGATGGTATGAACTCGGTTTACAGCGACTTTGGAGCCTCGCTTTCGGACGGCAAAGTGCTTTTTTCGTCAATTCGTCCCGAAAATGATTCGGTAAAAACTTATACATCAAAGATATACAGTACTGAAGTCGATAATTTTGCAAATGTCACCAGTATTGACCTCGGCGTACTTGCTCCTGCCGACATTTCAAATCCATACATAAGCAATGACGGCAAAAAGATGTATTTTTCCATTACCGACGACTTTGCAAACGGCAACACATACATTTATATGTGTACCCGAAATGGCGACGGATGGAGCGAACCACAAAAGTTGCCCGACAAGATAAACACTCCGGGTTACAATTCTACGCAACCGTATTTGGTTGAGTATGGAAGCCGTCCCGACATACTGCTTTGGTCAAGCAACCGTCCTGGAGGCGAAGGTGGCTACGACATTTACTCCTGCGAAATTCTACCCGATGGAAGTTTCGGTAGTGTAAAGAATATTGGTCGTCCAATTATCGAGGACGAGCGTTTTGCCGAATTTACCGACACCACTTCAATGATAAACACTCCCGGCGATGAAATTACACCATTCTACAACCTCATCGATTCGACCTTGTATTTCAGTTCGAACCACTACCAGACAATAGGCGCATTCGACATCTTTGCTGTTAAAGGAAATTTCAGAGTATGGAACGAGATACAAAATCTTGGCTACCCGATAAACTCTGCGCAAAACGACATCTATTATAAGATATATCCAGAAGAAGGCATAGCATTTCTCACTAGCAACCGCAAAGGCGCATTGGCACAGACACATCAGAGTTGCTGCAACGACATTTTCTACTACAACATTGAAAAGTTTGTCAGCGAAGAGGAACGTCTTGCAATGGAAACCGAAATAAGAATAGCAACTCTCACGCAGCGCACCAAACTGCTAGTCCCGATAAGTTTGTACTTCCACAACGATATTCCAAATCCAAATTCGTGGGACACAGTTACTACACAGAACTACAGCGACACCTATTTCAGTTATATGCAAATGCAGGAAAAGTATCGCCGCGAATTTTCCAAAGGTCTCGACCGCACTCGTCGCGAGCAGGCAACCGACAGCATAGATGTTTTCTTCTCCAATATGGTGGAGGAAAACTACAACCGCCTCATCGAATTTACCAAAATGATGAAAGAACTGCTTGAAAGCGGACAGAAGGTGGCAATAACGATAAAGGGTTTCACAAGCCCACTTAACACAGTGGAATACAACAACAACCTAGCAAAACGAAGAATTTCGTCGCTTGTGAATTATTTCAACGAATACGAAAACGGAGTGTTACGCCAGTATATCGAAAACGGACAGATTGAATACAAGTTTGTAGCCTTCGGAAAGACGATGGCAGCCGCAAACGTAAGCGACGACCGTAGCGACCAGCGAAATTCGGTTTACAATCCAGCCGCAGCAAGGGAAAGAAGAATTGAGATTATTGCGGTGGAAATAGAGAGATAAAGATTACCACTGTTGTTTCAAGTTACAACAGATAACAAAAAAATGTGCCAACTATAGTCAGCACATTTCAATAATGTTTTAAATTTCTCAAAAAATCAACGCCAGGAACACTTTAATTAACGTGTATTTATTTGCTAAGCATGCATATTGCCCTAACCGGCAAGCCACACTCGCGAGCCCATGGGTACACTTCTGCATCTTCGTATTCGGGACGCAAAGAGCAATGAAAAGCACAAGTCGGGTCTGTAGAACTTATATCGGTTGCCAGCGTACTTGTCCAGTAACGACCGCAAACATTCTCGACCAAACCTTCATCACTATAGTAGCGGACGGCAGGCATGAAGATTGAGTTTCCGTTTGTGCCCTTAAATGTAAGTCCTACCACATTGTTTATGGTATCTGTTGTTATTACGCAATATTCAATCAGTTCCTTATAATCTTCTTCCGATGGCGTTTTCCATTGGCCGCCCCAGTTTACTGCTGCGGCATCGTCTTCAGCTATAAGGCTAGTCAGATCGTCGCTAAACCCTTCAAAGCCGTAAGAACTGTTTAGGGGGCAGTACTTTGTAAGCTTTTGAAGAGTATCTTCACCTTCTACCACAAGGCGTATATACGGGTAATTTTCGTCGGTATAAGTCTGTTTTGGCACTGTTTCGGCCCATGCATAATAGTTTCCAGCAGCTTCGGGGGCATCGGCACCTATGTTGCAGGTTGCCCATAAGTTTCCGCTTGGCAATCCAAGGTCGATGTATTCGTGACCGTTGTGCAAGGTTACGGGGCGTTCTTCGTTCCACTGTGCGTAGAGTGTCATGTCGGCAATCACCTTTATCTTCTGCTGGTCGTTGTAGGCAGAGCCAGTGCCGTTCTGCATTGTGTTCCAACCTACGAACGAATAGCCTTCGCGTGTGAACTTGTTGGCACTAAGAGCTTTTTCGTAGTCTTCTGTGAACAATTGCGTATCCATGGTTCCTTCGCCGCCGTTGGCATCGAAAGTTACCGTATAGGTTTTCACGTCGGTATCGCAACCGCTGAATGCTATCATTCCTGCTACAGAAACGATGGCGAATAATAGAAATAATGATCTTTTCATCGTACTTTATTTTTTTGTGAGCTACAAAGATACAATATTTTTTCTACTTTTTAATGGCGGTAAAAATTTTAAACCGACAATACTCACGGCTCTTTCATTTGGACAGTATTGTTGCTTATGAAACAAATAGTTAGCTTTTGAACAAATCCGCTGGCTGCGATGCACAGAGCGGCAGTCGAAGTGAGCTTGTCGCGCCATACTGCGCCGTACTGAGCGACAGCCGAAGCAAGCCTAGTCGAAGGGAAGTCAAAGGAACGAAATGATATAATAAGTATTAACCTTACCCTTCGATACTTCGACTCGCTCAGCAGCCACAGGCTCAGGGGGTGGTAAAATGAAAGAGCCGTATTCCTAAATTAGTTTTATGTCAGAAAAACTAAAAAATCCATTATTTTTGCAAACATTGAATTCTAATGGTTTTATTATTATAACCTTCTTTTAATCATATATTTATATGGCAATGGAATTAAGGAACATAGGAATAGCAGCGCATATTGATGCAGGAAAGACAACGGTATCTGAACGAATACTTTATTTCACTGGCGTGAACCGCAAGCTTGGTGAAACCCACGACGGTCAGGCTACGATGGACTTTATGAAGCAGGAACAGGAGCGTGGTATTACAATCGCTTCGGCAGCAATCACCTGCACTTGGAACAACCACCAGATAAACCTTATCGACACCCCAGGTCACGTTGACTTTACTGTGGAAGTGGAACGTTCGTTGCGCGTAATCGATGGAATGATAGCCGTTTTCTGCGCTGTCGGTGGTGTCGAGCCGCAGAGCGAAACCGTATGGAATCAGGCCGAGCGCTATCGTGTGCCGCGCATTGCTTTCGTCAACAAGATGGACCGCACGGGTGCAAACTTTGGTGAGGTTGTCATGCAAATGAACAAGTACCTCGATGCCAACGCATTGCCATTGCAGGTTCCGATGGGTGCCGAAGATTCTTTCACAGGTGTTATCGACATCGTCCGCAACATTGCCTACACATTTGCCGATGGCAAGCGCTTCGAGAATCCTATTCCAGCCGAATATGCAGCGCAGGTCGAGGAGGCTCGTACCTTCATGATTGAAAAGCTTGCCGACGGTGACAACGAAATCATGGAAATGTATTTCGACGGCAAAGAAATTCCCGAGGAGAAACTGAAGAAGGCAATCCGCGAGCAGACCTTGAAGCTTTTGATAACGCCTGTTTTCTGCGGTGCAGCATACAAGAATATCGGCATACAGCTTCTGCTCGATGCAGTTGTCGATTATTTGCCGTCGCCTGTTGATGTTGGCTCTGTCATCGGCACCGACCTGCACGACAGTGAAAAGACACACAGCCGCAAGCCTTTCGACAGCGAAAAGTTCTCGGCTCTGGCTTTCAAGTTGATAAACGACCCGTATGTTGGTCAGCAGACTTTCATCCGAATCTTTTCGGGCAAGCTCACAAGCGGAATGTCGGTTTACAACTCGTCGAAGCGCAAGCCCGAACGCATTGGTCGTATTTTCCGCATCAAGGCTAAGGAACGTCAGGAAATTACCGAGGCTGGTGCTGGCGAAATAGTTGCATTGGTCGGCATGAAATACACAAAGACCGGCGACACCCTTTGCGACCAGGAATTCCCGCTTTACCTTGAATCTATACATATCCCCGAGCCAGTAATCCAGCTCAAGATTCAGCCTGCCAACCAGAAGGACAAGGACAAGCTGAGCGAGGCTCTTGGGCGCTTGGTTAACGAAGACCCGTCGTTCCACGCAAAGTACAACGAGGAAACCGAGGAGACGGTAATTTCGGGTATGGGCGAATTGCACCTCGAAATTATGGTTGACCGCCTGCGCACCGAGTTCAAGGTTCCTGTGGAAGTTGGCGAGCCTGCAGTTGCGTTCAGGGAAACCATTACGATGCCCGTCGAAACTATGTACAAGCATGTCAAGCAGACTGGCGGTCACGGACAGTACGCACATACAATCATGCGCATGGAGCCGAATCCGGGCAAGGGTTACGAGTTTGTCGATGTGGTCAAGGGCGGCAACATTCCGGGCGAGTACATTCCGTCGGTTGACAAAGGTGTATGCAACATTATGGAACGCGGTATCTTGTCGGGATTCCCAGTTGTTGATGTTAAGGTTACCCTTCTCGATGGTTCGTACCATCCGGTCGATTCGTCCGATATGGCATTCCAGCTTTGCGCCGAATTATGCTTCAAGAGCGGTTTCATGAAGGCAAGTCCTATTCTGCTTGAGCCGGTTATGAAGATAGAGGTCAACACTCCCGACGACTACATTGGCGATGTTGTCGGCAACTTGAACCGCCGCCGTGGAAAGATTGAGGCAATGAGGCGTTACCGCAAGGGTTCGCAAAAGATTGTTGGACTTGTCCCGCTTATGGAGATGTTCGGTTACGCCACCCAGTTGCGCAACATAACTTCTGGCCGTGCAAACTATTCTATGGAATTCTACCAGTACATGGAAATGCCGTCGAACATACAGACCGAGGTGCTGAAGAAGTTGAACGAGAAGAAGGGATAAGCTGACGCTGTTTCAACGTTTCACGTTTCTATGCCTACGGCGTTTCTGGGTTTCTATGGCTTCGCCGTTTCTATGTTGAATCGTGCCGTGGCGCGATTGTACTTATTTACGGGCTGAAAGCCCAGCGAGCATAATAGGTTGAGGCATCGCCTCAAACGAATGTGCATCCACATCCCACGCCCTGAAAGGGCAAAAGCGATTTTATATGGTGTCGTTTCAATTGTAGAAACGTTGCGCGCAACGTCTCAATATATTTTCGATACGGATTGTATGTAATGCATTGTGAATTAGTATAATATACAGATTATTCATTTTGAATAATGTAAATCAAATAATTATTCCATCGGCATCCCAAGCATTCGTTGTAGATAACACTGGAGCAACATATCCGTAACAAAATATTCGCCATTTTCTACCGACAACAAATCCATTTCAAGTAGCTTTTTTAATGCCGCCTGCACCGAACTGCTAGATTTCAGCGAATTGGCGCGGATAAACGAACCGCTTAGTATCTTTTGCGCCCTGCCGACTTTCGCAATTGCATACAAGAGCATCTTTTGATGTTCGGGAAGCCGCGATAACAACGGTTGGTAAACATCTTCGGCGGCATCAAGCATATCGGCAAAAGCCAATTTTACAACCGTCTGCGTACATTCTTCACCCTTGCCTATCCTGTTGAAAGCAAAATGGAAGAATCTCTGCATAAATGCTGTATTACCTTGTGCAAGCCCATATACATATTCTACCGTACCATCCTGCAGAGTTTTGCCGAACTGTTCTAGCATTCTTTTTACAAATTCGGTATATGTATCTTGTGGAATTGGCTTCAGTCCCATCATTTCGGTACTTGCATAGAAAGGCCGTTTCGACGACATAAACATTTCCGCAATCAGATGGCGCTGGCTTCCGCAGAAAATGAAATTACAATTTGCAAGATGTTGAATCCTACCACGAAGCAGCGCCTCGACATTTTTTTCCGGATAATTTACAATCTGCTGGAACTCATCGAATGCCACGATGCATGGCTTATCGGCTTTTTCGAGCATGTCAAAAATTTCGTTGACCGACAACTCTGGCGATTGTATGTCTCCCAGTTCTACTCCTAAGGTTGGTACGCCTGTGATTGGGTCAGATGACAATTTGAAGCAAATGGAGCGAAGTCCCGACAAAATCTTCGCGAGAGTCTTCTCGCCCTTGGTTTGCAGTACCGAAACCACAGCAGTTCCAAAGGTTTGTACAAGTTCGCGCAGACTGCTAGTGTGGAAAAGATCGATATAAATTGTGTAGTACTTCTCCATTTCAGGTTGAGCAAACAGATGCTTTATAAGTTTGGATTTTCCAATACGGCGAGGTGCAACAAGACAGACATTGCTGCCAGTTGTAAGCATCGAAATAAGTTTCTTCGTTTCGGCATCGCGGTCGCAGAAATACTGTTCTGGAATTTCTCCGCTCGTTATGAATGGATTCTGTATCATACAATTATTTTTTTTGCAAAACTAATTATTCATTTTGAATAATGCAAATTGAATAATATTTTTTTGTCATCTATTAGACCAATTTTCAATGATTAATTTTTTGTCAAAATCGGATTTTTTCGTAATTTTATAGCCGATTTTTAAATTTACTAACTCTATGGAAAATAAGGTAATAATATATCAAACACCTGACGGACAGACGCAGTTGGATGTCAGACTTGAGAAGGAAACAGTATGGCTAACTCAGGCTCAAATGGCAGAATTATTTCAGACGGATAGAACTTCAATTGTTCGTCACATTAATAACATATATAAATCAGAAGAGTTAGACCCAAAATCAACCTGTGCAAAAATTGCACAAGTTCAAACAGAAGGCAAAAGACAAGTTACCCGATTAATACCATATTTCGATTTGGATATGATTATATCTGTCGGGTATAGAGTAAATTCGAAGCGTGGCGTCCAATTCCGTCAATGGGCTAATCGTGTATTGAAGCAGTATCTCATTAAAGGCTATGCAGTTAACGAGCACATTCGTCAAGAGCAGATTTCAGAACTGCGACAATTGGTGCAAGTTGTAGGACGAACCCTACAGAGCAAAGAGATTGCCAACACCGTTGAAAGTCAGGACTTGCTGAATGTGGTAGTAGATTACACGTACGCTCTCGACACCCTCGACAACTACGACTACCAGCGATTGAATATAGAAAAGACAACAACCGACGAGCCATTTCATGCCACCTACGAAAATGCGATGAGAGAAATCAATATGCTGAAGCAGAAATTTGGACACTCGGCATTGTTCGGAAACGAAAAGGACGGTTCGTTCAAAGCTCTATCGGCCAGATTTACCAGACTTTCGATGGCGAGGATTTATACCCATCAGTTGAGGAAAAGGCAGCAATGCTACTTTATTTGGTTACCAAAAACCATTCGTTTAGTGACGGCAACAAACGTATTGCGGCCACATTGTTCCTATGGTTTCTCAATGGCAACCATATACTTTATAATCCCGATGGAAGCAAGCGCATTGCAGACAATACACTTGTAGCACTTACGCTTATGATTGCTGAAAGCAAGACGGAAGAAAAGGACATTATGGTAAAAGTTGTTGTAAATCTTATCAACAAGAACAATTTGTAAATTAGTATGTTACACTAATTATTCATTTTGAATAATGCAAATTGAATAATAGAATTGTTCTTCAGTGCAGCATATTGACATATTAGTCATGATGCTGTTTTTGTAAGTTGTTGTTATTTAAGCAAAGACAATATGGGAATTAAGCGTGAATTTTTCTCTATTTTGATATTGAACATGTATTAGTATTTTACCATTGGGTGCATTATATGGATTATTGATCCAATATCTTCCAATAACCATTTCTGTCAGATCCTACTCGTACAATCAGCCCAGCTTCTTTAAGCATACTTTGGTGGTTTTTGATTGTTCGTTCAGATTGATTTGTGTAGTCAGCGAGCATTTTTATAGTATAATCCGGATGATTTACTATTGCCATATATGTATTCTGGGCAACTTCTGGGCAACTTCTGGGCAACTTCTGGGCAGTTTCTGGGCAATTGTTGGGCAAACCGAGTTGCATATCATCATGAATATCACTTTGGTTTTCATCTTGAGTATCATCTACAGAGGAAAATACATTTACTGTAAATGCAGTCAACTTTGAAACATCGAATACTGCATATTTGTTGCCGTTCTCTTTGAGCATATCTTGAACGCGCCTGATACCCTGATTGAACATATTAACATACTTCATTTCCTTCATAGCTTCTGCAACAATCGGGTTGCGGTAATCGTTTACAGTCGGAAAATTTTCTGGTCGTGCTTCGCCATACAATCCCCCAGCGTTCATAATTTCAATATGGTCATCAAACTGATACAAGCGTATTGGCATATTAGATTGATAATCACGATGCATACAGGCATTCATCATAAGTTCGCGCAATGCGTTGTTTGGATAATTGACAACTGTCTTTTCGCGGAACAAGCTGACAGAAACTGGCTTTTGCGTTATTATAGCATTGCTTACAAACGCTTCCAATGATGGCAGTAACTGAAATAGAGATCCTTGAAAACGTTTCTCGTTAAGTACTTCTCCGCCAATGGCTGTTCCTGCAAAACGTACAAATTGTATATATGCTCCTGGCAAATAGTAGCGGGGATTCTTTCCAAACAAAATTATTGCTGCGTATGTTGGACATTCGTGTGCCCGGTCGTAAAGTCTAACGGATGCTAATTGTTCTTTAATGTCTCGTTTGTCTTCTGCCAAAACATCTTGGGCGACTACTGATGGAAGGTATTCGTTACGGATATAATCAAGATTCAAATCGTCGAGTGTGGCTCCGAGACAAGGTGTGGCATCAAAAGTTGCCATATATGCTGTACGGCGTTCCGTAAGTATTCGTTCTTCAGATTCGCTGGCAATGTCACGTCTTGGTCCTATTCGTACAAACACTCGACCACGATAGCGAACAGGAGGAAGCAAGGAGGGGGTAACTTCGGCAACCAGCAAGTCACCTTCTGGGAATTCCATACGCTCTACCGACATGGCAGGAACGGGCAATATGTTGCCATCGGAACGGATAGCCGAAATCTTTTTCAGTAGGGCATCGTCCACTTTTAGTCCCGAAAGTTGCCCATTGTCGCAGGCACCTATCAACAAGTAGCCCTTCTTGCGAGAGTCTGGCAAATCATTGGAAAATGCGCAGATAGCCTCGCAGAACTTATCCATATTATTGGTAGAAATTGTTCTCTCTACGCGATAATTTTCTGTGCTATGTAGTAATGTCTGTATTTCTTCTTTTGATATCATATTTAATCATTTGGGGTTATGAAAACCGCTTATTAACATTGATTTTCAACTTGCCAATCAATTACTATTTTGCGCAAAAGTAGTTAATATTTTTCATTCCTTGTCTATTATGCTGTGATAGTTATTATTTTTCATGGAAATAAGTTCTCCAGCACTATTTTTCCCCATATCTTCCCAATGCCATTTTCAGCGACTTGATATGATTATCTATAAGCGACTGGGGGGAAAGTAAATAGTTCTACAATTTTGGATAATAAGTTTAGTTTTTGAAAAAAATATGCTTATTGTAATATGTTGACACATAGTACATTATGATTAAAATCGTCTAAAAATCGTCTTAAAGTTGTCTAAAAATCGTCTAGAAATTGTCTAATTTATTTCTTTAGATAATATCGTCTATTTTCGGAGATAATCTTCTTATTTACAACCATTTGGTGAAGAAGATTTCTAACATAGTTTTGCTTTTGTTCATCGTTGAGAACCTTAGATAACTTTGGAAGTAACAAGGATTCTATCTCTCGTCTGGAAGTCCCTTTGGAATTTTGTTTTTTTATCAGTTCGTAAGCCAAGTCAGTGTAGTATTTCCGATTGAAAGCCTTGTTTTGTACATATTCAGCCATATCTCCAGTTTCAGATGCAACAACTTCCGACAAGAAGTACTTGCCCTTTCTTCCGTCAATTAATTTCCTTGACTTCAATAGTTTTGCTTCTGTATCAGTGATTGGCAATTGCTTCTGAACCTTATCAAGGGCAATTATATGGGATAGTGTCAAATTGGGGTCTTGTTTCAACAATCTTACATATTTTTCGTTAATTACTTTGCCATAGATTGTTACGGAAACTTCGTTTTCTGTTATCGTGTAATCTGGCATAGGGAAAAACCGTTTCCTTTGATTGACAAACATTCGCTTGATTCCACTTCCTATCGTATCAATCATATTGAGGTTGACCATTGCCGTGCAAAGGAAAGAATTTCTGTAATATCGTTGTGGAGCATCTTTTTCTATCACATTTTCAATGGTTTTAGGAATGAATGCACCACCATTCGAGAACAACAGCGAATCTGGAGTTTCTATTATGTTTATACGTTCTCTTAAAGAATAATCTTGATGTGCTATGCAATTGTGAAGAGCCTCACGAATAACATAATTGTCGTATTTCATCACTTCATCGGGGAAAAGCGTATTGTCCGGCATGTAGCGGAAAGTGATGTTCCGAATTTGGGATAGCAGTTTGTCCACGGAAATCAAGAATGGTGGGTAAAAATGTTTGTAGTCCACCTCCAGTCCGTCTCCATCTTTCAAAATCCAAGTCATTTGTGCAATATTGGGCAGTAAGAATTGTGTCGATTCTGTCTTGCCCAAAAGGATTATAGTGGCATTGGTAATTTTCCCATTTGTTGTCAATCGGGCTTTGTTAAGGAATGTATCATCGCTCCATTGTGCAATCTCGTCGGCAATATCTGGATTTTTCTTGCGGAACTCAAAACGCGCTTTGTTTATGGCTTCACTGTCCAGGTCATCTATAGTCGCCCCTTCTGCAATCTGAGCAGACCAGTCAAACGACCTTTGGCTACGAATGGCATCTATTTCGTGGATATTAAGCGCAACAAGACTTTCACCGTTGCGACCATAGAAATGTCCGTTGAAAGCAATTGGCAAACCTTGTGGAGCAGATGGAATTTCAAACATCAGAACTCGTTTTCCTTCAACTGTCAATTCATATATATTTGAAAATGTGAGGTTTGCAGTGGTATTTCTAGCAAGTTCGTGTTTTATTGATTGAAGGTTATTTGAGTCGTTTCGATATGAAGTACCAACAATTTCTCTTGTTTTGTCGTGAACTCCGAACACAAGCCATCCGCAACGGACACCCTGTAAATTTGCTTCATTGCTTAAAGCCGAGAAGTATTTACCCAAACTATTGAAGTCGAAGTTATTTTTAGCTTCCTTGAACTCAACAGTTTCTTTTTCAGAGGAGTTCCTTAGTTCCTCAAACTTATTTTTGATGTCTTCGATTGCCATAGTCTATATTTGTCTGCAAAAATAATCATTATATTCAATATGTTTACTCTTGCCTCAATAAACTCTTCAATATAAGTCTAATTTCTTAAAAAACATGTCTAGTTTTAACATATTGATATATAACTGCTTATAACCAAAATCGTCTAGAAATTGTCTAAAAGTTGTCTAAAAATCGTCTAGAAATTGTCTAATTTATTTCTTTAGATAAATGAGTAGATTTTTTTTCAATTCTTTTCCCCCATACCTCCCCAACGCCATTTTCAGCGCCTTGATATAATTATCTATAAGCGACTGCGGGGAGAGGATGGTGATTGAATCGGCGTATGAAAGCAGAAGATGCTCTAGTTCGGGATGTTGTCGTTGGTTTCTTGCAGCAGCCTTTTAAATATCTTTTATATTTTTGAAATCAATTCATCAGTAGGAAGTTCCATACGGCTGAAGGCAAACCATTTTTTTCCTAAGTCCTTTAGTGACGCACCTATATGATATACAGTATCATCAATACAAAGGAAACGGTCGTGTGAACGGTCAAAAATACGCACATCAATGGCTGGATATTGTGAGTTGTGGCGCACAATATCCA
>Ga0265299_10004127_pt1 | contig 13873 bp, 19 predicted proteins | sample AusTroGonzalo_MG_4_FD_193485 | JGI IMG/M metagenome (GOLD analysis project Ga0265299, IMG submission 193485) | Bovine rumen microbial communities from tropical cattle in Woodstock, Queensland, Australia - Gonzalo_02 | ecosystem: Host-associated > Mammals > Digestive system > Stomach > Rumen ...
CTCGCCCCCATCAGGACAAGCGGTTTGCGCCCTTCGCGGCATTTCCAAGCCGCCATTTTGTCTTCAACATGACGTTTCACAACTACTCCCTACGCCTGTTTCCTTGTTTGCCGTGCATATTGTATCACATTTTTGACATAAAATCAACGGTGCGCAACCACATTTTTGCCGGACGATTGCTGCATTAGCCACACATTTTTGCCTAAACCAAGAATAAATCACTTTACAACTTGGAAGGTGGATGACGACAATATCAGAAAAAGGAACGTCGCTATGAGGCCGAACGGAAGAAGACCGTCAACCGATCTTTACACGGCCCTTATTTTACAGGGGTTTCACCTTCGTCCGATCCGGATGGGGGTTCGGATCGGGCATAGCCATTCAATTGGTGGAGGTTAAAAGATTCCGAAGCCCGACCCACTCGCGCCGAACGGAGAAACCGACCTTCGAAAACTCCTTATATTATACCATATTTCGGGTGTGACGAGGTTCTGAATATGCAATAAATGCTGACCCATGAAACTTCTCCCCGAAAAAGTTGGTGGAGAAAATATTTCTATTTTTTTGATTCAACTTTCGCAGGCTCCGCAGTTGCTGCACCCGTTGCAGGTGAGACGCGAGCCGCACGTGGCGCAGTCAAACTGTGCCATCTTCCCCAGACAAAGACAATTGGGGAATCGTTCCATTACACATCAGTACCATTTCACGCGTTCACCTTATATGGATCCCTCTTCTCCAGAATCGCATTGGCCTTGTCTAACCACTCTTGCCGACCTTTTGTCAGCCCACCTTCCGCCTGCCACGTTTTGGCCAACTCGTCAATGAAATCACGTGCCAACCGATGATTGACCACCGCTTTGCCTCGCCCGACGATATCCTCATAAAAAGCCTTTTCTGCGGCAAGTGCGGCCGCACGCCTTTCTGCCTCTTCCCGAATCCGCTGCTCGCGCATCCTACGCTCCTTCTCTTCCATCTCGCGTTGTCGCTGCGCCTCAATGCGTCGGGCCTCTTCTTCGGCAGCCCGCTTCTGCCAGGCAGCCGCATCTGCAAACGCACCGACAATCTTCTTTGCCACCTTTACTCCCTTGCCTAGCATCTCGAAGATATACTTCTCCGAGATTATGTCACCCCGTATCCAGACCCCTTTAGCATAAAGAGAGATCTTAAGTCTCCCGGTGGCAAATTCCCACGCAGATTTGTCATTCGGCGACACTTGATAATCCTTAGGATGATTCGTTATTTCCGTTAGCTGACATGATGCCGTTATTCCCAAATGCGTCATTTTCAAGCAAAATGTCTTCCGGTCATTCCGACTGTAATAGTAACGATCGCGTTCCTGTTCCAGAAAATCAATCGCAACTCCTTGCTTTTCCAGTTCCGGGAACACCTCGTTCACCAATAGAGATGCCCAGAATGCCGTTTCCTTAGTGCCATGATATCCAGCAAAATCGAACAACTGCTTCTGTTCCCGATTTAAAATCTGCAACCATCTCTCATCTTCGGGTTCCTTGAACTTGCGATGGCACCAAATCCGAAACTCTTTAGCTCGAGGATTCCATGTCACATCCTTGCTCTTGTCTTTAAGTTCTTTAAGCCGTTCCAGCACCGCCTCGCGATTGACCGCCTTCTTCGAGTCGTTCAATGCGTCTACAATGGTTCTTGCCGAAGCCCCGAATTTCTTGAACACATCGGGGTGAGCGAGAACCGAGAACAAATCATCCTTCGAAAGGATTCGGCTGAGCACGACTGCCAGCCCTTTCGGAATCCTACGGCCGTCATACAGCCTTTTTCGAAACGTTTTCAGGACATCGACGTCTTGTTCCGCCAACTTCGCGCCGCTTGCCTGAAGACTGATTATTTGATCCAATGCGCAGTCCCTGAAGGCCATCTCCAAGACCTTTGAAGTCCCATTCCCCTGGCTGTTGAGCGGCAAGCCCAATTTCTCCAGACGTTTGATTTTCCTCTCGTCTAAATGGTAGATCATCTTGTCATCCGCCGCCAGCTCCGCGATCTCCTCCTCTGTCAAGGCCAACCCGGCCAATTGCGAAGTGGTACCATAAACGACAGCATCTCGTGCTATCGACGTCTTCTCGTTGTCTTCATTGGTGAAAACCTTATGGACGTCAACGCCCGTCCAACGCATGAGCCCAAACATTCGTTCCGCATGAGATTTCGTCCGCGAACGGCCATCCTCTGGCCTTCGTGAATCTGAATCAATAGTCTCTAGATGTATCGTCTGGAGGAAACCATCCATTGCACGCAACAGGATATCCTCAATGTCTGGCCGATTGGGAAGAACTGCCCGGACTGCAGTTAAGAAACCTTGCTCCATGGAATCAATGGCGTCGGCGAATCCCTCTGAACTCTTGTGCCGCTTAAAAAAGACATCTGCCATCTCCGTGCTGTGGGTATCAGCTATCTTCCACCACGGAACAGATTCGACGGACGCCCCGTTATCCAACAGCAATCTGACAATGTCGACCTGCTTGCTTCGGACAGCCTCGCCAAGCGCACGACTTAACGCACGGGGATACTCCTCCAGCCAATTTCCAGCGCCAAGCAACAGCTCCAACATCGAGAATTGCCGACTCTTCACCGCCACAGAAAGAAGTGACTCGCGCTTAGACTCTGGATTGCATATCGGCTGGCCTTCCTCCAGCCACCGCCGCAGGAAATCGGAATTGCCTGATTCTACAGCCTCCTTGAGAGGTTCAAGTTTAGCATCATATTGCGTCGTAAGAATACTGATCATTTGCTCAACCTCCAGTTCTCATTCGCATCGGCTCGGCGCCCCGGCAATGAGGTATACAAACCGCCTTTTATTGTCTATTATAAAATGGCTTATCGTCCCCACCTTTCACTTCATTACCGTTTTCATCAATCTTGGAAACAAGTTCATTTGCCCACACAACAGCCTCATCAACTGACGGAAGCACCAATGAAGCGTCTACAATCGTTGCATACGCATCTTCATATGTCTTTCGCCAACCATCACCAGCGACAATCTTCGGAGCCCATGCATGCTTCCGGCGATACTCAAACAGGCGCACACACGTTTTTCGAACTTCGACAAAATCAAGTGTGGAATGCCGTACGATGAGCTGAAGATCTATCAAATCATGCGCCCGCTCACTTCCCGGTTCTGATACCGCATGGAGTTTCTGCGCTATCTGATATGGAAGTCTCATTACTCGCAGAGCGGCCGGACACGGAAAAGACAACGTCTCAAACGCCTCTGCGAGATCTGGCGGAAGATACTCTTCATATTCATCGGCATCACCGATTTCGTTGTGGCCGATTTCTATCCGAATCGTCTGCCATGATCGCCCGCAATAACTCAACTTGATGTCAAACGGGATCATCACGTAGGATTCCGGGACATCTTTCGGTTTCGGCGGCGGCACATCGGAAAGAACGCCGGTAAAGCCGTTCCAGCCAACCTTCAACGCATCTTCGAGCTTTTGCTTGTAGTCCGCAAGTCCCATTACCCGCGCAGTATCCATATCACGGGTATAGCGGGTAAACTCGCCGCCATATCTGAACATCAAGGAACTACCTCCCTTCACTACACCATCAGGAAGGATTTGCCCGACAATGACATTCGCCATCGCTCGCGAGAATCTCACCGGATCTCCGCTCTTATCGATTTGATTTATGGCCTTGATCAGATTGACGCATGTATTGGGACGTTTCATCTTTTGAACTCCTTATTAAGCATTTCGACTTCGCCACTGCGAAGCAATCCCCTGCGAGATGCGTCATCTATCGCGCCATGCAAACGTTCCGTCATTAACTTGCCACGGCATTCAAGAATGACTCTAGCGAGATTCTGGCACCGAATCCCCTCAAAAACATCCTCGCTCGCCCCCTCTGGCTTCTTTACAAGTTCAATCCACCTCGGCAGAGCCTTGCGGACTCGACGACCAGTGGCAACCTGAACGCGTAACGGATTAACCATTGCCAGATTGTGCATGGCGAGAACGCTCTCACCCCAGAGCGCAGCATCCTTGCCGACTATCGCCACTGCCTCTGCATATCGGTCATATTCCGTTGACAGATAGTGCTCTATTCGATAGACCCCATGTCCAAGCCGAGTTAAGCGACCAAGCTTAACCCATTCAACGAGATCTTTTCGCCGAACCCCAAGCGATTCAGCGTCCATAGTGGTAATCAGGCCATAGTTTCCTATCGCCTGCTCACAAATCTGATCATATAGTGCCATGTCAAACAGTTCCCCTCCAAGGGTACATTTTGTCTAAGCGCGAGTATTATATCATATTTATAGCCGCTCGGCATAAAGGAAACCGCCAAAATGTTCCCCAACAAGGGAACATTTTGGCCATAAGTGCTATTGCGAAAAGTGATTGCCCTGTAGTACTGTGTAATATAACGCCGAGTCCCGTAGTATACTTCCAGTTTTCGCCGACGATCGGCGAAAGCAAGACAAAAGGAAACAAAAATGAAACCAAAGTTCTCAAAGGCGGAGAAAGAAAAAATCCTATCCCACTACTACAGCAACAATACGGAGGTCAAAGTGCTTGCCGCCCAATACGGCATCTCCAGGCAAACCATCTACAACTGGACAAAAGGCAAACGGAGACCATCCACCATTGTGCCGGCAACGACCAGACCTGCTCCAAACTGGAGGGATGTACGCATCTTGAAGATGCAACTTGAACGAGAGAAAAGAATCCGCAAAATACTCCAATATGCCAACGCAGCACTGAATTCCAGCATCAATGCCAGGCTCAATGCAATGGAAGGGCTATACAAGGAAGACCCCGTAAAATACAACATTCACATCCTCTGCGATGCGTTTGGTGTCACCCGGAGATTATTCTATGGGCATATCAAATACAACAAGCGCGATAACGCGTGGTGGACGATGAGGGACTCGAACCCCCGACCTTGACCGTGTAAAGGTCCTGCTCTAACCAACTGAGCTAATCGTCCAAAATCAAATCAATCAAGCTTCTTTCGAATGACGCGCTTGGCCTTGCCTTCAGTGCGCGGAAGCGCGCCTATCGGGAAAACGTCGCCTTTCGGCAGGAAGCCTAGTCGTTCGCGAAGATGCTTTGCAATGGTGTGACCCGTGACGCCAGGCTCCGCCTCGACGTTGATCGTTACATCCGTCATGCCGTTGCGTTCTTCAAGAATGATCTGGAACTCGTCCGCAACGCCAGGAATCTCCTTCAACGCCTGCTCAACCTGACGTGGATAGAAGTTGACGCCCTTCACGATGAGCATGTCGTCTGTACGGCCCGTGATGCGGTCGATCCTCAAGGACGTACGGCCGCATTCGCACTTCTCACGGCTAAGTATGCGCGAAATGTCGTGCGTGCGATAGCGGATGATCGGCATAGCCTCGCGAGTAAGCGACGTAAAGACGACTTCGCCGTATTCGCCGTCCGGCACAGGCGCACCTGTCACGGGGTCGACAATTTCAGTGATGTACTGGTCTTCGAACACGTGCAGACCGCAGTGGAACTTGCAGTCCTGCCCAGTCGTTCCGACGCCGCCGGTTTCAGTCATTCCGTAGATGTCAAAGCACTCGATGCCAAGACGACGCTCAATGCGAAGACGTGTCTCGTCAGAAAACGTCTCGCTGCCAAAAATGCCGACCTTGAGATATGGGAGTTCGCGCTCGCCCTCAGGGCACTCGTCAAGCTTCTCGATTAGACGCGGAACATACGAAACGACCGAAGCGAAACCCTTCGTCTTGAAATCCTTCATCAGCTTGATCTGGCGCTCGGTGTTGCCAGACGACGCCGGCACGGTGAAGAGCTGGGCCTTGCGCGCCCCATGATAGAAGCCGAAGCCGCCGTTGAAAAGACCGAACGTCGGAATGATCTGGAACGCATCGCCCTTCTCAAGCCCGGCCATCGCATAGCACCGCGCCATGCACTCCGCCCACTGCAGGAGGTCCGCCTTTGTGTATGCCATCACGACAGGCGTTCCGGTAGAGCCGGACGACATGTGGAATTCAAGGAGATCCTTGCGATCGACGCAGTTCATCGCGAGCGGATACGCATCGCGAAAGTCGTCCTTCGTAAAGAACGGCAGCTTCGCGAGATCGTCAAGGCTCGTGACGTCCTCCGGCGAAGTCACGCCGCCCTTTTGAAGACGCTCGCGATAGAACTCGTTGCCCCATACGCGATTGAGCGACTTCTTGAGCCCCTCAAGCTGCACGGCGGCGTATTCGTCACGCGAAAGAGTTTCTTTTTCCCTGTTCCACATCATATGGCTGTCGGTTTTTAGTGGTTAGTCGTTAGGGTGTGGCGGCGGCGCGGCCTAAGGCAAACGCCTTCTTGTTGATTTCGAGAAGCTTGGCCTTTGGACCCGAGAGAAGATCTTCCATCGCCTGAAGCCATTTGTCTTCGGCAAACGGACAGAGCGCGGAAAGAGCACCTGCGATGACCATGTTCATCGTGCGGGCGTTTCCCACTTCTTCCATCGCAATCTTCATCGCATCGACCAGGACGAGTTTCTTGAAAGCCTTGCGCACCTTGCCGTCAAGGTTCTCGACTGGCGGCTGCTGACCGGACGACACCGTGACCGGAATTAGGTATAGATCGTTAACAAGAGCCGTGCCGCTCTTCGCGAGAATGCCGACGTTGCGCAACGCTTCGACCTTGTCGAACGAAACGAGAATGTCGGCTGTGCCTTCCTGAATTATCGGGGACGCGACCTCGTCGCCGAAGCGCACCTGGCTCGTCACGGAACCGCCGCGCTGGGCCATGCCGTGTATTTCAGACTTCTTAACGTCGAAACCGCTCTTCGCGGCGGCCTTTGCAAGAAGATCCGCCGTCAATATGATTCCCTGACCGCCGACGCCGACAAGGGAAACATTCACCGTCTTCATGCCTCGACCCTCTCGACAGTGATCTCTGGGTCAATCTCCTGAAGGCCGGCCTCGATGCCCTGCTTGAGCGTCATCATCGCGAACGGACAGGTGCCGCAGTGGCCTACGAGCTTGAGCTTGACGACCTTACCCTCTATGCCGACAAGTTCCAGGTCTCCGCCGTCGGCCTGCAGCCCGGTACGAAGCTCTTCAAGCTTTGATTTGATTTTTTCTTCCATTGCCTTTTCCTCGATTGGTGTGTATTATATCAAAAAGAAGACCACTTGCGCACATCATTGACCATACTTTTTCATCTCGTCCTGAACACGCCTCTTCGTTTCCTCGTCTGGTGCAACGACTATTCCGCGCAGTTCGCATGGCGCCCAATGGTTTGTCCACGACGTATCGTTGAACGCCGCGTCGAACGAAAGCTGGTCTGGCAACACGTCGTCTGTAGTGCCGGCGCGGCCATCGGGACCTTTCGAGTAAAGTACGGGATGCCCGCCTTCTGCACGAGGTTCATATACGTAGTCGTTGCCCCACGGGTCTTTCACGATGTGGTTCACGTAGGGCCCGTCCCATCCTTTGTGGAGAGCGCGAACCTTCCGTATGTCGTTCGGCTTCCTGTACGCAAGCACGACAAGGCCTTCCTCCGCTGAAGGATATTCGCCGACATGAAACTTGTAGCGACCGAGCGCGACGGAAAGAGAGTCCATCGCCTTTCTCGCCTGCAGGTCGTTGCGCTCGATTCTTTTCTTGCCGAGCGTTATTCCGCCGCGCATGAGCTGCGGAACGACCATCGCGCCGACAACGACGAGAACAAGTATGACCATTCCGTAGAAGAGCGGCCCCTTGCGCGCAAACGCCGAGTTGTCGGCGAGCTCCGCTTTCTTGCGCTCGTATTCGAGCGCTATCGCCTTCACCGCGGCCTTCGGAGACTTGCCGCCGGGAAGCGGCTTCTTCGGACGAAACTTCTTTTTTAGCTCACTATAGTCAACCATGGTCTATCCACCTTTTCTGTTTACGCGTATTTTACCATTTTCTTCATCCGCATGTAATGTGTGATTCGCAGTATTTCCCGCGCCTACGCTCGCACCGCTCCACCAAAGCGTCACCAATCGCCATCATCATCTTCGTCTGCCATCAGACTATTGAATGCGCCACCTGTGCCGTCGCCGCCTTCCTCGTAGACGTCTGGCACGCCGTAGTGTCCTTCCTCGCTGAAGTGCTTGTCTTCATGGAAGCCAGTATATCCTTCACCTTCTTCCCAAATAAGGCCGCCGTCCTCAACTTGCCCGCGATAGGCTCCAGAGTCGTCGTAGAAGCTCCCGTCATCCTCCATGTACCCCATGTAGTTATGCCCGCCCTCACCATGCAACCACCCAGCCTCGTCTCGATAGCCGACGTAAGTGCCGCTGGAATCGTAATACGTGCGCTCCCTTGACGGGCTTTCGTCTGCATCGTCTTCGTCCTGACCATCATCCTCGTCTGGATTATCCTCTTCGTCATAGTAATAATAATAATCGTCATCATCGGAAGACCGGTGGAGCATTGGCGATTTACTGCCATGTGAAACTGACTGCCGACGACTCCAAACCTGGACCTCTGGCATTTTCTCCTTGATGAAAAAGGCAAGCTTCGCTATCAACACAATGATCCAGACACTCACGCCTATCGTCGTATGAAAGCCGTATGCAAAGATTACCAACATCGATATCCAGAATATCCACCACATCAAATTGGCTTCAACGCCACGAACGCGCCCCATGATCATCTTCATTACTACAAGATCGACCACGTCTCTCATAAAACACCTCTGATGTGTAGTTGGATTGTTCTCATGCGCCAAGTTGTCTTATCTCCGAATTGTCTTCAATGCACCTTCGAATAGTTGTCAGCCCACTCATAGAGTTTATCGCTCAGGCTGCTACACTCGTCGTTATCGCATTGATCGTTGTCTGTTTCCTCGCCTTGGCACTGCGCAAGCCAATAATCAGACAGTTCCCTGTCTGCCTCTACGCCTATTCCAGCCCGGAATATCTCTCCTAACTTACGCTGGCTCTGCGGATCGCCGCGCAACGCAAGCACGGCAAACAGCTTTTCGGACTTGCCCCTGTGCAATCTACAGGCCTTCTTGAAAACGCGTTTTCGCAATTCTGACAACGTGCCAGATGGAATATCTAGAAATCGGAATGGATTGACCACAGATCCTTCGCTTACTCCAACCGCGCGAACGGTTCTTGCCATCATCTCGTCACCACGATTCTTCGCCAACTCAAGTGAACGGCGGAGCATCTCGTCCACGCGAACCGTCGTTTCGTCACAAACCGACGTCCTCCACTCTACCACATCCTCAAGCGCCCTAACTCCGCCATCTCGCAACGCTTTTATCGCAGACTCAATCTGGCTATACGTCAATTCATTATTATGCAAATCCCACGGACTACAGCAAACATGCCAATACAAGAAGAAGCTTTTCAGGTCCTTGTTTCTATGTATGGTCACAAAGAATTCTTCATCGGCAGCGTCCCGTATCAATGCCTCCCGCCATCCTGTGCCCTGTTTGAAAAACTCCAGCATGGTGGCAACGTCATTTACAACTTCATAACTTCTGCCAGGCGTATCGTGATACGATAGAGTCGCCTCGAGACCTCCGACAACTTTGTCGATACCGCTCAACACCGTATAAGAATCAATATGCCCATGTCTATCAAACACCATCATAAGTTGATACGGACGCGACCACTCAAAACTATATTGTTCGTCTATTGATTCACATGACTTAGCCGTGTCACTAAGACGTCTGAACTCGAACCGCACATACATCCTTCCATCCGCGTACCGCCGCGCCTCGCGCACCTTGGCTGTAAGCTCAAGGTCTTCACGCAGCTCAAGTAAATCCATCTTAGCTGCGCCATCAAGCGACCCAAGCGACCTTAGATACAACTCCTTCTCGTCTTCAGCGAGGGCAACAGGCTCGAAGTCGCCCTTCAAGTTGGCGAAGAAATCGTTGAACATCTTGAATCCAGGCAGACTTCCTGTGATGCTTTTCTCCATGGTCATACGTCCTTCATGTAGATTTCGATACAAATATTAAGCCAATGGTCTTCCAGTTCCTTTCGGATAACATTTGCCATCAGCAACTTACCGGCGTCCATGAGCCTTGCAAGAATGGGATTGTGGCGTCGTGGTACATAGCCAAGTTTCTCGCCGTCAACCGTTTCAACCTGAATCGCAAGGCCGTCGTTTTCGTTCTCAGGCTCACGCTTGAGCGCAAGTGCCGTGCCGACATCAATGTCCTTTGCTTTGATAAGCATGTCGTCAATGTACATCGTCCTGGCTACATGGCACTCCAACAGGAATATGTCCCGTTGGAACGGCATGGGCATGTCCTTGAGCCTGTCCGCAAGGTCGAGCCAGTTGTCCTTGACTATGGCAATGTCATTCGCCATCCTTCCAAAGCCTTTCGTATTCCTTGATACAGTCCTCAAGTGCCGCAATCTGTGCATTAAGCTGAGCCTGCCTTTGTCCGAGAAGTTCCTTGTCCCCAAGTAGGCCCTCATAGGAGAATGGGACAACAGATTTCATTCGCTCCAGTTCATGTGCCAGCTCCCGACTTTTCACCTCAAGCCGCTCACATGAATCACGCAGCCCTGTCATTCCGTCAGGCGATGAACTAAATTCCATTCCGCCAGAAATGACACCGTCAACAAGCGACACAAGAAACTTTACGTTAGTCCAATCCTTTTCTGCGTATGACTTCTGAATCTGGTTCCAGAGATCGACAGCAGACTTCGACAAACCAGGATTGATATCTGGATGCAGCTTTTTCACGGCAACTAGGTATGCATAGCGGAGGTCTGCCGTCTCCTCTTCGGAAAGCGAGCTTGCATGGAACTTAAGCGCTGCCTCCTTTATCTCCTCGATATGCTTCTTTATCTCGGAAAGGTACTCTTCGAATTCCTTGTCTAGTTCGGACTCTATCGCCACGAAGTCTGGCTTTTCTCCGCGATTCAAAGCCTGTTGTCGAAGTGCAAACCGCCGCTTCCATCGGTTCACATCGGTTTTTAGTTCAAAGACGCTATGCTCAAGTTGCCCCACAAGCATCATGTAACTGGCCTTGAGATTTGGGCCAACAACTTCTACAAGATGGGTGTAAAGCTCGATCTGGTTCGCCACACGCTCCTTGAGCGCGGCATGGCGGAGCTTAAGATTCTCAAACTCCCTATTCTCTCCGACTTCATTGCCCGACATTGCATCCCCCTCTTCTCATCGCTTCCAACCCCATGTAATGCTCCTTCGATCTTCCTGGCATCACCCTGATTAGATATTGCAAGTCTTCAATCTCAAGAGAATCCTCTACCTCGTCCCTGGCTTTGCGGTATTCCTCACGTTCCTCATGGGACATTTCATTCTTGTAAAAGCTGTAATACATTGCGAGACCAATTCTCGCCCTGGCACGTACAGACGCAAAGTCACGCACCTTTCTCCATGCCTCACCATTACCTGTGCCGTTGACAAAGTGACTAATTGCATCGTTAATATTTCTCACCCCATCCTCCTTCTAAGGCGAAATCTGACGTCCGACGGCGCGAACAAGCGGGAAGCAATCCATCCTTTCGCAATTTATCCTTAATGCTCCTTTTGTTATCCGTGGCACATCATACCATATTTTCATGAGAAAGTGCCACGGATAGGGCGCATCATATCTCGCACTCTTTACCCAATCCTCATCCCCAGATGTATTGCGATCGTGGTAGCGAGGAAGCCATCGGGGATGTTGTAGGGGTCGCATTCGCGGTCGTCGGCGTCGAGAAACCCGACGGACTTCACCTCAAATCGCATCTGCTCCGGTGGCTGTCCGGGATGCCCATAGCCACGCTGTAGCTTGACCGTCTTTATGCCAATCGACTTCGAAAGGTTGCGCGGCGAAAGGTCGCGGTACTCAGTCGTCTTGCGCCCCGCCTCGATTGCGTCGTAATACTCGCCCTTCAGCACAAAATACCCCTCGCCCGACAATAAGATGGAATCCTCTCCACAGACATGTCCACATTAAAGTCGCACACGGCGACAAAGAAATTTGGTATAATCCAAACATTGCAATATTTGGATTCACGACAATGATGCGGATTCCCGCAGAAAGAGGCAAGATGAAGGAAGTATGGGAACTTTGCAGGCGGCTCAACAACCCGACGCGGCTGAAGCTGCTGATGGACGTCTATTCACCAAAGCTCGACGACGGGCTTAACGTTGGAATAGCGATGGATGACAACTCGCTTAAGCAGTCCGCGACAAGCGCCCACCTGTCTGCACTCGCGTCTCTTGGCGTCATCCGCAGATGCAGGTCAGGAAGATTCGTGAACTACTACCCGGAGATTTCCGAGGAGTCGCCTCGCGTGGCGGAGATCGCAAGGCTGATACGCGAACGAGTGCGAAGAAATCCACGCGACCTCGCCTTCGCGGACGTTTTTCCGGTGATGATGAACGCATTCCGGGCTAAGGCTGTGGCGAACATAGCGCTCACGGACGGGATACCACTTCTTGAACTCGCCGAGAAATACGACAAGGAGATGCGGCTCGTGACGCGGGATCTCAAGCCTGCAGTCGAGGGCGGAATGCTGTCCGTCAGCGCCGAAGGCCCCGACGGCATCTACACCTATATTCCGCCAGCCGACCCCATCGCCCGCCGAATCGTCGAGCTATCCGTCTGACCAGACCTAATCCAGATATTGCAATATGTGGATTGGTCGGGGCGATGTGCATAACTGACTGCAACGTAGTAGCCATTACATTCCTGAGTCAACTTCCTCTTCTTTCAATACTGCCAATGCAACTTCCAGCGCTCTGTTAAGATTATTCTGTTCTTCAACAGACATTGGCTTTATGCCAGACATTCTCCCTGCTTTCTTATTTGAGAGGCAATTGCAAAACCTCGCGAATTCGGTAGGGCGGGCTGACCCCAGCCCGCCGCGGCGGCGTGAGGTCACGCCGCCCTACCAGGTTTTGCAATTGCCTCTTGAATCTATCTGAGGAGCACGCAATAGATCAATAGCCTCCTTAATTGCATACATGAGTTCGCTCATCCTGTGCTTGCTGGCGAAAAACCCACCCCTATATTTCCTGCATTTCGCCATGTCGAAGTGAACCAGTTCCCATAGAGTACAAACCCCAATGTTGTTAAGCATGTTTTTGACTCTTACAGGTGTCCCCTCCAGTTCCCCAAGAGACAGATTCTTGACCGAATCGGGAATTGCGGCATCATCAAGAGTCCTGGCCGTCCGCAGGAGTTCGTCAATCCTTGCGGCGTAAGCCTCGATTTCCTTCGCTTTCTCTGCTGAAATTGGAATTCTCATTTCTGATTTCTCCTTCTATCCAATCCTCCGGCCAAGGTGTATCGCAATCGTTGCGGCGATGAAGGCGGGCGGTATGGCGTATGGATCGCATTCGCGGTACTCCGTCATCTTCCGCCCTGACTCAATCGCGTCGTAATGCTCGCCCTTCAGCACAAAGGCCTCCCGCCCTGCGCACTTCGACTAGCACTCTTAAGCAATCTCAGTCCCCTTTGCGCTCGCCTGTCCCCAACATCCACTGGACTCCGTTCCTCATGCCCATCAGCGCAAATGGAAGCACCAGTATCTGCGCTATAAACCACAGCACCCCAAGCGTGTACTTGATGGCATCCCATTCCCTAGACTTTCCCACCTTCCTGTACGGCACACCAACATAGTAGCAATGCTCGCGCTCTCTCATCTCGTATTCTGCCGCACTCCTCTTCCGCATCGGCAGGTACCGCCTGTGCTGCTCTGGACTCTCGAATATGTGTCCCCCATTCATGTTGAATATACGACACAGATTCCCAGTGCGGACCCGACGCTCTATCTCGTCGACATCCCACCCTCTGTCATCCCACATCTCGTCACAATCTACGGAAACCCATCCTCTAGGTATCGTGTTCATGTCGCGTCTCTCCTTATCCAATTCTCTTCCCCAGATGTATCGCGATGGTTGTTGCGATGAAGCCCTTGGGGATGG
>Ga0265299_10004128_pt1 | contig 13872 bp, 13 predicted proteins | sample AusTroGonzalo_MG_4_FD_193485 | JGI IMG/M metagenome (GOLD analysis project Ga0265299, IMG submission 193485) | Bovine rumen microbial communities from tropical cattle in Woodstock, Queensland, Australia - Gonzalo_02 | ecosystem: Host-associated > Mammals > Digestive system > Stomach > Rumen ...
AGTTCCACGGCGCGTAGGCCGGCAGCCTGCGCTTATTTCCTCTTGCGGAAACTGAAATAATATCCGACGCCGAGACGGACAGAGAACGGATGCGTCGGGCCTTCGAAGTAATTCGGGCCGCCCAGGAAGTTCTCTACGAAAGCAGGTGTCTGCTCATTCAGAACGCCGAAATCGAAGCCGGCGAATACCTTCATATGATTCCAAAGCTCCACTCCTACCGTCAAGCCGAGGTCGAGATTGAACCGGTAGTTGTATCCCAGCGCAATGGGATTGACAGGGGAAGAGCCGACATTGACGCCGAAAACCGGGCCGTAATGCTCGTTGGTCATCACCCAGTGTAAAGAAGGACCGAGGTCATAGAAGAGATTCAGCTTTTCTTTCAAAGGGGTAACGCGGCCGAAGTGGAAGGGGAACTCCATGGAGTTGGTATAATAGTAGAACTCATCGGGGCTCGATTTCCTGCTCCGGTAGCTTGAACTTTCGAAGCGGGGAGTGGCCGACACATACCAGTTGCCCTTCATGAGATATCTGAACTGCAGCTCGCCGAAATAGCCGGGGGCGAACGTAGCGTTTTTATAAGTATCTCCGCCGAGAACGCCGCCCGAAGCAGCCCCGATTGAGAACTGAGCGCTGGCGGAAACTGTGGCAAAAAGAACAAAGCAAGCTAACAGCAGAATCTTCTTCATCTTTCACGAATTAGTAATTGACGCAAAAATAGCATTATTTTTCGAAGTGTTGATAATCCTTGAGGCTTGTCCATGAGCCGCCCCACGTGAAGCCGTGACTGGTGAACAACTTGTATGCCAGATCGGCCTCATCGATTTTGTACGGGAAGTCGGCACTGCGGTCGATGTACGCCCCGGCTGTGGACGGCTGTAGAATCGTCTTTCCGTCTGAAATCTTGATGTACGGATTGTAAAGCGGATTGAGGTCTACAGCCATGCCTCGGGCATGATTGGACAGTTTGGTGGAGCCTGCAATCGCACGGTAGCAGAACGAAGAGCTGTTGTTGGCACGCATCGAAGTCTCGTCGTCAGCCCCGTATTCATCAATGGGCACCATCCGTTCTATCGGATAGGACTGATGGTACAGTTCCCTGAAAATCTCAAGCAGGTCGGCTGCAATGGCCTTGTTGCATATCATCAAACCGCACAGGGTGTCCCTGTCGAGATTCACATGAAGAACGCGGATGCAACACAACTCATCCAGGCTTATCAAAGCCCCTTCTGCGGGATATGAACCGCCTTCTACCATCTTCGCCGCCATTGTGCTGTCAATCGGAAGAGCCACGAAGCAACTGTCCTCCCCGCCCAGGGCGGCTATGTCCGATGCGGCCACGCACTGGCCTGCAACCCACCCGGCGCGTGGAGCAGACTCATCGGCGCGGCCTCGGTTGCATCCGGATACGGCACTGGCGGCAAGCAGCACAATCAGCAGAATCCTTGTCATTTGTTGAGTTTTGTAACGCTGACGTTACGGAACTCGAGCGGCCCTCCTTCGCTCTGGAGAGCGATATAACCCTCAGTATAGTTCTTGTTGGTGACGTGGTTCTGATGCACTCCGTTTATGGTGATGTCAACTCCGCCGTCGCTGGTAATCACGATTTCGGCGAGGTTCCACTCGCCGTCCGGCTTCTCGCTGGAATCATTTTCCTTGCGGACCATGGGGAATCTGGGACGTTCGCCGCCTTCAGGAACGTCAAGCTCCTTAACGTCAGAGCCGCCGAGCAGCACTACGTCACCGGCCGAACCTGCCTTGAGCTGGCATTCGATGGCATTGGGCCAGCAGAGCAGCCCGTCCTGCACAAGGCTGAAGATGCCGCTGTTGCTGCCCTGTCCCACCCAGCGCCATTCAACGCTGAGCTTCACGTCCGTGTATTTCTCGTTGGTGCGCATGAAGCCGAAGGGCTGGCCTGCAACGCGGATATTGCCGTCAACTACGCTGAAAACGTCGGCAGGATTCACGTCAGGGTCATTGGCAAAAAGGGTCCATCCGTCGAGGTTCTCGCCGTTGAACAGTTGGATTGTTTCGGGTTTCTGGCTGCAAGAGCAAACAAGCAGCGCCAGGACGGCCGCTGCAATTAAGGAAAGCCTTTTCATAATATCGATCTTTTTACTTGTGTTGCTATCAATCTGCAATATTCTGCATATACGTCGTCAACCACCTGGCCCCAGCTGCGGTAGATATCCCTGAAAGCACCTTGGGACACTTTATTGTAGTAATCTTCGTCAGAAAGAATCCGGATGATCTTGTCAGCGTATTTTTCTTCGTCCGCCTCACCGATGAATCCGTTAACATCCTCGGTCACATTGCCGGCGGTGCGGGCTCCCCTCAGGAAAAGAGCCGGTGTGCCCTGGCAGGCCGCCTCTATCTGCACCAGGGAATTGGCGTCGTAGAGCGATGGAAAGAGGAAGAGTTTTGCACGGCTGTATATCTTTTCGAGCATGGCTCTTTCCTTGACAAGGCCGCACATCACCACATCATCCCTGAGTCCGCACTCCGCAACGAGCCTGTCAAGCTTGTCTTCGTCCTGCCCCTGTCCCACGAAGAGCATCTTGAAGCGCAGGCCCTTCGCCTTGGCTATCTTCAGGGAACGGACTATGAAATCTATGTTCTTTATGAAGTTGATGCGGCCGGTGAAGAGCAGCACCGTGTCGTCGGCGGCAAGGCCGTACCTTGCATTGACCTCGGCAGCAGCCGCCGCCCGGTCAGCAACCGGGAGATGGTCCGTGGCATTCTGCTTGACCTTGCACGGGGCAGTCAGGCCATATTCATGGATGCAGAGCTGCCTGATGGCCTCATTCACCGTCCAGCACTCGTTGCAGGCGTTGAAGATGCTCATAATGGTCTTCATCGCAAGATTCACTGAAGCCTCAAGTTTAAGCGTCCTCTCAAAATCCCGTTTGTACTGGGAGTGGATTGTGGCGACCACCGGCACATTGTGGAGCTTGGCGTAGTTCAGGCCGATCAGCCCGACCGAGAAGGGCGAGTGGATATGCACCAGGTCGAGCTGACTCGTTATAAGCGTGGCATCGAAAATGGGGTCGAGATAAGGCATGGGAACCACGTAATCGAACTTGCCGAACCTCAGGGTAGTGCACCTTATGACATTGTAGGGAACTTTCCGGTCTCCGTTCTTTTCGCCTCCAGGAGCGAAGACGATCACCTCGCATTTGTCTCCAAGGCCGCGGGCATAGCTGTCCACCACCTTAATCACACCGTCCACCATCGGGTAGAAGGCATCTGTGAAGAGACCGATTTTCATGACCCGGACTTTTTTATCAGTTCCCTGAATTTGCTCGGGGGCATCCCGATCCTTTTCTTGAAAACGGAGTGGAAGGCCTGGCGGTTGTTGAAGCCGCAGTTCTCCCCTATAGCTTCCACGGTGTAGATGTCGTTGACCGGGTCGCTGAACAGAGCCACCGCCTTGGTTACCCTGTAGTTGTTCATGAAAGTCGGGAAATTGCAGCCGAACACCTCGTTTATGAAATGTGACAACCTTGCCTTGGTGACACCTGCCATCCTTGCAAGAGAATCTATCGACAGGTTCTTGTCAAGATATATTTCCCTGGCTTCAAACAGTTCCCTGAGATTGCCAAGAAGTTTAAGGTCGGCATCGTCGCGTACCTTTGCCCTGTCGAAATCGTAGTCGAAGTTAAGCACTTCCGGAATGGCCTGGACCTCCGCACTCTTGGACAGGATGTTGCGCAGGCTGCGGCTCTTGTCGGCATAGAGATATGCAAGGAATGCCGCGGCGCCGGCCAAGAATATTATCAGGGCTCCCTCTCCCACCGAAAGCTGTCTTTTTTTGGGATGCATGGAAAGAAGCTCTTTGTAGATGGCTCCGGCAGCTTCGAAATCTCCCTTCTCATAGAATCCGTCGGCCTGTCTGACAAGCGAATTGAACTCAGCCCTCTGTGTCGTGTTCCAGTCCACCCATATGCTGATTATCGCAAAAGCGGCAATCAGCAGAGCTGCGTAAAGTATGGTTTTCCATTTTTTGGACATAGTCGAAACGGATTTATGACATGCAAATTTAAATTATTTACGTAAATATTGCTAAAGCATTACAGCAGCAACGATATCCTTACATATCGGGCGGGCTTTTCCGGCAAATTTTAGTACCTTTGGCGGATGTAAATCCGAAAAACGACATGGATAATTTCAACATAAGCGGAATCCAGCAGGTCGGTGTCGGCTGTATGGATTTCTACAAAAGCTGGCAATGGTACATAGACCGTTTCGGGGCTGATGTCAGGATTCTCGAAGACGACACCGTCGCAGAAAGGATGCTGCCCTACACCGGGGGCAAGGCGCAGAAACGCCATGCCTGCATCGCTGTCAACCTTCAGGGCGGCAGCGGTTTTGAAATCTGGCAGTATTCAGAGCGCAGGCCCTGCCCTGCAGCCTTCGACATTTCTGTCGCCGACACCGGCACTTTCGCCGCAAAACTGCGCAGCAGGGACGTCGCTGCCTTCCACAAGGAGCTCAGCGCCGCATACAAGGAAGTCGGCCCTCTGGCGGAAGATCCGGCCGGCAGGCCCACCTTCTGGATCAGGGATCCCTGGGGCAACCATTTTCAGGCAGTGGAAGACAGCTATGTCTTCATCGACTGCAAACGGGCCAACGGCGGAGTCTGCGGAGCCGCAATCGGCGTCACCGACATGGACCGCTCAGTGGCTTTCTACTCCGAAGTCCTCGGTTATGACAAGGTCATATACGACAAGACCGGCAAGTTCGACGACTGGAGCATAATGCCGGGCAGCGAAGGCCGCTTCCGCAGAGTGCTGCTCGAAACTTCCAAACCCCGGCAGGGTGCATTCAGCGCATTGTTCGGAAAAAGCTCGCTTGAGCTGGTGCAGCCTCTCGACCGCTCTCCCAGGAAAATCTTCGAAGGCCGCTACTGGGGCGACCCCGGCTTCATCCAGGTCTGCTTCGACGTCACAGGCATGAGGGCCCTCGGCGAGCACTGCGCCGCCAAGGGACATCCTTTCACTGTTGACAGCTGCCCCAATGACGAGCGCTTCGACATGGGAGAAGCCTCAGGACACTTCACCTACATCGAAGACCCCGACGGAACACTCATTGAATTCGTAGAAACACAGAAAATACCCGTGCTCAAGAAGCTCGGCATCTATATTGACATGACAAAACGCGACCCGTTCAAGCCTCTGCCGAAATTCCTTTTCCGGCTTATGGGTCTTACAAGAATCAAAACCTTACAAAAATGAAAGACATATTCGACAGGATTAAAGAATCTACAGGAGGCCCCATAGGCCAGTGGAGAGACAAGGCTGAAGGCTACTACGCTTTTCCCAAGCTCGAGGGCGAAATAGGCCCGCACATGCGTTTCAACGGCGAAGACGTGCTGTGCTGGAGCCTCAACAACTATCTCGGCCTAGCAAACCACCCCGAAATCCGCAAGACTGACGCCGAAGCGTCTGCAAGATGGGGTCTGGCATATCCCATGGGCAGCCGCATGCTGACCGGCAACTCAGTGCTCCACGAACGGCTCGAGAGGGAACTGGCAGACTTCGAACGCAAGGAAGCCGCATTCCTCTTCAACTTCGGCTATCAGGGCATCGTATCGGCAATCGACTCGCTGCTGAGCCGCCACGACGTAGTGGTTTTCGACGCAGAGGCCCACGCCTGCCTGCTCGACGGCAAGCGTCTGCACAGCGGCAAATCCTTCTCATACAAGCATAACGACATCGCAAGCTGCGAACAGAAGCTGAAAGTGGCCACCCAGCTCGCCGAGGAGCAGGGAGGCGGAGTGCTGCTGATTACAGAAGGCGTATATGGCATGACCGGAGCCCTCGGAATACTCGACCAGATCTGCGCCCTCAAGAAGAAATACAAATTCAGAATGCTCATCGACGACGCCCACGGCTTCGGCGTGATGGGTCCTGAAGGCCGAGGCACCAGCGAGCATTTCGGAGTGATGGACCAGGTCGACATCTACATCGGCGCATACGCCAAGTCAATGGCCATCATCGGCGGCTTCATTGCCAGCGAAAAGCAGATAATCGACTATCTGAAATACAACATGCGCTCCCAGATTTACGCCAAGGCTCTTCCCATGCCGATTGTGGAAGGCTGCCTGAAGCGTCTCGAGATCATCCGCTCAGCCGAAGGCGACGAGCTGCGCAAGAAGCTGTGGACGGTGACACGCCGCCTGCAGAAAGGCTTCCGCGACCTGGGCTTCGAAATAGGCCCGGCAGAAGCCTGCGTAACCCCCGTCCATGTGTACGGAGGCACGGAGCAGGCCATGAACATGGCGCTCGACCTACGTGAGAAATATCACATATTCTGTTCTGTCGTCATCTACCCCGTCATTCCTCAGGGCATGGTTATTTTCCGAATCATCCCCACTGCGGCTCACAGCATAGAAGATGTCGATTACACCCTCAATGCATTCAAGGAGATTAAGGAGAACCTGGCAAAGGGAGTCTATGACCATGAAACACCTGACCTGGGCACTCTTCTGAAACGCTGAGCGAACCTGACATGAGCAACAAATACAAACTTATATGCACGGCCTGCGGCGCAGACTGCGGCGATTTTGCAGACTGGTTCGCACACGACCAGAAATGCAGCTGCGGCTGCCAGAGGGCCGAGGCCGTATATAACGCCGACTACAGCAAGCTGTTTGAAGGCGAAGACCACCGGAACAGCCTGTTCCGCTATTTCGACTTCCTGCCCCTTGAAGACCGCGCCAACATAGTTTCCTGCGGTGAAGGAGCCGAGCCTGTTGAAGAATGGGATTTCCTCGAGGAGTATGCAAAAACGAATCACGGCGTGGACTGCAGGGTCTATGTGGTGCGGAACGACCTCAACGCCGGCAGCGGAACTTTCAAGGACATAGCCGCTGCGCTCGGAGCATCGGTTTTCAAGGAGAAGGGCATAAAGAACTTCTGCCTCGCCTCCACAGGCAACGCAGCCACGGCTTTCAGCCGCTACTGCACCCTTGCAGGAGTGACCTTCGACGTGTTCATGCCCAACGACGTATGCAAGGACACAGCCGACACCATTCGCTCTCACGGTCAGAAGCTGCATATATCCGAAGGGGGATACGGCGCCGCCAAGAAGGAAGCCGCTGACTTCCACTCCAGCGAACATGTGCTCATCTCCGCAGGCAACATCGACCCCATCCGTGTCGAAGCCAAGCGTACGATGGCTTTCGAGTTCATCCGCCAGATCGGCAGGATGCCCGACGTGTTCTTCCAGGCAGTGGCCGGAGGCACCGGCCCCATCGCCCTCAACAAGGGTGTGAGGGAGCTTCAGAAACATTACGACAGCAGCATCACCATGCCGCGCCTGATACTCGCACAGCAGGACACCTGCGACCCCATGGTCAGGGCATGGGAGAAAGCCACGGCTGAAAACTTCCCTGAAGGCTGGGAGAAGGACTTCCCCTCCGTGGTTCCCGAGACCAGGATTTCAATCCTTACCGCCGGCACTCCCGGCATGTACCCCGTAGTCGCCCCCATGGTCCGCGCAAGCGAAGGAGGCTTCGTAAGGGTGAAGGAATCCGAACTTGCAGGCCTTGCCAAAATCATTGAAAGCCACACCGGAGTCATCTTCGGCCCTGCATCCATGGTATGCTTCGCCGGCTTCTTCGAAGCTCTTGGGAAGAATATGATACGGCAGGGAGAAACCATACTGCTGAACATCGGAGAGAGTTGTGACAGGGCGGGATGGTTCCGCAAAGAAGTGGAGGACTGCAAATGAACGTATGGATTACAGGCGCCTCTTCCGGAATGGGACAGGCCACGGCATACAGCTTCGCATCGAGAGGCCACAATGTGATACTCACCGCACTCGAGGCCCCGGAACTATACACCACGGCTGAGGAATGCGCCAGAAAGGGCGCGCCTCAGGTGAAATGCCTGCCCTTCAACCTTTTGGACACCAAGGACATTCCTTCTTTGGCAGAGCAGGCATGGAACGCGTTTGAAGGCGGAGTCGATGTGCTTTACTGCAACGCAGGCATAAGCCAGAGGACTAACGTCATTGACACCGACGAAGCCATGATACGCAAAATCATGGAGCTTAACTACTTCTCCCCCGTCCTGCTGGCCAAGGAGATACTGCCGAGGATGCTGGAGCGCGAACCGAAGGACGGCCTGCGCGGCCGGATTGCAGTGACCACAAGCATCAACGGACGCTTCGGCTTCCCGCTTCGCTGCGCCTACAGTTCTTCGAAGCATGCCCTGTACGGATTCTTCGAGACCCTTGCCGCGGAAAACTACGATCAGGGCATACGCGTGACCATCGTCTGCCCGGGGCGTGTAAGGACAAACATCTCATTCTTCGCACTCGAGAAAGGTGGCAGGCAGCACGGAAAGCTCGACGCAGGCCAGGCCTCCGGCCTTTCATCCGAAAAAGCCGGGGAGATAATCTGCAAGGCCATACTGAAGCACAAAAGAGAAGTGCTCGTAGGCCGCAAGGAACTGTTGATGGTCTATATCAAGAGATTCTTCCCCGGTCTGTGCGCAAGGCTCAGCAGGAAGATAGCACCTATGTAAGTTTGGCCATAAGGCGCTCACCGCATGCGGCCGCATTGTCGAGGATTTCCTGTTCTCCTTCGACTTTGCGGCCCCGCATTATTATGCGGCCGTCGCAAATGACGGTATCGACGCAGGAACTGTTGGCAGAATAAACCAGATTCGCCTCGAAATTGTAATTGGGCGTGAACCAGACATTGTTCATGTCAATGAGGACTATGTCTGCAAGCCGTCCTTCTTCTATCCGTCCGGTATTGAGCCTGATGGCCTTTGCCGCATTCTCAGAACCAATCTTCAGAAGGGTGTCGAGAGGAATTGCGGCCGGATTCTTCCGCCATGCCTTCTGGAGCAGGGCGGCTGTCTTTAGTGCCTCCATCATGTCGAGGTTGTTGGAACTGCCGCAGCCGTCCGTGCCGAGGGTGACATTCGCTCCGGCGGCCATAAGCTCCTCCATCGGGAACTTGTACCCGCTCGAAATCTTGAGGTTACTGTTTATATTATGTACTGCCGTAACACCGTGGGAGCCCATAATCTCAATGTCATGAGGGCTGAGCCAGAGGCTGTGCGCAGCGAGCACCCTTTCGCTGAGTATGCCAAGGCTTTCGCAATATTCCACGGGCGAGAGGCCCCATTTGTTGCGGGCGTCTATGATCTCCTGCTCCGTCTCTGAAAGATGGATGTGCAGCAGCAGGTCATGCTCCTGCGCAAACTGAGCGGCCCATATCATGTTCTCTTTGCATACGGTGTATGGAGCGTGGATTGACACGGCGAACATATTGCGGGATGAGAATGACTCTGACACTTTGTATGCGCGCTCGAGAGCCCTTCTCTCCTTCTCGGCCTTTACCATGTCGCCATTGTCGAGCATGCAGTACGAATGCACGGAGCGTATGCCCATCTCGTCAACCGCCTTCGCAGAGATTCCCACCCCCCAGTACATGTCGTTGAAGCAGGTAGTTCCTGTCTTGATCATTTCAAGGCAGGCGAGTTTGTTGCCCCAGTATAGGATTTCTTCGTCGAACTGGGCTTCTATTTTCCAGATATGCTGAAGCCAGGGCTGCAGAGCAGTGTCTTCCTTGGCGCTGCGCGTCATGGTCATGGCGGCATGTGTGTGCATGTTTATGAAGCCGGGAATCGCCGCCATCCTGCTGCAGTCTATGACCTGAGCACCGGCAGGGGCTTCTATGCTGTCCGCGATTTTCGCAATGAGGTTGCCCCGGACCAGGATGTCGCATCTCTTTCCGCAGGCATATACGTTATTCAGTAGGATTTCATTCATAAGGTTGCAATATACTCAAATTTCCTGTGCTTCCGACAGTCTTGCCGCATATTTTCTCCACTTGTCAATCAGAGCCTGCATATCTGCCGGAATCTCGCTGTCGAAGAAGACCCTCTCTCCGGTGCGGGGATGGTCGAAGCCCAGAGTCTTGGCATGCAGGGCCTGACGCGGCATAAGCTGGAAGCAATTGTCGATGAACTGCTTGTACTTGGTGTACAGGGGGCCTTTAAGCACCCTGTCACCTCCGTAGCGGTCATCGTTGAAGAGAGGATGTCCGATATGGTTCATGTGAACCCTTATCTGGTGGGTACGTCCTGTCTCGAGCTTGCATTCTACGAGCGTCACATATCCGAAGCGTTCCAGTACCCTGAAATGGGTGACGGCGGTTTTACCCTGGTCTCCTTCCGGAAAAACCTTGAAGCGCATGCGGTCGTTGGGGTCGCGGCCTATGTTGCCTTCTATCGTACCTGCGTCTTCCGTTATGTTGCCCCACACGAGAGCCACGTATTTGCGGTCAACTGTATGGTAGAAAAACTGCCTCGAGAGGAACATCTGGGCGTCCTCGTTCTTTGCAACGAGCAGCAGGCCTGATGTGTCCTTGTCGATGCGGTGCACCAGAATGCCCATGCCTTCTTCATCTGCTTCCGGGTCGGGGCTGATGCCGAGATGCCACGCAAGCGCGTTCACAAGCGTACCTGTGATATGTCCGTGTCCCGGGTGGACTACAAGCCCCGGGGGCTTGTTCACTACGAGCAGGTCCTCGTCCTCATATACTATGTCGAGCGGGATATCCTCAGGCACCACCTCGAAGCCGCGGCGCTGATAGGGCATCACTATCGTTATCACGTCCAGCGGCTTGACCTTGTAGTTCGCCTTGACGACCTTGTCGTTGACCCTCACATAGCCGGCGTCAATGGCAAGCTGCACCCTGTGGCGGGACACCTGCTCCATATGGTCCGTGATGTATCGGTCAACGCGCAGCAGCCCCTGCTTCTTGTCGCTGACGAAACGGAAATGCTCGAACATTTCCTCTTCAGGGAGGAGGAGGCTGTCTTCTTCTGTCATAGCCTTTATCTGGAAACGACTTTTGCAGGGTCGACGGTCAGATAGATGTCAACCGAAGAGCCCATGACCAGCCCTTTGTCGTACTCTACGATATCACCTCCTGCGGAAGATTTTACGAAGGGCATGGGATTCTGCCTGTACACCACGGCGCGCAGGGAATCCTGATAGTCCAGAACGGTGTCATCGTATCTTATGGAACCAACGTTCAGGGAATTGTCGTGTATCGAACTGACTGCGAGCTCTGCAGTATAACCTACGACATAGGGGACATAGGTTATGTTGTCATAGGGATTGAGGCCGAGCACCAGGTCAATCGGGGATTCAGTCTCCACGAGGGTGCCGGGGCCTATCTGGCTTCCTTTGTATCGCTGCTCAAGCACATTGTTTGTGGCCATGTCGCTGCGGTAGATGAGTCTGCCGGTGGCAAGACCCCTCGCTGCCAGTTCGGCACTTGCCTGCCGCAGGGAATAACCCACTACGTTGGGCACGGAAGTCATCTGCGGAGTCATGGAATTGATGGTGACAAGGATGCGGCGGTTTTTCTTCACCGCTGCGCCTGCCTCGGGGTTCTGTCGGTATACAGCCCCATGGGCGAGCCGCTTCACATACACAGAATCGACCACGGCAATGCGCAGGTCGCTCTTTTCCGCAAGTGCCTCCGCATCACTGAGGCTCATGGTCTTGAAATCGGGAACTGTAAGCTCCTGATTGTGGCGGGTGCAGGCCCTCAGGCACAGGGAAAGCACCAAAAGCAGCCCAAGTACGGCGGCTATGCCGCCGATGAAGTTGCGTCTCAACATTTTTTCGCCTTTCATGTGCGCAAATTTAAAACAAAAAAGGCAACTCCGCAAAGGAGATGCCTCATTATGCTTCTTGTGTGACAGCTTTAAAAATTGTCTTCACTTGAAACTGTGAGTTTCTTGCGTCCGTGACGGCGGCGTGCTGCAAGCACCCTGCGTCCGTTGGGAGTGGACATACGCTCGCGGAAGCCGTGTTTGTTGCGCCTCTTGCGCTGTGAAGGTTGAAATGTGCGTTTCATTATGATAAATATTTACTTGCCGAATTTGGGATTGCAAAAGTAAAGAGTCTGTTTGAAATAAACAAATTTATCGCCTTATTATCACAATCTTTTTTTGGTCGAACCAATCTTCTTTGTAGAAATCAGTTATGTCGATGACCGTGAGCCCGCGGGGGTCGAAAAGCCTGCGCGAAATGCAGCGGTCGAGCTCTTCTTCTATCTCCCCTCCCTTCAGGTAGAGGACGCCCTTGCGGTATTTTCCCTTCACCCAGGGCAGCATCTGATCCAGCGAGGTCACCGCTCTCGACACCACATAGTCGAAACTCTCAGGCAGGTTCTCGGCGCGGTCGTTGACGACCCTGACATTGTCGAGTCCGAGCGAAGAAGCCACTTCTGCGGCCACTTTGGCTTTCTTGCCGACCGAGTCGCAGAGCACGAAACTGCACTTCTCGAAGTATATTGCAAGGGGTATTCCGGGAAAACCTCCGCCGGTGCCAAGGTCGAGGATGCTGTCCGCCGGCACAACCATGCCGCTCATGGGTATTGTCAGGGAAAGCGAATGCAGAACATGGTGAAGGTAGAAAGCGTCCATGTCCTTGCGGGATATGACATTGATTTTAGAGTTCCAGTCGTCGTAGAGCCCTTTGAGCGCCTCGAACCTTTCTTTCTGCAGCGAACTCAGCGAGGGAAAATATCTCAATATTTCTTCCATATCCTAATGTGCTTCGAGCCAATTGCTTCCGTAACCGCATTCAGCAGTGAGCGGCACCCTGAGCCGGCAAACGCCCTCCATCTGTTCCCTTGCAATCTCCATCACCCTTTCAAGTTCGTCCTGCACGACGTCGAAGACAAGTTCGTCGTGGACTTGCAGCACCATCCTGCTTTTCAGCCCCTCGGCCTTCATCTGGCGCCATACGCGTATCATGGCGAGTTTGATGATATCCGCCGCACTGCCCTGTATGGGCGCATTCACCGCGTTGCGCTCCGCGAACATCTGCATGTTGCGGTTGCGGGAATTGATGTCGGGCAGGAAACGCTTGCGATGGAAAATGGTTTCCACATAGCCGTTCTGATGGCATTCTTCCACCACCCTGCTGATATACGCCCTCACCCCTTCGTAATTTTCGAAATACTGGTCTATCAGAGTCTTGGCTTCGGTTCTGCTGATGGACAGCCTCTGGGAAAGCCCGAAGGCGGAGATGCCGTAGATTATGCCGAAATTGGCTGTCTTGGCGCGGCTGCGCTGCTCGCGCGTCACGCTCTCGACCGGAACCTTGAATATTTTGGCCGCAGTTGCGGCATGGATGTCATGCCCGCTCAAGAAGTCCTCAATCATGCCTTCGTCCCCGCTGAGATGTGCCATGATTCTGAGCTCTATCTGCGAATAGTCGGCCGATACTATGTAACCACCGGGGTGCGAAGGCACGAAGGCCTTGCGGATCTGCTGCCCCTGCGCCGTACGGACCGGAATGTTCTGCAGATTCGGCTTCAGGGAGCTGAGCCTTCCGGTGGCGGTCAGGGCCTGGGTGAAAGTGGTGTGAATTTTCCCGTACACAGGGTCGGTCAGTTGCTGGAAAGGCTCGATATAAGTTGATATGAGCTTCTTCAGTCCCCTGAATTCCAATATCATACCTATGATGGGATGCTTATGGGCGAGGGCCGACAGCGTCTCTTCGTCGGTAGGGTAGTTGTCGCGTGCGTTCTTTTTGGCCTTTTCGTCGAGGTGAAGTTTTTCGTAAAGCACGATGCCTATCTGGCGGGGGCTGGAAAGGTTGAGCTCAGGCTCGCCCACCATCTCACGGGCCTGGTTTTCTATGGCCAGCATCCGGGCGTTCAATTCCCTGCCATAGTCTGCAAGGGCTGCCGTATCTACCTTGACGCCTTCATTTTCCATGCTGGCAAGCACTTCTATTAGCGGCATCTCTATCTCTGAATAGAGCTTTTCAAGACCCTGCTCCTTCAGCTCGGCTTCAAGTTTGTCCTTGAGCAGGCTGCAGGCCGCC
>Ga0265299_10004130_pt1 | contig 13868 bp, 14 predicted proteins | sample AusTroGonzalo_MG_4_FD_193485 | JGI IMG/M metagenome (GOLD analysis project Ga0265299, IMG submission 193485) | Bovine rumen microbial communities from tropical cattle in Woodstock, Queensland, Australia - Gonzalo_02 | ecosystem: Host-associated > Mammals > Digestive system > Stomach > Rumen ...
AATGTGCGTGTCGCGGCTCTTGCTCTCCTCAATGGTGATGACGCCGTCCTTGCTGACCTTGCGCATAGCCTCGGCGAGCAGTTCGCCAATCTCCTTGTCGTTGTTGGCAGAGACGGTAGCCACCTGCTCAATCTTGTCATAGTTGTCGCCCACCTGCTCGGCATCGTCCTTGATATAGTCGACGACGGCCTTCACAGCCTTGTCGATACCGCGCTTCAGGTCCATGGGGTTGGCACCTGCGGTGACGTTCTTCAGGCCCTCGCTGACGATGGCCTGTGCCAGCAACGTGGCGGTGGTGGTGCCGTCGCCGGCGTCGTCGCCAGTCTTTGAGGCCACGCTCTTCACGAGCTGTGCGCCGGTGTTCTCGAAGTGGTCTTCCAGCTCGATTTCTTTGGCCACGGTAACACCGTCCTTGGTAATCTGGGGAGCACCGAACTTCTTCTCAATCACTACGTTGCGACCCTTCGGGCCGAGGGTCACCTTTACTGCGTTTGCCAACTGGTCGACGCCCTGCTTCATCAGTTCGCGGGCTTCGATATTGAATTTAATTTCCTTTGCCATAGTTTTAGCCCCCTAAGTTAGGGGGTAGGGGGTCTGAACAAGCGTTTATCAGACCATTTAATTGTTAATGTTTACTATGTGGGAATCTGCGCTTGTTCAGACCCCCATCCCCCTAACTTAGGGGGTTAACAGATAATTGCCAAAACATCTGATTGGCGCATCATGAGGAACTTCTCGCCATCGAGTTCAATCTCGGTGCCGCTGTACTTGCCATAGAGCACCTGGTCGCCCTCCTTGAGAATCATCTCTTCGTCCTTGGTTCCTTTACCTACGGCATTGATGGTGCCGCGAAGTGGTTTCTCCTTGGCGGTGTCAGGAATGATAATGCCGCCTACTTTCTCTTCAGCCGGTGCGGGGAGAACGAGCACGCGGTCTGCTAGTGGTTTGATAGTCATAGTGTTTGTTTTTTTATTATTGTAAATAAATTAATTGTGTTTCAGTTTGAGCTTATGAGCCGTCTGAGGCTTATAATGGCTCACCGATGGTTTTGCGAAAAGCGTGCCAAAACACTATGACTGACATTTTGTCACTAAAAGGAGATAATTTTGCCCTTTTTTACATTTTTTGTGGGCTTGGATGTTTCTGTTCCAAGAATTATGACTACCTTTGCCGAATAAAAATACCAACAAACCAATAACTTATGAAAAAGAAAACATTAATCTTTATGGCAACCGTCGTACTGGTGCTCAGCGGTTGCATGTCCGGCCAGTCGGGCCTGAGCGGCATCTTAGGCACCGTTACCAACGGCGAGACCATCGGTAATGTCATCACAAGCGTTCTGGGTTTGACTAAGGTGACCCAGCGTGACATCCTCGGCACGTGGAAATACTATCAGCCGGGCTGCGCCTTCACTAGCGAACAGTTATTGAAGAAGGCTGGCGGCGAAGTGGTGGCTGCCGAAATCAAGACAAAGGTGAAGCCCTACTACGATAAGGCCGGTGTGAGCTCGTCGAATACGCAGATTACTTTCAGCGAGGATGGAAAGTTCAGCGCCATCGTTGCCGGAAGGCAGTTCAGCGGCACCTACACCTACGACGAGGCATCGGCGAAAATCAGCATGAAGACGTTATTGTTCACCGTAAACTGCTATGCCAAGAAGAACGCCGGCAGCATGGGATTCCTTTTCGAGGCATCGAAGCTCCTCAATGTCCTTCAGATGTTGTCGGCCTTGAGTGGCAGTAGTGACCTGAGTGCCATCGGCGACCTGGCTAAGCAGTACGACGGAGTGCGCATAGGATTCGACATGAAGTAAAAAATGTCGGACATGCCGTAGGTATGTCGAAATGGCTGTCAAGTAACGCCGATGCTCCTAGGGGTTGTACAGGTCCTTACAGTAGAAGTTCATGATGTCTTCCAGCATGTGCCGGGCCTCCACGGCAGGACTGCCGGGATCCAGTCGCTCGGCCTCCAGATAGCTGTTGATAGCCTCGTGGAAGAGGCCCTGCCGGCGATGCTCATTGCCCTGCCGGTATAGTTCGTCTGCGGTCATCGTTCAATTTTTTTATAACAGTCAGGACAATTGCCTTTGACGACAAACGACACAGAGTGTGGCACGAAACCCTCTGGCAGCACTATCTCTGGCAGTGGAACATCGTCAAGGCAAAAGGAGCGCTGACAGCTCTCGCAGTAGAAGTGTAGGTGCCCGTCATCGTGATGGCACTGTCCGTCATCGTGGCACAGTTCATAGTGTACCACGCCGCGTCCGTCGGTGAAGGAGTGTACCACGTCGTGCTCCAAGAAGAGCGTCAGCACACGGAAGATGCTCGACTTGTCCATCTGAGGCATGATGTCTTCCATGTCTGCCAGGCTCAGAGGACAGCCTTTGGCCACCAACTCCCTGTATACTAGGATGCGGTTGGCCGTGACTTTGATACCCTTCAGCTCCAGTCGTCGTGTCGTTTCCGTCGTGTTCATACGTATGAGGTCAATATGTGTGCTGCAAAGGTATAAAAAAAACGAGTTACGGCATAATTGTTTTTTAAAAATATTGTTCCGTAAGTGTCTTTTTTAACAATTACGGCACAAAGAATATGAAGGTCGTGTGTAATATAGCATCATATACGACATGATTGTGACGGAAATACGTGCAAAAGGTCACTAAAGGCCGTTATGTCTCGCAGAGAGCCTAGGGGTAAAGTTAAAATACCGTCGGTATTCATTAAAATCCCGTCGGTATTTGTTTAAATCCCGTCGGTATTTGATAAAATCGCGTCGGTATTTGATAGTTTTTTTGAATACGACTTACGCTAGATATGAGACCCATATATATAAACGGCCTATCCCGTCTTTGCGAAGCCTGTAATAAGGCAGTCGCATTTTTTATGGCCAGATTTTATGTTGTTTCGTTTTTTCTTTGTACCTTTGCACCCGATTATATAAATAATGTAAAGAGAAATGGCATTAAAATGTGGTATAGTGGGCCTTCCCAATGTGGGTAAGAGCACACTCTTTAACTGTCTGTCTAGTGCCAAGGCACAGGCAGCAAACTTCCCCTTTTGTACGATAGAACCCAACGTGGGCGTCATCACCGTCCCCGACGAGCGGCTAGGCAAACTGGCTGAGCTGGTGCATCCTGGGCGCATCGTCCCCGCCACTTGTGAGATAGTGGACATCGCCGGATTGGTGAAAGGAGCGTCGAAGGGCGAGGGACTGGGCAACAAGTTCCTGGGCAACATCCGAGAGACCGATGCTATCATCCATGTGCTGCGCTGCTTCGAGGACGAGAACATCACGCACGTGGACGGCACCATCGACCCTATACGCGACAAGGAAATCATCGACACCGAGTTGCAATTGAAGGACTTGGAGACCATCGAAAGCCGTCTGGCCAAGACCGAAAAGGCCGCTGCCGCCGGCAACAAGGACGCAAAGGTGGAGTTAGGCGTGCTGAAGGCCTACAAGGAGGTGCTCGACCAAGGTAAGAACGCCCGCGTGGTGGAGTTTGAGACGAAGGACGAACAAGACTGTGCCCGTAACCTTTTCCTGCTCACGGCAAAGCCCGTGCTCTATGTCTGCAACGTGGCTGAGGCCGATGCCAAGAGCGGCAATGACTTTACAAAGAAGGTGGAGGCACTGGCCACCGAGGAAGGTGCGGAGATGATGGTCATCGCCGCCAAGACGGAGGAAGACATCGCCGAACTGGAGTCTTACGAGGACAAGCAGATGTTCCTCGAGGAGTTGGGGCTTGAGGAGAGCGGCGTGAACCGCCTCATCAAGAAGGCTTACGCCTTGCTCAACTTTGAGACATTCATCACCGCCGGAGAGATGGAGGTGAAGGCCTGGACCTATCGCAAGGGATGGAAAGCCCCACAATGTGCCGGCGTTATCCATACCGACTTTGAAAAAGGTTTTATTCGCGCCGAGGTTATCAAGTACGACGACTACATAAAGTACGGTTCTGAGGCTGCCGTCAAGGAAGCAGGAAAGATGGGCGTGGAGGGAAAGGACTATGTCGTTCAGGACGGAGACATCATGCACTTCCGCTTCAACGTCTGAAGATGTGTAAAAGAAATATAAGTTTTTCCTTTTATTATTTGTGTTTTCGCAAAGAATGATTAATTTTGCAGCCGAATGATAACGCAAGAGCAACTGAAGGATATTCTGGACCGCACCGACAAGCTGCGCCACTACCTCCGCATTGACGAGCGGCAGGTGGAGTACGAGGAGGAGGATTTGCGCACGCAAGCCCCCGACTTCTGGGAAGACCCCAAGCGTGCTGAGGAGCAGATGAAGAAAGTGAAGGACATCAAGCGGTGGCTCGATGGGTATAAGGACGTGCGTCAGAAGGCCGATGAGCTGCAGCTCGCCTTCGACTTTTATAAGGAGGAGATGGTGACGGAGCAGGAGGTCGATGACGACTACCGTCAGGCCCTGCAGGCCATTGAGGAACTGGAGCTGATGAATATGCTGCGCCAGAAGGAAGACCCAATGGACTGCGTGCTGAAGATTAACAGTGGGGCCGGAGGTACTGAGAGTCAGGACTGGGCACAGATGCTCATGCGAATGTATATGCGGTGGGCAGAGGCTCACGGCCACAAGGTGTCGATAAGTAGCCTGCTCGAAGGCGACGATGCCGGTATCAAGAGCGTCACCATGCAGATAGAGGGTGGCGAGTATGCCTATGGATTCCTGAAGAGCGAGAACGGCGTTCACCGCCTCGTGCGTGTAAGTCCGTTTAATGCACAGGGAAAGCGTATGACCTCGTTCGCATCGGTATTCGTCAGTCCGCTCATCGACGATACCATCGAGGTGTATGTCGACCCGGCGAAGCTCTCTTGGGACACCTTCCGCAGCAGCGGTGCGGGCGGTCAGAACGTGAACAAGGTGGAGTCGGGTGTGCGCCTGCGCTACTGGTATACCGACCCCGATACGGGCGAGGAGGAGGAAATCCTCATCGAGAACACCGAGACACGCGACCAGCCGAAGAACAAGGAGCGCGCCATGAAACTGCTCAAGAGCCAGCTCTACGACCGCGCCCTGAAGAAACGCATGGAGGCACAGGCAAAGATTGAGGCCGGAAAGAAAAAGATAGAGTGGGGTAGTCAGATACGCAGCTACGTCTTCGATGACAAGCGCGTGAAAGACCATCGCACGAACTATGAGACCCGCGACGTGGAAAGCGTTATGAATGGGAAACTCGACGGATTCATCAAGGCATATCTAATGGAGTTCCCGGAAACCGACGAATAAATAAGTTAAACAATTAAATACTCAAGAAAATGGCTAAACAGGAAAAAGAAAAGAAGCTCAATGCAAAGCAGCGGGCTTATGTGAAGAAGCAGGAACAAGAAGGCCGTAAGGTGGTGAACTGGATATTCGGCGTGCTCATCGTCGTAGCTGCCGCCTTCTGCCTCATGTCCATCTACATGTACGGATAGTTCATTGTTCATAGTGCATAGTTCATAGTTAAGAGCTATGAGTGGGATGGAGATTGAGCGGAAGTTCCTGGTGCGTGACGACAGCTACAAACGTCTCGCTAAGAGGAGCTACCACATCAAGCAGGGCTATATCTGCAGCGGTCACGGTCATACCGTACGTGTACGTTTGCGCGACGAGCAGGGATTCCTTACCATCAAGGGACCTTCGCTCGACGGAGGCCTCAGCCGCTATGAGTTCGAGAAGGAAATCACCGTTGAGGAGGCAGAACAGCTGTTTCACCTTTGCCAGCCCGGCATCATCGACAAGCGACGCTTCCTTGTGCCTGTCGCTGATGGGCATACCTTTGAGGTAGATGAGTTCTACGGTGACAACGAGGGACTGGTCATCGCCGAGGTGGAGCTGTCTGACCCTGACGAGTCTTACGACCGTCCGTCTTTCCTGGGAGAGGAAGTCACCGGCGACCATCGCTACTACAACTCCCATTTAAGAGTGAATCCATACAAGCAATGGAGTGAGTGAAAGAGTCGATAGTAATAAAATGAAGATAGAAATCGTAAACTGTGGCCACCAGCCGCTGCCGCAATACGCTACGGAGCAGAGTGCGGGTTTGGACCTTAGGGCAAACATCGACGCTCCCATCGTGCTGCGTCCTCTGGAACGTCGGCTCATCCCCACGGGTCTGCACATCGCCCTCCCACCAGGGTATGAGGCGCAGGTACGCCCCCGCAGCGGTCTTGCTCTAAAGCATGGTATCACCGTGCTCAACGCCCCTGGCACCATCGATGCCGACTACAGGGGCGAAATCGGTGTGGTGCTCATAAACCTCTCCGACCAGGACTTTACCGTCAACGACGGCGAGCGTATCGCCCAGATGGTCATTGCCCGTCACGAAACCGCCGAATTCATTGAGGTGGAAGTCCTCAGCGAAACCGAACGCGGAGAAGGCGGCTACGGCCATACGGGGGTGAAATAATGTGTAGGGGCAGGCTTCGTGCCAGCCCGATAAAACATATCGTGTTAATGACTGCGCGTAACATACTACTGTCTGTCGTGCTGGGATTGTTCTCGCTTGCGGGATTTTCTCAGACCTCTGTTCCGTATGCTGCGCTAGATGCGCAGCCCTCTTCCCAGCGCGACTATGACATCCTCTTCCACGAAGCCATGCTCCAACGGCAGAAAGGCCATCACGATGCCGCTTTCGACCTGCTTTCTCGCTGCCGTGAACTGAGGCCCGATGCCTCGGAAGTCTATTTCTTCCAGGCCCAATACCTCGGTGAGATGAAGCAGCAGGATAGCGCACAGTGGTGCATCCGTCGTGCCTATGAGCTGGAGCCTGACAACATGACCTACATGGAGACGCTGTCACAGGCTTACGTTGAGAGCAACAACTACTCCGATGCCATCGAGGTCGTGGAAAAGATGTACGCCACGGACAAGAGCCGGCAGGAGCTGCTCGAAATCCTCTACCGCCTCTACTTGCAGCAGCAGGACTTCGACAAGGCCATCGAGATGCTGGAGCGCATGGAGGCCATCGACGGACGTTCCGAACGGCTGTCGCTGACAAAGAGCCAACTATACCTGCGCATGGACCAGCGTGACAAAGCTGTCAGTGAGGTGGAGGCACTTGCCAAGGAGCATCCCAACGACGTGGGTTATCAGGTGGTCTATGCAAACGGACTCCTCGCTGCCGACCGTAACGATGAGGCCCGAGACGTGCTGAGGCGTGTCCTCACTGAGGAACCCAATAACGCCCGTGCCCAGGCTGCCTTGCGCGGCTACTACCAGAACGTGGGCGACTCGCTCGCCGTGGACTCCATCACGGAGCGCATCCTCCTTAACCCTACGGCTCCTACGGACATCAAGATTTACCAGCTGCGCGAGCTCATCGCCGAGAGTGAGCAAAACCTCGACGGCGACAGCACGAAGATACTACGGCTCTTCGACAACATGATGGCCCAAGAGGACGTTGACCCCGACATCGCTGAGCTGCGCGCCGCCTACATGGACCTGAAGAAGATGCCCCGTGACACCATTGCTGCAGCCTTCAGGAAGGTACTCGAACTGGCTCCCGACCGCGCATCGTCACGACTGCACCTTGTACAGATGGCGTGGGATGACGATGACAACCAGCGCATCATTGAACTCTGCCAGCCGGCACGTGAGTACAACCCCGAGGAGATGGTCTTCTACTACTATCAAGGCATGGCCTACTTCCGGCAGGATGATGTGGACAACGCCTTGGAGACCTTCCGCAACGGCATCAACGTCATCAACGAGGACAGCTCGCCACTCATTGTCTCCGACTTCTACGCCATTATGGGCGACCTCCTTTTCCAGAAGCACCGTGAGCGCGAGGCATTCGAAGCCTACGACTCCTGCCTGCAATGGAAGCCCGACAACGTAGGTTGCCTGAATAACTATGCCTACTACCTCAGCCTTCAGGGCACCCGCCTCGACGAGGCAGAGCAGATGAGCTTCAAGACCATCAAGGCAGAACCCAAGAACGCCACCTACCTCGATACATACGCCTGGATTCTCTTCATGCAGCAACGCTATGAGGAGGCACGCATCTATATAGACCAAGCCATAGAGAACGACTCCACAGGCAACAGCGTGGTCACCGAGCATGCTGGAGACATCCATTTCATGTCTGGCGACATGGAGGGTGCCCTCGACCTGTGGCAGAAAGCATTTACCGACGACCCTACGAACAAAATACTCGCAAGGAAAATCAAACGTAAAAAATACATCAAACAATGAAAGCAACTACATTCCTGAAAATGGCGGCACTCGTTTTGCCGCTCATGTTGGCCTCCTGTCACTCCAAGAAACAGGCGGTGGTAGAAGAACCTAAGCCCATCACGCAGCAGCAGATTGAACAGAACGAGTTTCTGCAGATGGTGCAAGACAACTCTGTGCAAAAGCTCTTTGTTACCTCTAAGTTGAAGTTCACCGTGGAGATGGGCGACCGCAAGATGACCCTCACGGGTAACCTCCGCATGAAACGCGACGACGTCATTATGCTCCAGCTCATGGCCTTCGGATTCGTCGAGGCAGGGCGACTGGAGTTCACCAAGGACTATGTCCTCATCATGGACCGCGTGAACAAGCTCTACCTCAAGACCCCTTACCGCAACGTCTCCTTCCTGCGTAACAGCGGCATCAACTTCCATACGCTGCAGTCGCTCTTCTGGAATGAACTCTTCCTGCCCAACGAGGAGGCCGTAGACACAACCATGTTCACCCGCTTTGCCACTACACGTGGTGGCGAGGAGGTCATCATTAACTTCGAGGAAGAAGGCAGCAAGATGAACTACACTTGGCTCGCCAACGACAAGACGGGTCAAATCAAGATGGCTAACATTGCCTACCGCGACCACCTCAAGGGTAACACGCAGCTGAACTGGGATTATCAGGCTTTCGAGAAGATGGGCAAGCAGCAGTTCCCCTCCGAGATGAACGTCACGCTCACTACGCCTGAGAAGGAAGTGATGCTGGGCATCAAGCTCACCTATCTCGACAACAAGAGTGACTGGGAGACGCGCACTAAGGTCTCCGACAAGTATCGTCAGGTAACTGTCGACGAAATATTACAGCGATTTCTCTCACTCGGATAGTCTTTTCTAGGGGAGTGAAGAAGGAATGAAAGGGGAGTGAAAGGGACGATAGTAATGAGGAAGTTTTTTTTGCTTCTGATGTTTGGCATCGTGCTCTCGTCTGCGGCCCAAAAGCCACAGACGAGAGCTTCGTCGCGTTCCAAGACCCAGAAGACCCAGTCTTCCCAGAAGCCCAAGACTTCCCAGAAAACCCAGTCTTCCCAGAAATCCAAACCCTCCCAGAAATCCCAGAAGTCTCAGAAGACCCAGAAAAAGCCCACCCAGAAGCAGCAACTCCAGGCCCAGCAACAACAGCTGAAGAAGAACATCGCTGCCAATAAGCGACAGAAGGCTGAGCTGGAGCAGAAGGTGAAGAAGCAGCTCGAGGAGGCTTTCATCCTTGGCACAGAGATTGACGAGCAGAAACGCGTCATCGACACCATCCGCGTCAGCCTCGACTCCTTGGAGCAACAGATTGTACATCTCAATGCCGAGAAGAAGAAGCTGGAGGGTGAGTTGCGCGACCGCCAGGCACGCTATGCCAGCTCCGTTCGCTACATGCACCGCAACCGTAAGATGCAGTCGCGTATGATGTTTGTCCTCTCGGCGAAGAACATCAATCAGATGTACCGTCGTACCCGCTTCATGAACGAATACTCCACCTACCAGCGTGCCCAAGGCGAGGCTGTGAAACAGAAGCAGGCGCAGGTGGACCAAAAGCAACAGGAAATCACTCAGGTAAGGGATGCCCGCAAAGCCATGCTTGCCCGTGAAGAGAAGGAGCGTCAGACCCTACAAAAGCAGCAAGACCAGAAACAGCAAATGGCCAAGGAGCTGCAGAAGCAGCAGCGCACCGTTACCGCCCTCATCGACCAGCAGCAGAAGGAGGAGGCTAAGATTAACGCAGAGATTGATCGCATCATTGCCGAGGAGATAGCCCGAGAACAGGCACGCTTGGAGGCTGAGCGAAAGCGCAAGGCCGAGGAGCAGGCACGGCTGGAACGCGAGCGTCAGGAGCGTGAACGACTGGCCCGCGAAAGAGAGAAAGAACAGAAGAAACAAGATAAACAGAAAAAGAAACAGGAAAAGGCCATTGAGAAGCAGGTGCGTAAGGAGACAAAGGAGATGGCTCGTTCTTCCTCTTCTCGTAGGGAGTCTAGCTCGTCTAATTCCGCTAGTTCCGAATCCCGTAGGGTATCTAGTTCGTCTAATTCCTACATCGCCGCCGACCCCGATGCTCGTCTCACCGGCAGCTTTGCCAGCAACAAGGGGCGTCTGCCCATGCCCATCACTGGTTCCTACCAGCTGGTGCGCGGATTTGGCGAAAATGTCGTTGACGGCACACGAGGCGTGCACCTCTCCAGTAAGGGCATCTATCTTAAGGGGAAGCCCGGTGCACAGGCTCGCTGCGTCTTCGATGGTGAGGTGAGTAAAATCTTCAACACTGGTAACTCATACGTCGTCATGGTGCGTCACGGACGTTTCATCTCTGTCTACAGCGACATCGCATCCGTCAGCGTCAGGGCTGGCCAGAGGGTTTCCACTAGTCAGATTCTCGGAAACCTCGGCCCCACTAGCATCATGCAGTTCCAGCTCCGCAATTGGACTGAACTGCTTAATCCCCGCCTCTGGCTCCGCAGGTAGATATGTATCTTTGCGACCAAGTTAACCTTATACATATTATTATGGAAACAAAGAGAATCCTAAAGTTGTTTGCGCTGTCGGCCATGCTGCTGACGGCCACCGCCACAGCTAATGCCGCCACTACTGTGTCTGGCGGTTCTCCCGCCGGAACCTTCACCACCGGTGACAAGACCTTCCTGCTCAACGGTCAGCCCTTCATCGTGAAGGCGGCCGAAGTTCACTACCCCCGAATCCCACGTCCCTATTGGGAGCACCGCATCCAAATGTGTAAGGCACTGGGCATGAACGCCGTGTGCATCTACATCTTCTGGAACATCCATGAACAGCGCGAGGGCGAGTTCGACTTCACGGGCAATAACGACGTGGCGGAGTTCTGCCGCATCGCCCAGAAGAATGGCCTCTACGTCATTGTGCGCCCAGGTCCCTACGTCTGTGCAGAGTGGGAGATGGGTGGTCTTCCCTGGTGGCTACTGAAGAAGAAGGACATAAAGCTCCGCGAGCGCGACCCCTACTTCATGGAGCGCGTGAAAATCTTTGAGGAGAAGGTGGGTGAGCAACTGAAGCCGCTGACCATCCAGAATGGTGGCCCCATCATCATGATTCAAGTGGAGAATGAATATGGCTCATACGGAGAGGACAAACCCTACGTCTCTGAGATTCGCGACTGCCTCCGTAGCATTTACGGCAAGGAACTCTCGCTCTTCCAGTGCGACTGGTCTAGCAACTTTGAGAAAAATGGACTCGATGATCTGACCTGGACGATGAACTTCGGCACGGGTGCCAACATCGATGATCAGTTCCGCCGCCTCGGCGAGCTGCGTCCCAATGCCCCGAAGATGTGTTCCGAGTTCTGGAGCGGATGGTTCGACAAGTGGGGAGCACGCCATGAGACGCGTCCCGCCAAGGATATGGTCGATGGCATGGACGAAATGCTCAGCAAAGGCATCTCCTTCTCGCTCTACATGACCCACGGCGGTACAAGCTTCGGCCATTGGGCAGGTGCCAACTCGCCCGGCTTTGCCCCTGACGTCACCTCCTACGACTACGATGCCCCCATCAACGAGTATGGCCAGGCCACCCCGAAGTTCTGGGAGCTGCGCAAGATGATGGAGAAGTATAATGACGGCAAGAAACTTCCCGCCGTGCCCAAGGCTCCCATGCCAATCATCACCGTGCCGAAGTTCGAGCTGAAGGAGTTTGCACCGCTCTATAACGGCTTTGACTATAGATATACTTGGTGGGACCACGAGAACGAAGCTCATGGCGAATACCCCAAGACCTTCGAGGAGCTCGATATGGGTTGGGGCATGGTGCTCTACAGCACTCGTCTGCCCCAGATTGACGATGTCAAAGTGGAGGGAGTCTATCCTAATGACGAGTTTACGTGTACACTCAACCTCGATGCTCACGACTTCGCCCAAGTCTTTATCAACGGTAAGTACATCGGCAAGATAGACCGCGTGAAAAACGAGAAGAGCCTCACCCTACCAGCTATCAAGCAAGGACAGGAACTGCAGATTCTCGTAGAAGGCATGGGCCGCATCAACTTCGGTCGTGCCATCAAGGATTTCAAGGGACTTGTAAGCAAACCCACTATTACAGCTGAGCTACATTCCCACCTCGGCGGCGTTGACAAGACGGAAGTGACATTTACTCCCAACCAGTGGGAATGTATGCGCATTCCTGATGACTATGAGGTGGCTGTGAAAGCTTTCGAGAAGCAGAAGACTAAGCCCACCACTCGCGAAGAGCTCAACGAACCCGTCATTGGTCGCGGCTACAGGTATGCCAGGGATAGTGACGACCTTATCTTCGGTCGTGGCTACTACCGTGGCTACTTCAACCTCTCGAAGGTGGGCGACACCTTCCTGAACTTCGAGACGTGGGGCAAGGGACAGGTCTGGGTGAATGGCCATGCGATGGGTCGTATCTGGTCGATTGGCCCACAACAGACGCTCTATGTGCCTGGCTGTTGGTTGAAGAAAGGCAAGAACGAGGTCATTGTCCTCGATATTGTCGGCCCTCGTGAGACTGTCGTATGGGGACAGGCCGAGCCTGAGCTCAACAAATTGCAGTTAGAGAAATCGAACAAGCACAACAACATAGGTGACAAGCCCGACCTGAACAGTGCCACACCTGTGAGCACTGGCAGCTTCAAGGCTGGCAACGGTTGGCAGACCATCAAGTTCGGCGGACAGAAGAAAGGACGCTATTTGGCTATAGAATGTCTAAGCACACAGAGGGACGGCGACCGCGTGGCCATCGCCGAGCTTTATCTGCAAGGAGCTGACGGCAAGCGTTTGAGCCGTGAGCCCTGGACCTGCAAATACGCCAACAGCGAGGAGGAGAACGGTAACCACACTGGCGACAAGGTCTTTGACCTGCAGGAGTCTACCTACTGGCAGACGGAGAAAGGCGCTTCTGCTCCCCATCTGCTCGTCATCGATCTCGGCTCCGAACAGACGGTCAGTGCCCTCGAATACCTCCCCCGTGCCGAACAGGGAGCACCCGGTAGCATACGCGACTTCAAGGTCTATCTTTACTAAATCGTCAAATAATAGGGGCAGACTCTTGTGTCTGCCCCGCAAAATCGTCAAATAGTAAATCGTCAAATAGTAAAATTCCTTGGTTTCTGTTCTCTCCATTGTCGAGGACACGATGGTCGACGGCCCGGGGTTCCGCACGTCTATCTACTGCGCGGGCTGCCGTCACCATTGTGAGGGCTGCCATAACCCGCAGTCCTGGGACTTCAGCGGCGGCCATGCCATGACCACTGAGGAAATTATGCGTGTCATTGAAGCCGACCCTTACGCTAACGTCACCTTTAGCGGTGGCGACCCCATGTACCAGCCCGAGGGATTCGCCGAGTTGGCTCGTGCCATCCGCCAGAGGACGCAGAAGACCATCTGGTGCTACACTGGCTTTACCTTCGAGCAGCTGCTGCACAATCCCCGTCAGCGTGCCCTGCTCGAACTGATTGACGTGCTTGTCGACGGCCCCTTCGTCAAGAGCCTCCGCGACGAGACCCTCCATTTCCGTGGCTCACGCAACCAGCGCCTCGTCGACGTGCCCCGCTCGTTAGAGCAGGGCGAGGTCGTAGAGTTAAGCTGACAAACTGCGAAAATTGTTTATGATCAGTGATCAGTGGGGACGGTTCTCCGTGATCACTTATTTCTTAATGAGCAAAAT
>Ga0265299_10004133_pt1 | contig 13863 bp, 6 predicted proteins | sample AusTroGonzalo_MG_4_FD_193485 | JGI IMG/M metagenome (GOLD analysis project Ga0265299, IMG submission 193485) | Bovine rumen microbial communities from tropical cattle in Woodstock, Queensland, Australia - Gonzalo_02 | ecosystem: Host-associated > Mammals > Digestive system > Stomach > Rumen ...
AGCAGACAGCGACTGGGCTTTGGAGAATCTCTATTCCGTCGAGGCTACTATCGATGGTAAGAAGCAGAAACTCTACTACCCCGTGCCCGTTGCACTGAATAAGGCTAAGACTGCAGGTGAGCCCACATGGCTGACCGTCGACAAGACCAGCGGTACTGCAGGTGAGACCGTGCTCACACTCCACGCCGGTAAGACCGAGGGTGGCCGTGAGACCGAAATCTGCATCAACATGGGCGGTCTGAAGCAGTTCATCAAGGTACGCCAGGGTGAGCTGACCGCTGCAACAGCCAAGTGTTCTGAGGTCATGACAGGTACCGACGGTAAGAACTACCGCGTCACCGGTCGTGTCACGAAGATTGCCAACTACGGCTATGGTAACTGGTATCTCGACGACGGTACCTACGACTTCGCCTCTACTGCCAAGAACCAGGATGGTCTCTACATCTACGGTACGCTCGACAAGAAGGGCAAGGCCGGTAACATCAATCCTATCGATGGTGCCGACGGTTGGGGCTTCGAGGTTGGTGACGTTGTTACTGTTGAGGGTCCCCTCTCTATCTATGGCGGTACTACCTACGAGCTGATTAACGTTAACGTCGTTAAGATCGTGAAGTCGCTGCTGAAGGTCGTTACTCCTGAGGCAAGCATCGAGAAGGAAGGTGGTAATCTGGAAGTGAAGGTTGCCTATAAGGGCAGCGGTGCTTACTACACCATCTCCGACAACGCCAAGAGCTGGCTCACCTACGAGAGCGTGTCTTACAAGGGTGGCAAGAAGACCATCTTCGAGCAGAATCCCTCTGACACCGCTATCTATAAGTTCAAGGTCGCTCCCAACACGCTGGATAAGCGTACCGCTGTCATCAGCTTTACCTCTTCCAACGGCAGCAGCACCTCTCAGATCGACTACAACGTCGAGCAGAAGGGTGTAGCCTTCCCGCCGACTGGTAAGGGCACCGAGGCCGATCCGTTCAACGTGACAGCTGCCATCAACGCCGCTCAGGCTGGCATGACAGGTGCTTACGTAAAGGGTATTATCTGCAAGGCTCCCGAGTCAGTGAACACCAAGTATGGCAGCTGCACATACTTCATCTCTGCCGATGGCAAGACGACCAGCGACCAGTTGCAGGTTTACAGTGGTTTGTTCCTGCAGAAGGAGCAGTTCACCTCTAAGGACCAGCTGAAGGTGGGCGACGAAGTGATTGTCGTTGGTGACCTGAAGATGTACAGCGGTGCTCCTGAGATTGACAAGAACAACTGGATTGTTTCTCTCAATGGTAAGACCAGTGTGGGCGGTGAGGCTCCTGCCGGTTCTAAGGAGAATCCCTTCACTGTGGCTCAGGCCTTCGCTTACCTGGATGGTGGCGCAGCTACTGATGATGTCTATGTCAAGGGTAAGGTGTCGAAGGTCGTTTACGCATTCGACGCTTCTCACAAGACCGGTACGTTCTGGATTTCCGAGGATGGTACGTTCAACAACGACCTCACCAAGGACTTCGAGGCTTACAGCGTTTACTGGCTTGGTAATAAGGAGTGGGCCGATGGCATGGGCCAGGTCGCTGTTGGCGACGAGGTTGTGCTCTGCGGCAAGATCACGAAATATACCGATAAGAACAAGGGAACGACGACCTATGAGACTTCTTCTAAGAAGGCTTACGTCTATTCCATCAACGGTAAGACAGAGTAATCCCAACGGATTCTAAAATACCAAGAAGCCGTCGCAGATTCCTGCGGCGGCTTCTTTCGTTTCAGAGGGGCCGACTATTTGAAAATACTCCACGACTATTTCGAAATACTCCATGACTATTTGAAAATACTCGGCCCCTATTGCGCAAAAGTCGGCCCCTGGTGAACGAAAGTCAACGAGAAACGATGCTATCTCCATGAGATACGATTCCATCTCGTTGAGATACGATTCTATCGTAGCCTCCCTTATGGGGGAGGGATGGATGAGACTCTCACCCCCACAACCCCACTGTCTCTTCTGAAACGCCCTGTAGATGGGCGTTTGGTGATGAGGGGTTGAAGGCCTTCAACCCCACTCCGACCCCACTTCAACCCCTCATTTTTGTCGTTCTCGGAAGCCGACTGTTAATATATGTATAGAACGGAAAAATGCTTGTTTTTTTAGCACTTTTTTAGCCTTAGCCTCTTGCACAGCTCACGAAAATTTTGTATCTTTGCAGTATCATTAGAGAATGAAAAAACATGACATTTGGGAGCTATGAGAAACACTTATTAGTCAACCATTGTCAACACAAACAACTAAAAAACTAACAGCATGAAAAGTGAAAACGTAAAAAGCACAGGGGCTGAAAGCGCCCCAGATGGAGGCATGCTCGTCATCGAGTCATTCCTCAAGGAGAATTACCTCTTCCGTCGCAACCAGCTGAACGGGAAGGTAGAATTTGTAACCAAGTCGGCCATCGACGAAACGGTAGCCGACAGCGACCTACGCTGGCGACCGCTGACGGATCTGGCACTCAACAGCATCGTCATCCGGGCCATGCGCGAAGGACTCGACGAGGAGTGTAATCCGAAGTCGGAGATTCAGCTGCTGGTGCAGTCGGAAGAGGTACGTGCGTACGACCCCATCGCCGACTATCTCTCACAGCTGCCACAGTGGGACGGACAGAACCACGTGGCGCAGCTCTTCAGCCGCCTGCCAGGACTCAGCTCTGAGCACTTGTCGTTCCTGACCATCTGGATTCGTTCTGCTGTGGCCCACTGGCTGCAGATGGACACGCTGCACGGCAATGAATGTGTACCGACGCTGATCGGTGCCCAGGGTTGTGGTAAGACCACGTTCTTCAACCGCCTGCTGCCTCAGTACCTGCGCCAGTACTATCTGGACCACCTGAACCTCTCGAACAAGTTCGACAAGGAGATGGCTCTGACGAACAACCTGCTGGTGAACCTCGACGAGCTCGACGCCATCCGACCCTCGCAGCAGAGTGCGCTGAAGCAGACACTCTCGAAGTCGAAGGTCAACGGACGCCCCATCTATGGTGCCTCGCAGGAAGACCGTCCGCGTTATGCCTCGTTTGTGGCAACGACCAACAATCCGCATCCGCTGAAGGACGAGACGGGCTCGCGTCGTTATATCTGCATGACCATCCCCAACGGCCTGTTCATCGACAACACGGGCGATATTGACTACGAGCAGCTCTATGCCCAGATTGTCTATGAACTGCGTGAACTGAAGTCGCCTTACTGGTTCAACAACGACGAGGTGGCCCGTATTCAGCAGCTCAATCTGGAGTACATGGAGAAGAAGGACATCAGCGAGATGGTGGAGGTCTGCTTCCGCAAGCCAAACGAAGGCGAGAAGGTAAAGACCATCAGCGGTAACGAGATGCTGCAGCAAATCCGTCACGAGTATCCGTCGCTTCAGATTACCCACAGCCTCAAGATTCAGTTAGGCAAGGCCTTGAAAGAACTTGGCTACGAACACACGGAGCACAGCCACGTTGCCTACTACAAGGCCGTACCCCTGAAGCCCCTATCCCCAAAGGCCGCATGACCTGCTCCATCCGACCACGGGAGGTCTTTCTTCAAAAACGGGAGGTTGACGGGAGGTGTCCGCAAGACACCTCCCGTGTCTTTATCCCTTTGTACATCGGTGTTTCAGGGGTATCATGGGTGTATGTGAGGTTAGTCTTCGACAATGCGGATGCGGCCCTGTGGCTGGGCGTAGGTCTTGCCCGTGCTGCCACCAAGAACGGTTCTCAGATAGTCGGACAGGGCTTCGTAGTAGCGCAGGGTGCTTTCCTCGAGCACGGGGCACTTCTTGAAGCAGTCGAAGAAGCCACCACCCTCGTGGTTGTAGTTGGTCAGGGCTACGCTGTAGGTGCGCTGCATGTCAATGGGAGCATAGCGGCCATCAGGCTGCTGGATCTCGATGTCGCTGACACGGTGGCTCTTGCTGTGGATGGTGAAGCGCAGACCGGAGCACTGGGGGAAGTTGCCGTCGAGCACAGGCACCAGTGCCGTACAGCGTGTCAGCATCTGCTGCAACTGCTGGGCAGTGACTGAGATGCGACGCAGCGTGTTGTCGTAGGGCAGCATACCGATGATGTCGCCATAGGTAATATCGCCAGCCATGATGTCGTTGCGGATGCCACCACCGTTCTCCATTCCGATGTCGGCCTTCATGGCGTGACGGTAGGCATCGGCCACCAGGTCGCCGGCGTTGGTTTCTTCGGCACGTACTATCCACTGGTCGTTCTCGTCGCTCACCACCAGCGTGTAGTCCGAGTGGGCCACCACCTCAGAGGTGACGGCCTTCACCTGCTGACGGATGCTGTCGGTAATAGCCGTAATCCGGGCGTTCTCGTAGGGAATGTCCTTGCTCTTTATGAGTTGTGGGATGAAGCGTCCGTCGGCAGTAATCAGCAGCTTGCCGACATTGGAGAACTGCGTACCCGTCTGCGTCACCGAGATCTCCTTGCCATCGAGATTGGCGACCTTGACGTTCTCGAGAATCTCGTGCGAATGGCCATCAAGTACGATATCGATGCCACGGGTGTTGTTCACCAGACGGTAGGAGCTGAAGCCCAGCGACTGCGGTGTCTCGCCCACATGCGAGAGGAGCACCACATAGTCGGCACCCTCACTGCGTGCCTTATCGACAGCCTGCTGAATGAGCTGATAGAAGGTCTTCTGCTTCAGGTCGTAGAGCAACACGCCATTGGTGTCGTAGAACGAATAGCCCTCGAGAATCATCGTCTCTGGCGTGGTGGCACCTACATAGGCCACCCGCTTATTACCATATTGACGGATGACGTAAGGGGCAAAGAGGGGCTCTGAGGCTCCTGCCTCATAGAGGTTGGCACACACCACGGGGGCACCCACCTGCTGTAAGAGCTGGCGCATACGTGGCACACCATAGTCGAACTCATGGTTGCCCAGCGTCAGGGCGTGGTAGTCCATCAGTCGCATGATGTCGGCAATATAGCCACCCTTCGAGATGGCTCCCGTCGTGTTTCCCTGCAGGAAGTCGCCACAGCAGACGGCAGCAGCATAGGCCGTATCCGTGGCGTTGATGGCATCGCGCAGTCCGGCCATCTTCGTATAGCCGTCGATACCGCAATGTGCATCGTTCTCGTACAATATGACGATACTCTTCTGAGCCGTCACAACATGACAGCCCAAAGTCATTAGCAAACAGCCTAAGGCAAACGACTTACATCTCATTTTTCTCTATAGTTTTATGGTTTTCGATGGCAAAGGTACAAATAAGTGAGCAAAATGCCAAATAAATTTGAGCATTTTCAAACGAAAGTACCTTCGAGACATGGTCTCGAAGGTACTTATTGTTATTTCTTAATCAGCCGGACACCATAGATTTCGCCAATCTGTCTGCCACGCTTCGCCACAAACTTGATGCGTACCTGTGACTTACCCTGCAACATCTCGGCAGGAATGACGTAGTCCTCGGTCTTAAACTGCGACGTGCGCCACTTGTGGGTGTTGTTTACGCTGCACAGCAACTGATCGTCGACCATGATATCGAACTCGCAGGTACGCCATTCGTCCTGTCCCCAGAACATCAGACGGAGGGTGAGGTCGGTCTCGCCACCTGTCTGCATCAGATAGCTGAAGTAATGGCCATCGCGAGCATCGCGGAAGAACACATCGTTGGTGTTGCCCGTGTTGGAGCGGTCGGTCTCCATCTTGTGGTCGGTCTCAGGCTGCTGCTCGCCGGGCTGCACCTTATCAACAGTGCGAGCCTCGAGTGCCTGGCGCTCCTGCTCCTGCTTGGCCAAGTTGTCGAGATAGCCCTTGTAGTTTTCCTCCGAAAGCGCCAGCCAATAAATCATGTAGCGGCTGTCGTGAATCTCGAAGAAAGGCTGGAGTACATTGACCATTGACGATTGACCATTGACGATTTTGGTTTCCAGCATAAAGTGCAGCGGCTGGCCCTCAATAGGTGTAATCTTATTGACAATATCGTCAATCTTGTCACTGACGAGGATAGGAGCCTGATCGATGGGCAGCTTCTTGCCACTGGCATACTGTCCGAAACGGCTATCGTCGGCGATGAGGTGTGCCAAATCTTCCGTACCAGTCTTTGCACCGAGCAGGATGGGACCGTGCATCAGGGCGATGTACTGAGGGACATTGGGCAGGTACTTAATACTGTTGTGCATGGGGAACGTCACTTCGATGACGTCGCCCTTCTTCCACTGGCGGTCGATGGCGACATAGCTCGACGGACCGCTGATGATATCGACGGGCTTGCCATTGACCATTACAGAGAACTGGCCGGGCTTCACCCAACCGGGATAGCGCACGAGCAACGGGAACTGGCCTTTGCCGCTGGTAATGGTGATGCGGCTGTTTTCGCCGTATGGGAATGCCGTTTCCTGACGCAGCGTCAGCCCCTTCTCCTTCCAGTTCAGCTCGGAACTGACGAAGAGGTTCACGTAGAGGGCATCGCCCACATGGGTATAGATGAACTGACCGTACTTGCCGTGGTTCTCCATACCCGTGCCCACACAGCACCACATGGCCTCGTTGGGAGCCGAATAGTTGCGGTAGTGACGCGGACGGGCAGAAGTGAAGTACACATAGCCGCCATGCTCAGGATGCTGACTGGAGAGGATATGGTTGAACGTGGCCAGCTCGTAGTAGTCGGCATAGCGGGCCTCAGGGTTGCGACGGTGCATGTCCTCGGTGAGCTTCAGCATGTTGTTGGTGTTGCAGGTCTCAGGGCCATCGACATCGTTGACAAAGTCAATGCAGGCCTCCTTGCTGGGGAAGTGCTCACGACGCGAATTACCTCCAAAGGCCAGCGAGCGCTCGCCCGTCACGATGTCCCAGAAGTAGTTTGCAGCCTCGTGATAAGGCTCGAAATTGGTTGATCCACAGATTTTATCCCCGTTATCTGCCAGCCAGCAGTGCTTCATGGGATAAAGGTTGGCCAGTTCGCTGATGCGCTCGAAGCCCACCACCTTGGGCACCTGCGTGTTAGCATGCATATTGTCGAGATTGTCCTGGCGCTGCGACATCGGCGTGAGCAGACGGCGATGCGAGAAGCGCGTGGCCACAAAGAGATATTTGGGTTCCTGCGTGATGGCATAGGCATCGGCCAGTACCTCGTTCATGCCGCCATGCTCGTTGTCCAGCATCCGCTCCATCTGAGCATCCGACAAGCCTGCCGTCAGGTCGATGGCCCAGTCGCAGAAGCCCAGGAAGAGCTTTTTGGCCTGCTCGTTGCCGCAATAGAGCCATGCATCGCGCAGACCTGCGTACATCTTATGAAGATTGTAGAATGGTGCCCATGAGCCAAAATACACGCCAAAGTCACCTTTCTTGAAGTTGCTCCAGATACGCTCGCTGTTGGGCATTCCACCCACATAGCCCTTGCCCCACTCCGGGTGGTTCTTGGCATTGGCATCGGCACAAAGCTGCAGCTCGCTAATCATGTACTCCATACGGCGACGACATTCGGCATCGCCCGTGGCAGCATTCATGGCCATCGCCGTCAGATAATGACCTCCCACGTGGCCGTCCAGTCCATCCCAGTTAGGATAGGTCTTGGCGCGAGGCTCCAGTCCGGCCTCCTTGCGGTAAGGAGCCAGCAAACGGTCGCAGTCGTACTTCAATAGCGTCTGGACATTCAGGTCGCGCGCCTTCTTCAGCGGACCATTCAGCAGGGTTACATCGCCGAGCGGAAACTCATCGGCATACAGTTTGTCTTGGGCATTAGCGGTTGCCGCAGCAGCAACCATCAGCATACAGGCTACAAGCTTTCTCATGTCTGTTGTTTGTTGTTATTATTTAATGATTACTTTCTTTCCATTCTTAATATAGATGCCCTTCGTCGGACAATCCACAACCTGACCATTCAAGTTATAGTAGCGGTCATCAACGACCTGACGGTAATTGTCTGTGACGATGTTGGTCGGTTCATCATCGTCAATGCCTACATAACTCAGAATCTGGTCAAGCACAATGCCACTGCGATAGGGGAAATACTCCTTCAGCAGACGATTGCGCTCAGGCAGATAGAAGTCATCGACAGTATAGAGCTGACCTTGCGACTTCCAAGGATGAACATCGCGACGATAGTCACCCCAACGGGCAGCCTCATCGTAAAGGGCCTTGTCGATGGTGTTGTAAAGACTGTCCCACACCTCGACCACCGACTTCTCGCCCAGCAGGCCGTCGTCAGCCAGCAGCTCTTTGGCACGGCGCACATAGCGACGGGCAAAATCATTGTTTTTCAACAGATTATGAAAGATGCCCGTAGGATATTGACTGCCGTTTTTAACACTCAGAACATTCTCCGACTCGCCTCCGAAAATCATCTCGCTGTCCCAACAAAGGATACGAAAGCCCTCACTCGTCACGCTGTCGTTGTTATGCCGACGGATGGCGTACCAGTTATGGTAATCCCAATCGGTGTTACCAGCATACTGGTTGAGAATCATATAGTCGATGAACGCATTGACATCAAGCAGGGTGTCAAGTTTGGCCATTAGCTGCCGGCTATTGGCTGTTGACGGTTGACTGCCAATCTTCTTGGCAGTGGCAGCCATTTCCTCCCAAGCATCCAAGGTTCCCTCGCTGGCCTCGATGTGGTTGCCACCGTCTTCTTCTACCTTGATGACGTCAATCTCGCTCTTCTTGCCACCGATATGGTCCTTGCCAAACTGGTCGTCCACACGCTCAGCAATGTTGTAGAGGCCCCAGTACATACCATTAATAAAAAGATGTACGTAAAGGGCATTGACAGCCGGATAGCCCATCTTGCGCTGCATACACCGTGTCCACACGTCACGGGTGTACTGTGCCCGCTGACGAATTCCCTCGTCCCAATGCTGCCAGGCATTACCGAAGTGACAGCGCAGCACCAGCTGGTCGAACTGGCTGGGCTCATTCTCACCGAAGAGCGGGTATTTCAGTGTCTTCTTGCCATACTCTTTCTTGAAGACCAGACGGAACGAGTGCTTGGGGTTCTTCTCGGCCAGACGACCGTGACCGCCATGCAGACGGACACCACAGGTGGCACTCAACTCGTGGTTCTGAGGTCCACCAAACAACTCCATACTGGCAGGACGTGTCCATCCGTGTCCTGAGATATGGCCAACGGGAGGACCTGTAAAGATGTAGATGCCACCACGCTCTTCATCGTCCTCATGATTGAAGAAGTTATCCTTATCAGAGACGATGCTCAGGATAGGAAGCTGTTTCAGCCCCTCGACAATCTTCTGACTCAGCGTAGCATCATGCGTCATCTCGGGGTCCATCTCATAGTCGGCCGTGGCAACACCCCACATTTGGGCATACTGCCCCCACTCTGCCGGATAGCCCTCAGGATTATTCGGCTGACTAAGCACAGAACCCGTGAAAATGTAGCTGGCAGTAGCAATAGGCGACAGCGAATCGCCCAACACCTCGACAGCACGCAGGATGGTGGTTGCACGGAACTGCAGAGGCTCTGTGTACTTCTTGCTGCTCTTTGTGGGCGTACTGCCATCGGTAGTATAGCGAATTTCTGCACCCTCATGACCACCAATGGCAACGCTGATGCTCTTCGCGCCGTCAATGAGTCCATGCGGCTGCGAGAACTTCGGCTGTGCTCCGACAACAACAGTGGTCGCCAACAGCATCACAAGAAGCACAAGTTTCTTCATCTCACTGGTTTTTAGTTGAATTCCGCGTGCAAAGATACAAAAAAAAGCGGCAACACGTGCCGCTTTTTGTATCAGATATGTGCGAATAATGTCGCTTTCGCTTACTTAAACAGGCTCTGAGCCATCTGACGGAGCGCACGGCGCCAAGTCAGGAACTCGTGAGCAGTACCCTCAGAGACATGACCTTCGGCATTGAAGCCGGCAGCCTTCAGAGCATCCACAGATGCCTTGATGCCCTCAGGATTCTCCTTAGAACCGCAGCTCTCGAAGATGTACTTCACCTGCTTCGGGTCCTTGATATCCTCAGGCATGTAGGTACCACCACTCAGCAGTCCGTAGTAGGCAAACATCTCAGGACGACGCAGGGTAATGGTCTTTGTCTCCATACCACCCATTGACAGACCGGCCATAGCACGGCTATCCTTCTTGGCGATAGTCTTGAAGTTAGCGTCGATATAAGGTACGAGCTCGTCGCAGAGCACGGTCTCAAACTCCTTGGCAGTGAACTGACCGATAGAACCGAACTTCATGTCGTTGGTCATACCGTAGGTCATGACAACGATGAAGGGCTTAATCTTACCCTCAGCAATGAGGTTGTCCATGATGAGACCAGCACAACCCTGAACAGGCCAGCTCGTCTCGTTCTCGCCCCAGCCATGCTGCAGGTAGAGCACGGGGAAGCGCTTCTTTCCATCGTAGGTAGGCGGCAGATAGACATTGGCCACCTTCACGAGGTTGGTGCTCTGTGAGGGGAACAGTACCTGTACCATCTGACCATGCTTAACATCCATGCGGTTCTGATAGAAGTCCTGATCGGGAGCAGGAATCTCGATACCACTCTCCCAACGGCAAGAACCGAAGAAGTTACCAGTGCCAGGATCATTAACGGTAGCACCGTCAATAGTCAGGTGATAGTAGTGGAAGCCGGGATCCATAGGACCATCAGTAGTACCAGTCCACACGCCATCCTTATCCTTCTTCAGTACGGTACCGCCACGGCCACCAAGACCAAGGCTGACGATAACCGACTTAGCATCGGGAGCCTCAATGCGGAAGCGGGCATAACCCTCGCTGTTCACCTTAGGCCACTCCTGACCGGGCTGGTTCCAGAAGTTGCTGACGAAGTCCTCCTTCGGAACACGGTTGTCCAGAGAAGCATCGAAGTCGCGGATGGCACGATAGCAAGCCTTCGGACGATAGTTCTCATCGAAGGGCAGCGGGTGGTTGTTCACACCAAGCCAAGAGTCCTTGTCGCCGAGGTTCCAGAAAGTAACGTTGTCGATAACGTCAGCGTGCTTGCGGAACACCTTGAACAGACGGGCATACTGGTCGGTCTGCAGCGTAGCCATGTAAGCAGGCTGGGGCTTAGCCTCACCACGCGAGAACATCAGCTGGCCACCGCTCTCATTGTTCATACGCAGGTCGAGCTCAGTGATATTGATGTGCTTCACAATCTCCTTGAAACGGACAATAGCCTTCTCGAGGCGCTCCTCATCGGGGAAGTAGATGTTATAGTGACCCTGCATGCCGATACCATCGATGGGCACACCAGCGTCCTTCATCTTCTTCACCATGTTGTAGATACGCTCACGCTTGCCATCGTCAATGGTGCTGTAGTCATTGTAGAACAGCAGCACATTGGGATCGGCCTCACGGGCAAACTGGAAAGCCTTGGCGATGAACTCATCACCGCAGAGCTTGAAATGACGGCTCTGACGATAGGGGCTGGGCTCCTGACCACCACGGCCAAAGCCGAAGCGAGGACCCTGACCGTCGTCAGCCATTGCCTCGTTCACAACGTCCCAGGCATAGACAACGTCCTTATAACGGTTCACGACAGTGTGGATGTGCTCACGCAGACGCTCATAAAACACTTCCTTGCTGACCTCCTTACCCTTGCTGTCGGTAAACATCCAGTCAGCGAACTGGCTGTGCCAGCACAGGCAGTGACCACGCATCTTGATACCGTTCTGACGGCAGAAGTCGGCAATCTTGTCGGCACGCTCGAAGTTCCATACGCCCTCCTTCGGGTGAATCTCTCCGGGTTTCCAGTCGTTCTCAGCTGTTACGCTGTTAAATTCCTTCTTAACAAGAGCTTTCTGTGCATCATCGCTGATGTTACGCTGGTTCAGCGCTACACCAATCGTGAAATAATCCTTGTAGGCATCCTTCAGACCGACGTTCGCTCTGGGGTCGACTTGACGGAACTGTGCCCACGTGGCGGTGCTACCCATAGCGAGGAGCACGGCCATGACAATAGTCTTCATTTGTTTCATTTTGTGTTATTGGTTAAGTAATACTTAAAAAATATGTCTGCAAAGGTACGACAAAAAAGTGACGAAAGCCATCGTTTCATGTGTCGCTTTCTTTTCTTTTTGTCTCATGCATATTATTTTATGATGCATTTCCTCATTTAACCTGAGCAAATTGGTATGTCTGGCCTGCCACGGTCTCGACATCGTACTCATAAACCTTCTGCAACGGCAACTGCTGGAAGTTCTTCAGTTCAGGCGAGTGTAACGGCTCACGGATGACAGCAGGGGCATAGAGTGCATTGGGACACTCTCCCTCAGCGGTCTTCAGTTCTGCACCCTTGGGACCTTTTGCCAATCGCAGGGGTACGTAGGAGCGAATACGCAGCACGCCACCGATGGCCGACTGCACGCTCGCAGAACGAAGTTTACCTTCGCTCCACTGCTCATCAACAATGAAGCCGCCACGAGCCCTCAAGCCTTTCACACTACCCTCTTTCCAGTCATCAGGCAATGCCGGCAGCAGATGCACAGCACCATCATGGCTCTGTACGAGCATCTCACAGATACCGGCAGAGACACCGAAGTTACCATCAATCTGGAAAGGCGGATGGGCATCAAAGAGGTTCGGGTAGGTGCGACCATCAGGATGCTGACGGGCTGAGCGGTCATCGGGCAGCAGGTGCAGCATATTCTTGATAATCGTAAAGGCATGGTTACCGTCGAGCATACGGGCCCAGAAATTGGTCTTCCAACCCAAGCTCCAACCCGTTGCCTTGTCGCCACGTTGATTCAATGTATTGGCAGCAGCCGTGAAAAGGTCGGGATGACTATAAGGCGATACCTGGTTCGAGGGATACAGGCCATAAAGCTGTGAGATGTGGCGATGCTCGTCCTTCGGGTCGTCGCCATCGATGATCCACTCCTGCAATTGTCCATAACGACCAATCTGCATCGGAGCGATGTTAGAGAGCGCAAAGCGCAGGTCCTCAGCGAAGAGGCTGTCAGTACGCAACACTTTAGAAGCCTGAAGCGTCTGCGACAGCACATCGAATGCAATCTGATTGTCCATCGTCGAACCGGCAGTAACATTGGTCCGTTTACCAACGGGGCCATGCTCAGGCGATACTGTAGGCACGGTAACCAGCCAACCGGCAGCCTGCTTCACCTCACCATTAGAAGGATACACCTGCATATAGTCGAGCAGGAACTGAGCAGCCCCTTTCAGCACAGGGTAATACTCAGCCAGGAACTGCTTGTCGCCAGTGTAGAGGTAGTGCTGCCAGATATGGGTGGTCAGCCAAGCGCCACCAGTGGGGAACATGCCCCAAGGAGTACCGTCGATAGGACCGGCAACACGCCAGATATCGGTATTATGATGGGCTACCCAGCCGCGACAATGATACATCGTCATAGCCGTCGTAGCACCTGTCTCGCTCAAATCCTTTGTCATCGAGAACAGGGGTTCCTGCGTCTCGGCAAGATTACCGACAAGAGCAGGCCAGTAGTTCATCTCGGCATTGATATTAATCGTGTACTTAGAGTCCCACGGGGCGTTCACACTATTGTTCCAGACGCCCTGCAGGTTAGCGGCCTGACCACCTGGCTGCGAGCTGCTGATCAGCAGGTAACGGCCATATTGCATCATCAGCGCCACCATGTCGAGGTCGCTGGCATCGTTCTCGAAAGCTGCCACACGCTTGTCGGTCTCCAGAGTGGAGTTCACGGACTTCGGCAATGTCAGCTGCACACGGTTGTATTGCTCCTGGTACTTGGCTGTATGACGCTTCAACAATTCCGGAAAGCGTATCTGTTCTGCCAAGTCCAGACGGTTCTTGTTCTTGGCCTCAGCATTGCCACTCACGTCGTGATAGTTTACGAAGTTGGTAGCGGCGGTGATATAGATGGTAGCCTCAGTAGCATTCTTCACCTCAATGGTATTATCAGGGAAACTGATGCCAGCATCCTTA
>Ga0265299_10004136_pt1 | contig 13861 bp, 12 predicted proteins | sample AusTroGonzalo_MG_4_FD_193485 | JGI IMG/M metagenome (GOLD analysis project Ga0265299, IMG submission 193485) | Bovine rumen microbial communities from tropical cattle in Woodstock, Queensland, Australia - Gonzalo_02 | ecosystem: Host-associated > Mammals > Digestive system > Stomach > Rumen ...
GCCGAGCATATCACCAGAACGGACCGGAATGATTTTGCATTCCGGGCACGCCCCGGCGACACCGAGATTGTTATCCTTCACTGCAGCGATAACACCGGTTACGCAGGTTCCGTGCGGCTCGTTCTCGTCGGCATACGGATAATCGTCTCCGTCAATCAGATCGAGCCCTTTCAGATATTTTCCCCCCATATCGGGGTGATGCAGATCAAAAGCGTCGTCAATAACTCCGATTTTCACTCCCTTTCCAGGCTCAAGCCCGAGATTTTCAAGATAATCCCATGCAGCCGCAACCTTGGCGTCGTTGCCTTCTATTCCGCGCTGTCCCGTGTTCAGCAGATGCCACTGGTTTGCAAAAAAAGGATCATTGCTTTTATATTCAATATTCATTTTTTTATCGGCAAAAGCCTTCTTAACAAGCGGTGATTTCGAAATGCAATCCAAAGAATCTTTGGCTTCGGTATGCACCGCGTAAAAATTCGTCCGTTTGATTTTATAAAAATATGTTATCCCGCAATCTGCAAAATCACTTTTCAAAAACTTCCGCGCATCGTCTTTCAGTTGCACAAAAACAGTATCTTCAGCCGCAACCGTCAGACAAATCAGTAAAAAAGAAATAAAAAAGAGTTTTTTCATGATGTTACGGATTTTTGTTTAAATTCAGACCTTACTGGCAGTCAGCCGAATCATCGAAATGGTCAAGCGGGAAGAAGTCGCTGCACATTTTGTCGCAACTTCCGTTGTTTTTCCACGAACATACATCGGATGATCCGCAGGTGCAGTTGGAAGGTAGATGATCTGAGCAGAGTTCCTCGACTTTTTCGGTATTGGAGCAGTCGTAGGTGCAAATACAGCCGTTTCTATCGATTGAGCCGCTGTCGGTGTAGCTTGTTTCGCAAGAACCGCTAAGTCCGCCGACTTCATCAGAGCGGCAGTAGGTGTCGCAGTTTGCCGTGTAAAGCAGGCCGAGAGAAGAATCGCACATGCAGAGGTCTGTTTTGTCGGGCAGACAGACTCTGTATGAAGAGGAGCATATTCCCTTGCAGGCATCCTTATCAGTCGCCTCTTTTATGTAGGAAATCGAGAATGTGCCGTAAACACTTGCATCAGGTGCATCGATTATAAGGTAATATGTTCCGGCTGTCGCGCTGTCTGTTTCAAAGTTGATAAGACCGCCGCCGTAGATGCAGGTGTCAAGGTCATCCGACTTAACTACATAAATATATGCGTTGAAAGAAGCTGATATTTCAGCGTGGAAATAATCGCCAGCCGCCATTTCCATCGAATAAACGACTTCTTTGCCGTCAAACTGGCCCCCTTCGCAGATTCCCTGTGCGGGAGCATAGTCGCCTTCAGCCGATATCGTCATACCCTGAATAGTTCCGCTTCCTTCAAGAGCGATTGCACCTTCTATTTTGTCGTTTACCGGTACAGGCGGATTGTCGTCGATATCGAGCTGTATCGTGAAGTCGTATTCAAGCGGCGCTACGAGCGTATCAACAACCACGATATAGTCAGCATCCGCATCAGAATCATTGAAGTAAACTATTTCTTCAGGATTTCCGAGCGTTCCGAATCCGTTGCCTGTGAGGCATACTTCCGTGATTTCGCCGCAACCGGAAAGAATTGAAATTGTAGGATCGAAAGAAGCAGATTCAGGAGTTACACGAAGTGTCATAACCTTTCCTGCCGGAATAGTAACTTTGTAGAAAAGATCCGGTCCAAGACCTGCAACCCCTGTACATGTTTGCGTATTAGCGGAATTTGTTGCCCGTTTTACGCTTTCGGAATAGGTTCCGGGCTCAAGAACTTTCGCTCCAGTGCAGACATTGTGAGCAACCGGCGTGAACGCGTCAAGTTCGACAATGTAGGGCATGTTGTAGAGAGCCTGACTGTATGTCGGAGACTGGCTTACCATAGCGTAGTAATAGCCGTCACTCTCTACTTTATAGTCCATTATCTCGGAGTAGTAGTGCTGAACCGGAGAAACCTCTGCGTATTTCATATCCTCGTTCTCTCCCAGTTTGACACCGTCTGCATTGAACAGAGCGATAAATGTGTCGGCTCTGTTCTCTCCGCAGTAAGGATGCGTTCTGACTTTGAGATACTGACCCGCTTTCGCTTTGAACTTGAAGTAGTCGAAATCCTCAACGTTATTGACATGTCCGAAACCCGCGAAAACAAAACCGGTCGGAACTTCCTGAGCAGAAGCCATGTCGTTATTAGGCTCGACTTCGAGAGTTCCGAGAGATTCTTTCGGAACGCAATTTCCGCTCTTGCACTCCTTGAATCCGCATCCGCAGTCGGCATCGCTTGAGCATGTATCCTTCTGGCAGTAGTTGCCGCCGCAATTTCCGCTGTAGCACTCTTTATCATTGTTGCAGATCCAGTCGTCCAAAAGAGTCGGGATAGCGCAGTTGCTTTCACTGTTGCAGTAAGCCTTGCCGCCTTTGCAAGAACCGGAAATCGGATAGCAGTAGTTGCCGTTGCAGCGCGTTCCTTCCGGGCAGAGAGTGTAGTTTTCACTGCAGTCTTCAACACAGAATTTGTTGCCGTCGTAATCTGTTACACATGATCCGTAGTCGTAGAAAACCTTCTTGCAGTCGGTATCGGTTTCGCACGGCTTGCATGTTTTCTGAGATCCGGTCGGAGTTACAGTGTTGTAACCGTCACAGTTTGAATCAGTCGAGCAGTCACTCGTGCACATTCCGTGTTCGCAGTTTGTGTATTTTTCGCAGTCGTCGTCGAAACGGCATGCAGCGTAGATGTCGCTTCTATAAGGTATAGCCTTCATACAGATTCCGTTATAGCAGCCGCCGATGTCAAAGCAGTCGGCATCGCTTGTGCAATTCTTCGTGCAGTAATACTGCTGAATGGTATAGTCTGTATAGCACATTTCGCACGACCAGACGTACGGGCAGTATCTGCCTGGCTCGAAGTTCTGCTGCTCTTTCGCGATACAGACACCGAAAATCTGCGGATCGCCGCCGTCTTCCGATTCCTGCTGACCGTAAACGTAGCAGGTTTTGTCAATTTCGCATTCCTCGTTTTTCGTGCATGCTTTGCTGCAGAAAAGTCCTTCAAAACATTTATATCCGTCTGCGCACTGCCAGTCTGCATAACAGTCCTGACCGAATTCAAGACGTTTCAGCATTTTGTCCTGAGCACAGATATATTCGGCATAACTTCCGTATGAGCTTGCTCTCTTGACAGGAAGACACTGACTGCCGTTTTCACATGTTTTTATAGTCGATGTTTCACCGGTTTCAGGGTCAGTGGTCTGAGTATCGACACAGTGCGAGCCACAGATTTTGTCGCCTTCAAACTCGATGCACTCTCCGCTTGCGCACTGCTCGTCGTAGTTGCAGTATGTACCGTCGGGAAGATTAAATCTGTTCGGGTCGTAGCAAACCTCAGAACTGCCGAAGTAATCCGGCAGAGTTCCGCACTCGTAACCGTTTCCACAGCTGCTGAAAATGCTTCCGCACGTCTTGACGCAATATCCGTCATAGCAGCCTCCGCTTGAGCAGTCCATTCCGCTCTGACAGTGGTTGCCGAGCTCGCCGCTTCCCTTCGGAACGCAGTATTTGTCGTATTTGAAACCTTTGTCAGAGCCGCCTTCCATGCACTTTCCGCACGAACCGCAGGAATCGCTGATCAGGTTTTTCGTGCACTCTTCGGAACAGAAACTCTCGCCCTCGCCGTATGAAAGACAAAGTCCCCCTTCGCAGTCTTCGTCAACATTGCACGGTCCGAAAGTCTTCATTTTGGGATTCGGTCTCTCGACACCCGCAACAAAAAGCGGCATACACTGATAACCTTTGCTTTCAATAAACTGGCATGTCATATTGTTGGGGCAGTCCTCGTCCTCTTTGCAAGTTCCGGTGCAGACAGAAGCTCTTGCATAGCCGTAACTTCCGCTTCCCGACCAGTCGTACCATGTGTAGCAGTAACCAGTTTCGCACTCGACATCTTTATTGCACGGAGCACCGGCTTTGAGTCCGTAAGCTCTGTTGTCGCATGTTCCGAAACCTCCGCATACGCCGTTACGGCAGGTACCGCTGCCCATAAGCCCTGCTTTGGCTTCGCAGTCTCTTCCGTCAGCGACAGGAGACCACGCAGTCTTCGAAAGGTCGCGGTTGCACTCTTCGCATGAATTTGCGGGATTTCTGTCGCCGTCAGCAATGCATGCACCGTTTATTTCACATGTAAGTCTGTCGCACGAACAAGTGTAAGAAGCACCTGTTACTGTGCAGACAGTTTTATTCGCTTCAGTACACGGATTCGGATTACATGGATCAGCATTATCATCATCAGGTTTATCATTATCAGGTTTATCGTTGTCCGGGACCGTATCAGAATCTCCGTCATTGACGTAGGAATCTTCGTCGTTTTCGTTATCACTGTCCGTAACAACCGATTCGCCGTCATCGACATCTGAGTCCTCAGTCTCGACCGAATCCTCGTCGGTCTCGATTTCTGGTTTTGATTTTTTACCGCCTCCACAGGCGACAAAAGCAAAAACAGTTAAAAAAATAATCGCCAAAAAAACAAATCTTTTCATTGGTTCCTCCTGATTGTCCAACACACCAAGGCAAATATATTATTCAAAGTCTCGGTATTTTCAATTTTATTGATTCCATAAGGCGATTTCCAAAAACACTGGAAAAAGCTTTTCATTAATCTTCAAATATGTGGTTCAAAAAGTATCGCTTTTCGGTTTAGCACTCAAAAATACAAAAAAATCTTGACACCCGAACAAGTTTGCGTAAAATCCCCGCGTTATTTTTTTTGTGTGCTCTTTATTGGAGGATTTGATGTACGCAATGATCGATTTCGGCGGAAACCAGCTCAAGGCTGTCCCCGGAGAAAAAGTGTCTGTTTATAATCTGGACAAGAAAGAAGGCGAACTTGTCGAGAACAAAAACGTTCTTCTTTTCGCAGATGGCGACAATGTTATGGTCGGAAAACCTTATCTTAACGATGTAACGGTAAAACTTGAAGTTGTAAAAAACTATAAAGGCAAAAAAGTTATCGTTTTTAAGAAAAGAAGAAGAAAAACCAGCAAAGTTAAAAACGGTTTCAGACAGAGCTTCACTCAGCTCAAAGTTCTTGAAATTGTCAAGTAATTCGGAGGGTTATTATGGCTCATAAGAAAAGCGGCGGAAGTGCAAGAAACGGTCGTGACAGCGCGGGTCAGAGACGCGGAATCAAAAAGTTCGGCGGCGAGCCGGTTATTCCTGGCAACATCATTGTCCGTCAGGTCGGAACAAGATGGATTCCGGGCGAAAACGTAGGTCTCGGAACTGATTACACGATTTACGCTCTTACCGAAGGTGTCGTTAAGTATGAGACTTTCTACAAAAACGGCAGAGCAAGAAGAAGAGTTTCCGTAGTCACCGAAGCATAATTTTCGTTTCGTTTGAATTTCAGACTCCCGGCAACGGGAGTTTTTTTTTATTTTCCATACCATGAGGTCGTTATGAAGTTTGTCGATCAGGCAATAGTCGATATTATCGCCGGCAACGGCGGTGCCGGGGCTGTCAGTTTCAGGCGAGAACCTTTTATCCCGCTCGGTGGTCCCGACGGCGGCGACGGCGGCAAAGGCGGAGATGTCATTTTTGAAGGCGATGAGAACGTCATCACGCTTTACGATATCCGTTACCAGCGTACAATCAAAGCAGAAAACGGCCAGAAAGGAATGGGTTCCAATATGTACGGCCGCGGCGGCGAAAATACAATCGTAAAAATCCCGCTCGGGACTTTTGTCTTTGACCATGAAACTTCAGAACTTATCGCTGACATCACGCAGCACAGACAGAAAGTCATCATCGCGAAAGGCGGCATCGGCGGCAGAGGAAACGCAAAATTCAAAACAAGCGTCAACAAAGCGCCTCACTACGCTCAGGAAGGGCTTCCCGGCGAGAGGAAAAAAGTGCGTCTCGAACTCAAACTCATGGCAGATGTCGGAATTATCGGCTTTCCTTCAGTCGGAAAATCAACTCTCATCAGCGTTATCAGCAACGCGCGGCCGAAAATCGCGGAATATCCCTTCACGACTCTCGTTCCGAACCTCGGCATGGTCGAAGGAAAAGACTTTATCCCCTATGTTGTCGCGGATATCCCGGGACTCATCGAAGGAGCACATGAAGGAGCCGGTTTGGGACACAGATTCCTCAGACATGTCGAAAGATCGCGTTTTCTCATTCATTTAGTCGAGATAAATCCGGCAAGAAAATCGCCAGTGGAGGACATCAAAACAATCAACCGCGAACTTGAGCTCTTTAATCCCGAACTTGCGAAAAGAGAGCAGATAATCGTCCTCAACAAAATCGATTCCTACGGTGAGGAAGAAGAAAAACTGCGCAAGGAACTTCGCGAATTTGTCAAAGATATGCCTTACTTCGAAATCAGCGGCATCACAAGAAACGGTGTTAAAGAACTCATGGATTTCGTCGCGCAGAAAGTCATCGAATACCGAAACCGCGAAAAAGAAGAAAAACAGCAACAAAACTGAATCTGAAAATCTTTTAATTTACATAGAAACCAAGATTTTTAAGCCGGCATGGCTATTCAATCCCCAGAATTTTGTGCAGTTGGAGCTGTAAGCGGATGTTTTTATGATTTTTGACGAACTTTTCAACTGCCGAGAACCACTCTCTGCCATTTTCAAAAACCGGACTTAAATATGTTTCGATTTCCTCAAGCAGCCGAAGTTTTTCATCAATAAAATCAAGATCTTCAGCTGTTCCAGTCACAAATTTGATCCACCCTGCCCCGCTATTTTTCAGAAATCCGATATTCTTTTCATCAAAAATAGGATTCCCCGATGACGGAGTTTTCCAATCTGTCGAAAAATAGAGCTCCGAGCCTGAATTTTCTGCCGAAAAACCACGGTAAAGCGGCTCAAGCTCGAAACTTCCGTTGGTTTCGATTGAAATTCTCTTTCCCTTAAGCAGTTTCAAAAGTTTAAGAAGTTCTTCAGCCTGACACAGCGGTTCTCCGCCGGTAATGCAGACATCCAAAATTGTGGATTTGTTGAGTTTTTCCGCAACTTCCTCAGGCGTTTCGAAATAAAACGAATCTCCGGAAAGCGTATATTTCGTGTCGCAGTATGAGCAGTTGAGATTGCATCCGAAGAATCTGACGAAATCAGTCGGATAGCCCTGGAAACGGCCTTCACCCTGAAGCGAGGAAAAGATGGAGTTGAGTTTCATGCCTTAACTGATTTTTTTCTCTACGATTGCAAGAATTTCACCTGCCTCCTTGTCAACGACATTGAGAACTTTGTTCATTGCATTGAAGGTTTCGCCGTAGAAAGGATCGTCTTTCGCGAAATTCTTGAGGTTGATTTTAACATTGAGAGCTGCCGCCTTTACACCCGCCTGAACAAGCAGAGCACCTACGCCGGCATCGCTTGCAGCGTTGATGTTGCCGAATTCGCCGACGATTTTGAGGTTTGGAAGGAGCTCGTAAGTTTTCTCAAGAACATGAAGCGGAACCGAGATCGCATACTTGTTAGCTTCGTCCATATTTTTGTCCGCAGCCGCAATTTCTTCGGGATTTCCCGCTTTTTTAGCTGCGTTTTGAGCTTTCATCGCCGCCATCATGATGTTGAAAGCGTTCGTGTCTTCGTCGATGAGATGAAGAAGTTCCGCTCTTCTTACCTGCATGTCTTTTGCGACAGTATTCATCTTTTCGTTGTACTCTTTGTAGCCTTTTTTATTGAAAGTGAGGTTTGCGACCATGCTTCCAAGCGCCGCAGCCAATGAGCCGCAGAGAGCTGCGACTGAGCCGCCGCCCGGAGCCGGAGCGTCACTCGCCAGAAGGTCTGAGAATTCGGTCACCGTGATATCGGAAAGCCCTTTTGTCTCTTTCACCATGTATTCGATGACCTTTTCCTCGGGTTTGAATTTGACTACATCGCTGAGTCCCAGAGACTGTTCCGCGATTTTAATGAGTTCTGCTTCGCTCTGACCTGCGCATGTTCCCTGTTTTTCAAGGTAGTGGATGCCGGCTTCGATAAGAGCTTCTTTCGGAAGAACACCGACGATCTCGCTGCCTGTTACACGGAGACCCTTCTCTTCTGCAAGTTTCGAAGCGGCGTCAAAAACGTGGAACATGTTGGTGACGTGGTAATTCGTGAGGTTTATAGAGATCTGCGCCCTTTTGAAGTCATCGACATACCAGCCGATAGCTTTGCAGTTTTTGAACATGCCGGGATGCATGATCTTTTTGCCGTTTGCGTCAAGTTTCGGGTTGCCGTCTGCGTCTTTTTCGGGATATCCCTGCTCGCGAAGTCTCAAAGCGATCGCGTTTGCCTTTTTAGCGTTCGTCGTGTTGAGGTTGATGTTGTAAGCGATGAGGAAATCACGCGCCGAAACAGCAGTAGCGCCTTTTGTCGGACGGAATTCAGCCGGGCCGAAATCGGGTTTCCATTTCGGGTCTTTAAGTTTTGCTTCAAGACCTTCGTATTCGCCGGAACGGACAGTCGCAAGGTTTCTTCTTTCGGGGCTTGTAGCCGCGTATTCGTAGAAATAAACCGGATAGTCGAGCTCTTCGCCGAGTCTTTTGCCGAGGTCGTGAGCGATCTCCACACATTCGTCCATCGTTACGCCGCTTACCGGAATAACGGGGCATACATCGCATGCACCGAAACGCGGATGAGCGCCTTTATGGTGGCGCATGTCAATGAGTTCGTGGCTCTTTTTTACAGCGGCGAAAGCTGCCTGTTTTACAGCTTCCGGCTCGCCGACAAACGTTACGACCGTTCTGTTCGTGTCGTATCCGGGATCGACATCCAGCAGTCTGACACCGCTGACTTTTTTGATCTCAGCAGTGATCTTGTCGATCACAGCCATATCTCTTCCTTCAGAAAAATTGGGAACACATTCGATGATTTTAGTCATTGCAAACTCCATAAATTATTAAAACAGCAAATTTTCGCGTGAGAGTATATTCTGGAATAATCAAGTCAAGATTTTCAGCCGTGAATGAAGTGCTGAAACTACCACATTTTTGAAAAAAACGCCTCTAAAAAGACAAGGAATTCATTGTATAGATTGTTCTTGTGCACAAGAACGAAAAGCGATGTAACAATAACAGGAAGAACCATTAAAATAAAGTACTTATACTCCTGCATCAAACTTTCTTTCAGAAACTGCTCATCGGGATAGAGATCGGATATACGAAGTTTCTGCCTCGGCCATTCCTGCGTATAACCCAGATTTACCTTGCGGCTCTCGGTGATTTGCGCAACATCGCTCTGAGTCAATTTCTTTTCTCTCGGCTTGAAATCAGCCGATGTCGCCATCGTAAGTCTTGCCATGTTCCTCTTTTAATCTTTCAAAGCTTCCAATCCCGGTATCATACCGCCGTTTTTAAGAAATTCCAATGCGGCCGTTCCGCATGTAAAAACATCGTCAAATTTATCCGAAATACCTGCTTTTCCGAGCATTTCTTCTGTATCTCCTCCACCTGCGACTTTATGTATCGGCAAAGTCGAAATCTTTTGTGCAAGTTTGAGACTTCCGATTGAAAACTGCGGTTTTTCGTATGCGCCAAGCGGACCACTCCAGAAAAGATGTCCGCATTCCGCAATTTTTGCCGCAAAAAGTTCGACTGTTTCAGGGCCGATGTCAAAAGCCGACATTCCCTCACCGAAAGAATCGGTTTTGCAGATCACAGGCTCAGTCGAATTGATTGTTTCGGCAACAACATGGTCAACCGGAAGAACAATTTCGACTTTGCGCACTTTCGCGCTTTTCAGAATCTCCTTTGCAAGCGGAATCTTGTCCTCGTCAACAGGAGTCGCTCCGACATTGATACCCTGTGCTGCCATGAAAATATAGGCAAGCGGACCGCCGATGATGATTTTGTCAGCCATGTCAAGCATCGGGCGTATCAATCCGATTTTGTCTGTAGTATTCGCACCGCCGAGCATAAGGCACAAACCGCTGCCGTGTTCAAGGCCTATGAATTTTGAAAGTTCGTCGACTTCCTGCTTTACAGCGAAACTTGCCCCTTTCGTATCAACGAAACGCGGAAGAACAGCAATGGAAGTATCCTTTCTGTGAGAAACGCCGAAAGCATCGTTAATGTAAACATCGCACATTTTTGCGAGTTCGCGTGCAAAAGCGGTGGAACCCTTCTTTTCCTCGCTGTTAAACCTCAGATTTTCGAGGACAAGTATCTGTCCGGGCTTGAGATCACGCACCATCTGCATTGCACCCATCCCGACGCAGTCTTCAAAAAAATATATATCCTTCTCAAGGATTTCGGCCAGCTTTGCCGCAAAAGGCTCAAGCGTATACTGAGTGTCTTTTTCGCTCTCGGGTCTTCCGAAGTGAGAAGCTATAATAAGACGGGCATTGTGTTCCAGAATGTGATTTATCGTAGGTATGACCTTGTTCATTCTTTCGAAATCGGCGATATTTCCGTTTTCATCAACAGGGAAATTGAAATCAGTTCTAAGAAAAACCCTCTTTTCCCTGATTGCAAGCTCGTTAACGCACTTGATACCGAGAGTATCGAAAAAACTCATAAAAACCTCCGTTTTTAAGCAAAAAGTTTCTTCAGAACATCGAACATTCTGTTGCTGTAACCCCACTCGTTATCGTACCAACTGAGAAGTTTGACCATGTTTCCCTGCATTACAGCCGTGTTGAGAGCGTCAAGAATCGACGAATGCGGGTCACCGTTGAAATCGTGCGATACAAGCGGCTCGTCACAGTATCTGAGAACGCCTTTCATCTGGCCTTCTGCGTATTCTTTCATAAGTGCATTGATTTCCTCAGCTGTTGTCTCCTTTTCGATGACAAAAGTTGCATCAACAAGGCTTACATTGGGCGTCGGGACTCTTATCGAAATGCCGTCGAGCTTGCCTTTAAGTTCAGGAATGACAAGGCTGATAGCCTTTGCCGCGCCGGTAGTTGTCGGAATCATGCTGACTGCGCCTGCTCTAGCTCTGCGGAGATCCTTGTGCGGAAGGTCGAGGATGCGCTGGTCGTTCGTGTATGAGTGGATTGTCGTCATGAGACCGTGCTTGATGCCGAAATGTTTGTGCATGATGTAGGTTATCGGGGCAAGGCAGTTCGTGGTGCAGCTTGCGTTTGAAATGATATTGTGGCGCTCTTTGTCGTAAAGATAGTCGTTTACGCCGTAAACAATCGTCATATCCTCGCCTTTCGCCGGAGCGGAGATGAGAACTTTTCTTGCGCCTGCTTCGATGTGCAGATTTGCCTTTTCCCTTGCTGTGAAGCGGCCTGTGCACTCAAGGACAGCGTCTATTTTCATATCTCTCCACGGAAGGTTTTCAGGATCTTTCTCTGCAAGTATCTGAACTTCGCGACCGTTTACGATAATCGAAGATTCACCTGCTTTAACATCTTTATCCCAAGTTCCGTGAACCGAGTCATACTTCAGAAGATGAGCAAGAGTTCTCGGATCGGTAAGGTCATTGATGACGACGATCTCGACATTTTCATCACCTTCGGCGATTCTGAAAACCGCTCTTCCGATTCTGCCGAAGCCGTTGATTGCAACACGAATTTTTGACATTTTTTCCTCCAAAAAAAAGTTAATTATTACAAGTCTGTCCCTCGTTTTCTTCCTGATTTTCAGCGCCGTCCTGCCTTCTGAAGAACGCTCTGTCCATCATGTAGACCGGTTTTGTCCAGTTTCCTTCCATATTGTCGCCGAAGCACGATTTGACGGCGTCACAGCTTGCATCGAGGTTGTCGCATGTCGAAACGATGAGTGCTTCAAGCGTTTTCGGGCGTTTCGGAGAACCGAATTCATACTGCCCGTGGTGGCTGAGGATTATGTGGATAAGGTCCATTTTGAGGTCGTTGTCTTCCGGGAAACAGGTCGCGACAAGCTTTTCGAGCCAGGTAGCGCCCATGTAGATGTGCCCTAAAAGTTTGCCTCTGTCTGAATATCTGTCGACCATCGAAGTGGCGGGATTTATCTGGAATTCAAAGATTTTTCCGACATCGTGGAGCATCGAAGCCATAACGACGAGTGAAATATCGAGACCGTATTTCTCGTCAAAGACCTCAGCGACCGCAAGAGCCGACTGCGCGACCGAGACCGAATGTTCCCAAAGTCCTCTTCTGCAGGCATGATGCATGCTTCTGCCGCCGGGAATAGTGGTGAAAAGATGCCAGATCTTCTCGTTTTCCATGAACTTCTGAACAAGCTCTTTGTGCTTCGGAACAAGAACTTCCGTGAGTTCGTCCCACTGTTTTTTGAGCTCGTCGAAAGTGTAGAACGATTCCGGCAGGATCCCCGCGCACTCGGAGTCGATTTTGTCGGGCGGAACGATCACCGCGTCGTTCACCGTTATCTGCATGTTCGAAAGATACTTTCCGACTTTTCCCGTGAGAACGTGGATCACGTTTCCGGCTTGCACTGCTTCGCCTGTTTCCTCAGTGATATCCCAGACTTTTCCGGCAACGGTCGTCTCGCCGTCGAAAAGGTCCAGATCTATATATTTTTTGCCGGTCTTGCCGACTTTTACCGAAGATTTTTTAACAAGAAAATAGCACTTGGAATCGGGAATTATGATATCGCCGTCTTCAATGTCGGCAACCATAAGTCTTGAATTTTTCATTGTTTCACCGTCAGAAATTTACCAGTTTCATAAAAGAAGAAGCTTTGAGACTCGCTCCACCGACAAGCGCGCCGTCGATATCTTCATTGGCCATAAGTCCTTGGATATTCTCTGGTTTTACACTACCGCCGTAAAGGATTCTTGAATCAGCGTAGCCATATCTTTCCTTCAATATTTTGCGGATGAAAGTGTGCATTTCCGCAGCCTGCTCCGGTGTAGCTGTTACTCCTGTTCCGATTGCCCAGACAGGCTCGTAGGCAACTGTGATTTTTTCTGGCGCAAGAGTAAGATTATCGTCAAAAGCCGAATAAATCTGCTCTTTTAAGACATCGAACATAACGCCGCTTTCTCTTTCCGGAAGTGTCTCGCCGACACAAAAAATGAGATGAAGACCGTTTTCCTGGACAAATTTAACCTTTTCACGGATAAGGTCGTTCGGTTCACCGAAAATTCTGCGTCTTTCGCTGTGACCGATGATTACAGCCTTTACACCAAGATCTTCAAGCATTTTTCCGCCGACCATGCCGGTGAAAGCGCCTTCAGCCTTCGGATAGACATCCTGAGCCGCGATTGTTATGTTTTTTCCTGCAGCAAGTTCTGCCGACATTTTGATGTAAGGATAAGCCGGCGCAACTATTACCTCTCTTTCTGAATTGAGAGCCGCACTAGCGAATTCAGCAAAGAAATCGACAACTTCTTTTGAAAGCATATTCATCTTCCAATTTGCCGCGATTATTGTTTTTCTCATAAAGTCCTCCATAAAAAAAGAGCGACGGAAACACAGTTTTCTATCCTGTTACCGTCAGACAAGGACAAAATTATGCTTACATTTAATTTTAAATCAATATTTTTGGAGATTTACACTGCCAAAATATAAAAAGCGCAAAAGCAAAAAGCATAAAACGCATTTTTTTATTGACTTTCAGCAAAAAATGAGCATCATTGCCCCGCTTTGTTCTTTGAACATCGAGATGAATCGTGGAAGAGTGGCCGAGTGGTCGAAGGCGGCGGTCTTGAAAACCGTTGACGTTTACGCGTCCGTGGGTTCGAATCCTACCTCTTCCGCCAGATATTGCGGAGAGGTGTCCGAGAGGCCGAAGGAGCTCGCCTGCTAAGTGGGTATGGGACTAATAATTCCATCGAGGGTCCGAATCCCTCCCTCTCCGCCACTTTTTTTTGGGCGCCCATAGCCCAATTGGATAGAGCGTTTGGCTACGGACCAAAAGGCTGGAGGTTCGAGTCCTCCTGGGC
>Ga0265299_10004139_pt1 | contig 13858 bp, 15 predicted proteins | sample AusTroGonzalo_MG_4_FD_193485 | JGI IMG/M metagenome (GOLD analysis project Ga0265299, IMG submission 193485) | Bovine rumen microbial communities from tropical cattle in Woodstock, Queensland, Australia - Gonzalo_02 | ecosystem: Host-associated > Mammals > Digestive system > Stomach > Rumen ...
AGAATGAGCTTCACTCCCTCTAAGGAATAGTACGCATCCTCCACATCGACCGCCACATCACTCACCGTCCCCTCCACCACATGGCTGAGGGCATCCATACCGCATGCGGCTGTCACAAGCTGCGGCGCGTGTATGGTAAGCTCGCTGTCGAGGATGACGTGCGTCACGTCCAAGCCGACAATCACGGTGGAGCCCTTCGTGCCGCGCGCGTTGGTCACAACCGCACCCACGGTAACCTCCGCGCCCGTACCCGCTGTGGAGGGTACTGTAATCATCGGCAAGGTCTTGCCCGGCACCACCAAAAACTTGAGCAGCAATGCTTTCGTCTTCAGATGAGGCATCCTCACGCCGGCGGCTATCATCTTGCAAGTATCCAGCACCGAGCCGCCGCCGAGGGCAATCACACACTCCGCACCGCATGCCACGGCGGCCTCACGCCCTGCGTCAATGAGCGCGATATTGGGTTCGGAATTGATGTCTGCGAAGAGGGTGCAGCCCACCCCGGCAGCATCCAACGACTGCACAATGGCCTGCTCATAGCCAAGACCCCGAAGCGTCTGGTCCGTGACAAGCAGCACCTGTTTGTAGCCACGCTTCCGGCAAATCGCGCCAATCCGCGCCCGCGACTGATGGCCTTCCACCACCTGCGGCTCCGGCATCGGCACCCGGTGAATCACCTTCCCCGGCAATCTGTGAATCTGTTTCCGAAATTTGTATGTATCCATTTGGTTTAATTGATATTGACAATTGATAATGATACGTAACCGACACTCTCTATCCGACGAACTACTAAACCATTAAACTCTAAACCTCTAAACCCTAAACTACTAACCTACTAACCCACTAACCCATTAACCCACTAACCTACAAACCTTTCTTCATCAAAAAGTAAAACAAGTACATCACCGAAACAGTAAGCAGAAGAAGCAACACAAATATTATCACAAAGGCGGCCACGGATTTCAAAGTGGTGCGCCGCCAGCTGTAGCCGCTTAACTGCTTAAGCGGAATCAGGGCAAGCAAAAAGGAGAGCTTGGAGAGTGTCGAGAGGCAGAAAAAATCGAAAACAATACTATAGATAGTGTACATGTTGGCGATATACACCAACGACACAAAAAACTCGGAATAACGCAAGTCTGGAATATTCGGACAGTGCCGGAAAAACAGATAGAGGAACCCTGACTCAACCATCAGCGCCAGCAACATGTTTATACTGGGGAAACGTTTCTCGAAGTATTCCATCTTGCTGAAAATATTGCGGAGCACACTCTTGATGCGATCAGAAATTTTACCCATCTTGAGCGTACTTTCCGAACCATCCAGTCCCGTTACCGTTATGGTATCATCATCAACCGTGGTTGTCTCCTCCAATTTCTGGGAAACGGGCACCGATTGGGAGTCTTCATAGAGGGGTTGTCCTTTGATATTCAGTCCGTGGGTCACGAAGGTGGAGAGCGTAAAGAGCAGGAAGAACATCTTGAAGGGGCCAAAATAGGAGACCCTCATGCCTCGGAGATAATCAAGGATCATGTAACCGGGACGCAACAAGAGGTCGCGCATGGTGCGGAACATGCCCCGCTCGCCCATGCCGTAAGCGTTTGCAAAGTTCTCCGCGGCCACCTTCATCGAGAACCGGCTGGCCGTAGCCGCCTGTCCGCAGCGAGGACAGAATCTGCCGATGTAATGTTCGTGGCAGTTCAGGCACTCGTGCTCCTCCTGTGTCATCGGGGCCACCTGTCGCGGCTGCTCCCGCCACACCTTGAAGCGACGGATCTTTTCCTTTAACCAACCCCACATCACGTTCCTTCGTCGCTCATGTGGAGTTAATTGCGTTTCGCGCGTGTTGTCCCTCCGGGACTGCTTAAGGAATTCATCATTCATCATTCTTCATTCTTAATTGTGCATTCATCATCTCGTCCACGCCCCTCGACGTAATCGTCGCCCCCGAGATGGCATCCACTCGGTTCTCGGCGGCGACTTCCGGATCACGCCCTGCCTTCAATACCCTTACGGAGACAAAGTTGCCATCCTTATCGTATAATTTCTTTCCTTTGAAGGAATTTTGGAACACCTCGTCGGTGATTTTCGCGCCCAAACCGGGTGTTTCTGACTTGTGGTCAAAGGTCACTCCTTTGAGGGTGGTGCCGTCCTCCGAGAGCACCGCATAGCCCCAAATCGGTCCCCACAACCCTTTGCCGTCGAGACGTATGGCAATGCCCGAGGTGCCATCGGAGCAGACAACCCGGTATTGTCGGCCATCGTCGGTCAGCGGTACGGCAAGATTCGAGAATGCATCCACGGCTTTCGAACGGTCGATGTCGTGGCCCGCCGCCCGCAGAATCTGCTGGCACTTCTCCATCTCCTTGTTGCGGTCACGGCGCGGTTTCAGCCCCGTGGAAACCAACGTCAACACCACGGCGATCACCACGACCAACGCGGTGATATAGAGGAATATGTAGGTATTGCTGCCTTTCTTCATTGCTTAGTTTGTTCGCCCCCACACAAGGCGATAGCCGCAGTTGTGGGGTTAATAGAATATTTCTTGTATCTATTTGATATTCATTTAGTATATACTGCAAAAATGCACAGGGTACAAATCAGGTTCAAAAAAGCACCGACAAATAGTGTGGCGGTGCTGGGATTTTAAGGTGACAATGCAGCAGCATATACGTGGCAAAAATACATTTTTTTCAATACGGTATATCAAACAATAATGATGGCTTACCCAAACGTGTGCGTTTCAAAAGAAAAAGCCTCCTTTATTCGTGCTCCTCTGAATCGTGCTTCTCCATGTTTGGATTCTCCTGCACCGTTTCTATTACTCTCTCCGTCTCTTTCTCCGTGTCCGTAACAGTTGCTTCCACCTCAACTACAACGGCAACATCTCGGCATTGACCACGAGTTACTTTAACATTTTTGAACCGGCCATGTTGAAACTCTTCCGCTACGACAAACTGAACAGAATCAAACGGATGCGTACGGCAGCAAACGTCTGGGCATGTTGGAGCAGCAGGTCTGGATGACAGCAAACAGCATCGGACTGCAGGATTCCAACACGATTGGGGTATGTGTTTATGAGTTCACTGACCATTTGGGCAATGTGACGTACACTGCACAAGACCGAAAATGCCTTGTGCAAGACAGTTATGGCCAACGGCAGTTTATTCCTTTCACGATTAACCACACTGGTCACTACCCCTTCGGCTTTCCTATCCAGGCCGAAGTTTCGACAACGGGGGTTTCCGCTACCTCTTCAACGGACAGGAGACTGATAATGAGGTGTTTGGAAAAGGGGTAAGTCTGACTGCTGAATTCTGGCAGTACGACAGCAGGCTGGGCAGGAGATGGAACGTGGACCCGAAACCTCAAACTGGCATCAGCCTGTACTCTTGCTTTAACGCAAACCCGATTTGTATTGTGGATGTTGACGGAGACACTGCCAGGTACAAATCTTGTCGTGAGCGAATGGGTGTCTTTTTCGCGCGTTTGTTTAGCAAAGCGTTCAGGAAAGAATTTAAAGAGCTACAGAAATCCACAAGGACATACACTTATGCGAGAATGAACTTTTACAAAAAACAGTTGTCACCTGCTTCGTCAAAAAAAACAATTCATTGTTTTCCCAACACGAATATAATCCTATCTTCGCGCCATGATCCTCACCACCACATATAGACAAAAAAATGTATCTTTGCGGAATGAAAAACTTGTGAATTCACAATGAAGTATAAAATGGAAAAAAAACAGCGAGACTTATCGTATTTTGTGTCGTTTTGCGTAGAGCAGTACAAGCACGCAAAACAGCTGAAGGGTGGTGAGGCGATGGCATTGCTTGACCGATATGGTGTGTTGGATTATTTGGCGGAGAACTACGAGATACTGCACACACAAAGTCACCATTGGATATTAGAAGACATTGACGAATTCATAGAAATAAGACAAAAACAGGCATTATGATACTCTATCACGGAAGTTTAGATCGAATAACGGTTCCTGAAATAAGGGAACCCAACCGGGCCCTGGATTACGGGACTGGGTTCTATGCCACTACCTCATACACACAGGCGGAAGAATGGGTGCGCCGCCGCATGAAGGAATCCTTTGCGAGCATAGGGTACGTGAACGAGTATGGATTGACTACGGAATTGTTGGAACAGCTGCACTGTTTGTTTTTTGACTCACCGACGGAGGCGTGGCTCGATTTTGTGATGAGAAACCGGACAGAAAGGGGCTTCGCACACGATTACGATATTGTTTACGGTCCTGTGGCTAATGACCGTGTATATGCTGCTTTCGCTCTTTATGAAGGAGGCTTGCTGAACAAGCAAAACCTCATTGCAGAATTGCGGACTTACAAACTGGTGGACCAATACCTGTTCCATACACCCAAAGCATTGGATGCCATCTCATTCATCAAAGCAAAAGAAATACTATTATGACCGATATCACACAAGACAACCTATACCTTTTGCTGCCTTCCAAAGTAAGCTGGATGGCTGGACTGTTGTCGGAGGACACTGGCGTAGGTGTTGTGGAGGCCATTCGCCGCATTTACAATTCGGATCTATACCGCAAACTGGAAGTCGAAAACACAAAGCTGTGGCATGAAGGCCCTGTTGCACTCTACACGGAAATGTCCACTGAAAACAACTTGAGATGAAAACGACCTGCCTTCCATTCGATTGTACTGGCCATGCCTCCAGTTCCGCTATCGGGGGTTATCGGTACTTCTTCAACGGGCAGGAGGCTGACAATGAGGTGTTTGGAGACGGGGTTTTGCACGCCTTCGAGTACCGCATCACGACACAAGAATCGGCCGGTTCTGGAGTGTGGACCCGCTGGCCGGGAAGTTCCCGTGGAACAGCACGTATGCGTTTGCGGAGAACAGGGTTGTGGACGGAAGAGAGTTAGAAGGACTGGAGTGGGATCCAAACAAACCGCTAACTACCACAAACGAGCAAATCCCCCTCCGTGTTGTCAATGCCAGAGACCAACTGAAAGTTGAGCCTCCGGTATCGCTAAAAACAGAATTGAGGCTTCAAATGTCCACAAAAACAGTATATGCGATTGATCCTGGTGAGATTCGTCCTGTTCCGTCCGAATATGAGAAAGCATGGGCAGAGTCTGCTGGATATTTTGGCACGTATATATACCTTGATCCTATAGTACGTGCCACTGCGGTTGGCGGATTCGCAGTCACCACAGGTTTGTTTGGACAATATGTTGCATCAGATGTTCTACCGTATGCAGTGAGAGGCGGGGGTCAGCTATACTCATTGGGGTTGAAAGTGTATAATAATTCATGGGGGAAAAGGGCGTTTGGATTTGGTTTAGGTTATGTGGGAAATAAACTAAAATTGTCGCCTGATATAACTCCTTCCGATCCTACAATAGCTACATATAGCCTATTGTTTCAATTTCTATTTGACACATGGGAGAAAGACAAACCTTTATTTGATGATAAATTAAGAATTGATACCAAGACATTTCCCAAAAACACAGATGACAATGCAAAATCCAATAATACGAAATCAACGAAGAAAGAGAGTTAACCGTTTTGTTAAATACTATTATTATTCTTTTGTACTTGCTTTTGTTTTTTCCGTTATAGCTTATAAAACCGGAACTATGGGATCTGGACTACGTCCATCATATTACAAACCCACACCTAATACTTGGCAATATGTCTCTGATCAGTGGCCTGATATTGTCGTTTTTTCATTAGTGGCTGGCCTCTTACTTACTTTACCAACACCTCCATCAAATGATAAATGAAAAAAATGATGTTCCACTAAATTCAGAGGTGAGTTACTCTTCGTTCAAAACAATGTTTCATATTTCCCGTTGTCGTTCAAAACCAATCCCAAGAGTCTCCCAAAATCAAAAATCCTATCTTCGCGCCATGTTTCCAACCGCCACATACCCGCCAAAATCCTCCCGTTCCGCTAACGCGGCTTATCGGAACGGGGGTGTTGGAGCAGGTATGTGGTGAAGTGGATCATGGCGCGAAAAGCTCGAAACTTTTACCGTTCCACCACTTTCCAGCTCTCGATCCGGCGGGTTTCGGAGGAGAAGTTCACCCCGATTTTGTAGAGCTTGCGAGGGTCTTGGGCGAACGGCAAGGCGTACTGCTTCTCTTCGATCTGCTCCAACGCCTTGTCGGCGGATTCGTCCAACTTGAACTCGAAAATGTAGATATAGTCGGCGGTCTGCACCACCATGTCCATGCGGCCGTCGCTGGTGTGCCGCTCGGTGTCGGTGTAGAAGCCCACCATCTTGAAGATGAGCGCCACCGCGTTGTGGAAGTAGAGCTCGGCATCGCCCGCGATTTGGTAGTCCTGTCCGGCAAACAGAGACTCCAATCGCTTCATGAACTTGTCAATTTGTCCGGCTCTTACCGCCAAAACGAACTCTTTTATAAAGCTATCCTGACCTTGGCTGGCGGGAGTATAGTATCTGAAGAGGAAACGGGAAAAACCTCTTTCCACCTCTTGGTTTGGAAAACCCAAGCGGTATGTGCCAAATTCCGGATCATAGCCCTTTATAGTAAGGTAACCGCTCTGGTAAAGCAACGGTATCGGATTGGTGTCGATGGCGTCCAGGCTGCCCAACAGATCAGCGGTGGCATCTTCGTGGGTGAGCCGTTCCAGGTCGTAGTGGTTGCGCTTCATGGTCTCCACCAGGAATGTGGGCGTGCCGGATGCGAACCAGCAGTCGCTAAAATCCCGGCTGTCAAGTGCGTTGAGCAGGCTGAAGGGGTTGTAAATTCCCACGCTTCTCTTGCTGAAATGGTAGCCGTCGTACTGCTTTTTCAGCTTTTCGTAGCATTCGTCCTTGCTCATTTCGTTGGCCTCTGCCATTTCCCCGACCTGCACATCCAGATTGTCGAGGATTTCCTTCTCCGTGATGCCGCAAATCTCCGCGTATCTGTCATCCAAAGATATGTCTTTCAAGTTGTTGAGATCGCTGAAAACACTTACTTTCGAAAACTTTGTCACGCCAGTGAAGAAAGCGAGACGGATGTAACTATCCATCGTCTTGGCCACGCCATAAAAAGACTTCAGAATCTTGCGGTAATCGTTTTGCAATTCCTCGTTTCCGATAGCCTGCAGCAAGGGCTTGTCGTATTCATCCACCAGAATCACCACTTGTTGCCCCGTTAATTCGTATGCGCGGCGGATAACATCCATGAATCTTTCTGACAAAGACCGATTCTCGCTGCTTGGACCGTAAGTTTTTTCAAAGTGGAGCAGATGGTAATCAATCAGACTTTGCAAGGCTTTTACATCTCTATAGTCGGCTGTGTTAAGGTCGATATGCAGCACGGGATATTGGGTCCATTCCGTCTCCAGTTTGCTGATGGCCAACCCCTCGAACAGCTCCTTCCGTCCTTGGAAATATGCCTCCAACGTGGTGACGAGCAGGCTTTTGCCGAACCTGCGGGGACGGCTGAGGAAGTAGTACTTGCTGTCGTTTGCCAGCTTGTACACCAACGCGGTTTTATCAACATAGAGGTATCCCTCATTGATGATGTTCGCGAATGTCTGTATGCCGATGGGGTATTTCATAACGTTAAGATTTGCGCCGCAAAGATACAATTATTTCGGGTCGGGGAGGAGAAGGGTTTTGTTTTTTAACGACAACACTGGACAACCAGGACAACTCATCTTCGCTTTTTTAATCGTATATTCTTCATGTATCCTTCGTTGTCCGCCTTATATCCCACAGGCAGCGTATCGTGCAACGTGAAGGAAGGAACCACCTCAACCGTTTCAACATAAAAACCACCCGAGTAGGGATACTTGTATCGAATTGTTGCCAGTAAAGAGTCTTCACTATAACGTAAGACTTCCACTTTGTAAACGCACTCTTGTTGACTGAAATCTGAATTTTGAATATCAGGACGATAAGTGTTCGGAAACAAAGAATCTGGAATATAATAATAGGCCAACATCCAATATGCCTTTTCGTAACATTGGGGACTGTTTCCTTTTTTGTAACGCCAATATGGCTGAATTGTGTCTCCGTCCCAGTGATAGCAATATTTCACCTCTATGGCTTTCCGCCGGAACCATTCGCGATTAGCGACATAAACCACAGTTGGAGCAATGACGAAGAAACATATTAGAGCACTTATAAGACATAATCGCGGATGATTTCTTATTAACTTTTCAAGGGGAATAATTTGTTGCATGATTCTACTATTTTGATTTTTTCTCTTTCACTTCTTGTTGATAGCTTTCGCTCTCCCACTGATCGTTCCCGACTTTTACCATTTTAATATCCGTTTTTATCTTTTTGTCTTTGAAAAAATTAAAGAGATTTCCTCTGTCCACATAGTATAGGTATTGATGGATAACCTCAAATTTCGGTTCAACATTGTTATATTCAATTCCACTTTTTTTAACAAGATTAATCAAGTGCATTTTTTCTTCATACGTGATAGAAAAAGATTCCGTCACTTCTGTCTTGATGGTCTGGTGTGCTACACCGAGCCCCATACCAAAACTCATTCCTGCGTATGTATCCACTTCTCTCCCTTCTATAGACCCACCAAATAAGGGACTGGCATCGACAGATGTAATTGAACCCTTGTTTGATGATTGTCTAAAATAATCTGAAGAAAAATCAATTCCAAAATGATTTTTAAGACTCGACATCAGAATTCCACAAACCACTTCTTGGTCAGAAACCTTGAACGAGGATTTATATTTGAAATAAGTGACCCCTACATTATCCTGCGCTCTTCCATGACCTCTAATAAATTTTAGTCCATATTCACCAACACCCGCAGCACTTTCATATTCGAATGTGTGATAAAACACTTCCAGTCCCTCCAACTCCCTTCCATCCACAACCCTGTTCTCCGCAAACGCATACGTGCTGTTCCACGGGAACTTCCCAGCCAGCGGGTCCACGCTCCAGAACCGCCCGATGCGGGTGTCGTGCATGCGGTACTCGAAAGCGTGCAGAGCCCCCTCTCCAAGCACCTCATTATCAGCCTCCTGCCCGTTGAAGAAGTACCGATAACCCCCGATATAGTAACTTTGGTTGTTATATTGTTGACAATCAGTCATTTATGCTATTGTTTCGCTACAAAAAATTGGATTCTTGTCCCTTTTTTAATTGGCAAAGATACACTTTTTTTTTCAATCACCATGTTACCACTTTGTTGACAATATTGTGCTGTTCTCCAGCTGTCATGCGGAGATAGATGCGAGTGGTTTCTATGCTTTCGTGGCCCATAAGATCCGCGAGTAGAGCAATATCATTGTGCTTGGCCAAAAAATTCTTTGCGAACAGGTGCCTGAACGAATGGGGATAGACCACTTTGGGATCAATACCATATTCAATTGCGTATTTTCGCAAGCGTGTAGCTATGCCCTCCCTTGAAATCAACCTTCCCCAACGGTTCAGAAAGATGAAGCCAGATTCGATTTTTCGGTCTTCCAGCCATTCAAGAGCTGCCGTTGCCAGTTTCTTTGGAATGTAGATACGCCTGATTTTACCACCTTTGGTGTACAAATCTATAAAACCAGCTTGCACATGCTCCCTCTTTATTTGCAACAGCTCGCTAATGCGGGCTCCAGTCTCCCGTCGCTCATGTGGGATATGTGGAAGGATTCGAAAGGGGCGTTCCGCGTCCTGCTCGGTCATTATGCAATTTGTACTATGATATTTGTGTGGTGTTAGTTGCAGACGCCAAAATATGACGTCTCTCCGTACGTTTTGTCCCTCCGGAACCGCTCAAGGAATGCCTTTTTAATATTACTACCCCGCCCTTCGGGCACCCGTTGCAGGCAAGCCTGCTTTTCCTCTTCGCTCGGCATAGCAAAAGCAAGCTTTTCCTCTGCCCTCGCTCATTCGTCAAATCTAAAAGGAGGGGAATCGGGGTCGCCCGTTCCTATTGCCTATTGCCTATTGCCTATTGCCTGTTACCTGTTGCCTTTTGCCTCCGCTTGATATGCCGTTGCACCACGCAATAGTCGATGAGCGGGGCGAAGATGTTCATCAGCAGGATGGCGAGCATCATGCCTTCGGGATAGCCTTTGTTGAGGGTGCGGATGAGGATGGCGAGGATGCCGATGAGGAGTCCGTAAATGTATTTGCCTATGCGGGTATGCGCGGCGGTCACGGGGTCGGTGGCCATGAAGACCGCACCGAACATAAAGCCGCCCATCAGAATCTGGTCGTATGCCGCGACAGGACAAAGGCCTGTCAGCCTGCAGACCATCGCCGTTGCATAACCGCCGACGAAGACCGGAATCATGATTCGCCAGTCGGCCACCTGCGTGAAAAGCAAGATGGCCGCACCGAGCAGGATGGCCAGTTTGCAGGTCTCGCCGATGCAACCAGGAACAGTGCCCACGAAAAGTTCCCACGTGGAGGGCATCGCCTCGGGGTGACCGTTCATCACAAGGGCAAGCGGGGTGGCACCGGAGACCGCATCGGGAGCGTTGGAAATCCACACCTTGTCGCCGGAAATCACCGACGGGTAGGCGAAGAAGACAAATGCTCGGGCCAAGAGCGCAGGATTCAGGAAGTTATAGCCGGTCCCACCGAAGACCTCCTTGCCGAAAAGCACGGCGAAGATAGTGGCCACGGCGACAATCCACAGCGGCACGTCGGGCGGCATGATCATCGGGATGAGGAAGCCCGTGACGAAAAAGCCCTCCGCAACCTCATGTTTGCGGATCTGCGCGAAGATGACCTCCACGAGCAGTCCGCTAGCGTACGTGACGATGACCAACGGCAACCACTTCAGCAATCCGTAAAAGAAACATTTCCAAAGAGTTGCACTTTCTCCAGCCGCCAAAAAATGTTGATAACCGACATTCCACCACCCGAAAAGCAACGCAGGACACAGCGCGATCATCACCGTAATCATGATGCGCTTCATGTCAACGGCATCGCGCACATGGCAGCGGCCGTCCGTGACGGTCGCGGGCGTGCGCAGGAACGTGTCGATGGCGTCAAACAGGGCGTTGAATTTTCGGGACATGATATTATTATAACTTACAGCGGCAAAGATAGTATTTTTGGGGTTAGAAAGTTTAGGGTTTAGGGTTTAAGGTTTAGGGTCGGGAGAAGAGGGTGTCGAGTCTTTGAAGACTTCGTTTCACAAATTCCAAGATCAGCGCGTACTCTTCGTCGTATGTGGCTGCGTCATAGTAGTTCTCGCTGTCGTAGGGCCACAAACGGGTGTTTTCCTCCAAACCTAAACGAACGTATGTATCGTTTTCTTGCATCATTCTCTCGATATTTTCATAGGAAAAAATACCGGACTGGCGCAGCTCGACGTAACGGTTTTTCAGTTTTTGTACATATTCATCAGATTTCATCATTCTGTCTATCAAGATATTTCGACGCTCATCGGGCAGATGTTCGAGCATGTTCTTTTCATTGTCGCCATCGCGTCCCAAACTGTGATCGCAATCCCAAAGGGCGACACGGAACGGGGTGCCGGCATCCTTCTTGTAGAGGTAAAAGTTCTTGAGCACCCCATCTCCGCTGTTCGTGAAAAGGATGAACAGATGCCAGTCGATAAGATTCTCTATGTCCATCCACTCTCCGATATGGGCATAGAACTCCGCATCGGGACTATTGACGATAAAACGGCGGAACTCGTCGATGACGGCACTGCGGTCGCCCTTCTCGAAATCGGGGAAACTCTGACCATGATAGTTCTCATCAAGAGGATCCTTGGCAGGTATCTTGCCATCGGGATAAAAAAGTTTGGGTTCCTTGAAGATGACCGCTTCCGGATCACCATCGTCGATTCCTAACACTTGCTTGTTGAGCCGCTGCATGACCACATACAGACCTTGCGGTTGACCATTCTCGCGTACCATGGCGTATGCGCATTGCGGTGCCAAGTCGTTATCTCCCATAGCGTTAAAGAGATCGTAGCAGAGTTTGTGCCGCATGAACGTCTTGTCGATGTAGCTTGCGTTGAGGATCCAGCTGCGGTTCGCGGGCATCCCGCACAGCGACTGCGCCTCCTTCAACTTCACCGAATAGGAGTGCTTGGAAAATTTCGAGGAGACACCGCCCCTGTACTTCACCTTCCCGTTCCAAGCCACGGAATCGCCGTCACACACCACCGACATCACGCACGGAATGCGTTCATCCCAAGGTATCTCTTTATCTGTAACAATTTGGATAATTGGCAATTGCAAAGTCTCCACCACCTGCTTCCGTTTGCATGCACTCCCCATCACGACCAGAGCAACCAACAACCATATTTTCAATAAGTTTTTCATTTTGAATTCTTAATTCTGAGCTCGTAATTCTTTAAGAGCCTCGTACACAATCCGTTGACATTCGGTTTTGGAAGGGCAAACCAGCTCGCAGAGTGCGAAATCCTCGTCATCGACTTCATAGATTCCTAACGCCTCCATCTGCTCTATATCCTTGATTTCGCAGGCTTTAAGGAGCTGCAGAGGCATCAGGTCGAAAGGAAAGACTTTCTCGTACACATCGGTAAGCATAACGGCACGGCGACCTCCATGCAAAGAAGTGTTCACGTCGTAGGTGCGCTTCGGGGTGAGCCAGGCGAGGAAAGTGTGCGACAGGCTCCATTTGCGAAGTCCAGGCAACAACCAGCCGAGGATTTCCCGTTTCCCGCCCTCTTCAATAACAGTGATCTGCCTGTCGTGGAAACCTAATATCGGGAATTGGTCTAATTTGTTGCCGCTCAGCACGCTACCGCTGACTACCCGTTTCTTCTCCGAAGCCATTTCTTCTCCAAGCAGGCCCGACAAATCCGCACCGTAAACCGTGGTGAAGTAGCCGGTTTGCGTGGCGGCAGGGCCAGTCAAAGCGGCGGTTTTCTCGAAGCTCAGCCGATGTTCGCGGAAGAACTCGCCGATGCGGGCCACTTCCTGCGGATCGACAAACCATACGGTTTCACCCCTGCCAAGCGGGGCGACAAGGTGAATATGCGTGCCCACATTGCCGGAAGGATGCGGACCGCTGAAGTAGTGCTTTTGGACATTCTCAGCCTTATCAAACAACAGATTATCAACACCTTCGCGCATACAGAGATGCGTAGGCACATCACCCGCCGCTCGTTGCAGGATCGACAGTCCATACAAAAACTGCTCCTCCTTGCCGCGTAACAGGACATTGAAATCCGGTGCCAGCGGATTGGAGTCGAAACAAGGGATGAACAGAGCTTTCGGGGTTGTATCAGGGGATGGAATCACCGAGAAGGGACGTTGCCGCAGACATGGCCATAAACCATACTGCAACAGCAGCTTACGCACCTCATTACTCGTTTTCGGGTCGTCGAACGCCACAATGGAATCGGTGGCGGCATCCGCATCCCGCGCAATCGTTATCGCCTCGATGACACGCTTTTCGCCGCGCACTACAGCCTCCACCCTACCCTTGACAGGCGACACGATGACGACACGCTCGTCCTTTTTGTCGCAGAACAGCGGCGTCCCGACCTGCACGCAATCGCCCGCCTGCACAAGCAGCTTGGGTGTCAGCCATCGGAAATCGCAAGGACGGACAAAGAAAGTGCCGGGCATATCAAACGACCGTTTGCAGTCAGGTGCTTCGCCCGCCAGCTTCAAATCCAACCCTTTGGTAATCTTGAAATTCATCATTCTCATTTTGAGACGGCAAAGTTAAACAAATTCCAAATACGCACCAACACCCTAAACCCTAAACCTTAAACCCTAAACCTTAAACCCTAAACCTTAAACCCTAAACCTTAAACCCCTAAACTTTGAACAAAAAAAAAGTGTATTTTTGCCCCACAATTTTTGTATCAAATCTAACATCCAAAATTAAACCCAAATATGGAAAAATTCGATCCCGCAACCAATCTTGAAAAATTGGACAAAAAAGA
>Ga0265299_10004140_pt1 | contig 13856 bp, 25 predicted proteins | sample AusTroGonzalo_MG_4_FD_193485 | JGI IMG/M metagenome (GOLD analysis project Ga0265299, IMG submission 193485) | Bovine rumen microbial communities from tropical cattle in Woodstock, Queensland, Australia - Gonzalo_02 | ecosystem: Host-associated > Mammals > Digestive system > Stomach > Rumen ...
TAGTAACTTTAAAAATAACTTTTTGAATTTCTGGAAAGTTATAAAAATTATTTTTATGAATAATATTGGAAGAATGAGGCCAGTCTGTTCTATCAATAATATATACAACTTTTATAGAATTTATGGCACTTGGAGTTAAGGAATAAACTATACTTGTACCATCAGCCTCATATTCAATTGTATCTTGTGATAACCAGTTAAGCATATATCAACTCCTTAATCCTCAAAGATCTTAAGATCTGCATAACATTCTATATTTATATTATTTGTCTTGGCATAAGCTTGAATATTTAAATATTGTTTTATGGGTATTAGCTGAGTTATTTTATACTTTTTAGGTATTTCACAAATATGAATCTCAGCATATACTGCCACTAAAGTAGCAAAATCTGGAACATTAAGTACTTCTAAAGGTGTTCCATATAAAGCTGTTCTAGAAATAAACCAATAATCAGCATCTTTTTTAGGATCAAAAGAAGTTTCAATAGTAAATTCTTTTAAGCTTGTACATTTTGCAAATGACCTAGTAAATATTTGTCTTAATTTTGGAGCATATACTTTAGATAAATGCTCACAAGAATAAAACATACCATCATACACAGTAGTAACTTCAGGCATAATAATTTCTTCTACATTTCCAAACAAATAACACATTTTAAATGATGGAAAAGTTTGTGCTATAAGAGTTATTTTTGCCATACCATTATCCGAGGTATAAACACTATGCATTCCAGCATTAGAAATTTTATAAATATTATCTGAAAAAATAAGTTTTTTAACATTTTTAAAGAATACATTATATAAATCTTCTACTTTTAACTGTAGTTCTTCAATTACTCTTCTTGTCTCATTTATTTTATCTACTATCGCACCTTTATTATTTTTAACTATTATATCAATATAGCTATCTCTATCAGGTTGTTGAATAGTAATTTGTCTAAAATCATATTCAAAACCTATAAACCAGTCAAGTGCATTTTGATTTTCAAAAATAACAGTCTCTGCTTCTAATATATCAGGAATAGTTAGTAACCAAGTTACATCATGAGGAGCTGATGTCTCGTCATTTATATATAAAGTTTTACTGCCACTATTATAATAAGATCTCATAGACAGAACTCCTTTTTATTTCTTAATCTTCAAATACTTTTACATTTTCATAAATAGCTATTCCTCTTGCATTTTTATATTCTTGATACAATTCTTTAAAATCAAATACTTTTTTTGGAGCAATTACCATTTCAAGAGGACATGCTAGTCTTTCAAGTTCACCTTTAGCTGTTCTTGTTTTAGCAAATCGAATAAATTGAAGTTTATTTGCATCATTAACAATGCCTAAACTATCTAAAGATATTTTATGTTCTTTCTCTGTAGGAAATACAGTAGCCTTTATTGTTAATTTTTTTAAATTAAAACAACTACGGAACATTTCATAACAAGGTTGAATTAAATTATCATGATTGCCTGTATGTTTTACTTTATAAATATCATGTGAATTAATATATAGAGTAAATTCTTTAATACCTGTTAGTGCAAATGCATAAGCACCAAGATATTGAATATTGGCAGGTATTTCTATATTAGTTAATCTTTTACAGCCATAAAAAGCTTGTTGATTAATTGTTGTTATAGTATCTGGAATAACTACATGTTCTAACTCCTCACGTTTACTAAAAGCAGAACTTCCTATTTCTTTAAAACCAGGTTCTATAATAATGTTTTTAATAAGCATTGTACCAACACTAGCATCTAAAGATCTCTTGCTAAAAAATGAACCTATTGTAGGATATGTAGCTGCTGCCTCAGAATGATATATAATTGTATTTATTTGTTTTCTAGTAGTTGGATGCATTCTTTTTAAATAACCTCCAACTACAAGTGTACACATGGGTTCAAAATTATAAATATGTAATACTCCCGCACTGATATCTATAATATTGGGTGTTCCGGGTATACGTTCTTCAGCCATATATTATTTCTCCTTATTTAATCTTCAAAGATAGGAATAGCTCTTAAAGCTACTTTACTATTTAAAACTTTTATACTATTATAACCTTCATAATCACGTATTACTAGATTACGAGTTAAAGTATTAAAGTCACCTTTTAATAAGTCAGAAACTGTTACTCCTTGTCCTACAAGAAAACTTTTTGACTTACCAAAATCAGATACATGTTCAACTAGACCTACAAATATTCTAAAATCATTCTTAGAATTTAAAATTACATCATGATTATAAAAATTTACAATATCTTGTATTTGTTTGTTATCATCTACATAGTCATAAACATATTTTTTTAATCCTCTTATAATACATTTATTAGTATATTCAGAAGCTGTACTAATACCTAATAAAGCATAATCTTGTTTAGCAGGATAATAACAATAAACTAAAAACTTATAATTCATTGGCCAACGTCTAGGGTCTGACTGTGATGACGTAGAATCATTAATAATATAATTTACATTCTTAATTTTACCTGTTTGTAAATCAGCGTTTTCAAACGGATCTTCCATATTAAAATAAACTGAATTATTTGCTATTATATCTGCTAAGTATCCTAAATAGGTATAATGACAAGTTAGAAATACTGCTGCTAGTAATTCTTCAGTATGACTTGGATTAATAGATAAATTAGCTAATTGACTGATGGCCATTTCTGCAAATAATTCAGGAGATGTACTAGTTATTTTTTCTCCTTGAAAAATAGTACGACCGAAATCAAATTCAGTAAAATACTTAGGGCTATTTTTATGTAATTCATTAATAACTTCTTGAACAGTTATCATACTAATAACTCCTTAATCTTCAAATACTGGTATATCACTTAAAGCTATAATTGGATCATATTTAGTTTTAAGAACTATGCTATTTTCATCTACCTTATCTAATACTTCTTTATTATTTGATCTAACTTTAAGCTCCTCAGAGGTATAATTATTACGATATAAATATCTCAAAGCTCTGATAATAGTAAAATAATTTTCAGCCCAGTCATTAAATGTTTTGTCTGTAATAATATCTACTAATTTTAATTCTGAATTACTTTGAAATATTTTCCACGAACTGATCTTATTAATTCTTGATTTATCAAAAATTAAATGTTCTAGTTTTTCCATATACTCGAAAGCAGCTACATCAAAACATAAATAACATTTTGGCAATGATAACTCTTTAATACCCGTAAAAGCAAAAACACTAGCTCTAAAAGTAATTGTAGTTACTTCATAAGGCTTATTAGCAAATTTAAAAGTAGTTAACTTAGCACAATTTCTAAAAGCTTCAGATTTAATCTCTAAATCTCCTATAGTTTCAATAATAACTGTTTCTAATCCTTTAAAATTATAGAATGCTCTAGATGGTATTGTATTCCAACCATTTTTATATTCTGTAATATAAACAGTTTTAATCTTATCTATATCATCATTATTATAATTATGTCTATAGTTTAATTCATATATCACATCTGAACCATCTGCTATATATTCAATTGTATAATCATCTATAATTTTTATAGCCATAACTATACTCCTTTTTAGCATACTGTATAATTTAGCAAATAAATAAAAAAGCTAGAGTTTGTCTAGCCTTCTTTTTTAACTTCACTTGTGCCTGTATAAACACATGTACATTGGTCTGGTATAACTTCTTCTACAACTTTAAAATAATCATTACCAAAAGCTGCAAAGTTATATAAACTTGACTTAGGTCTTAATTGTTTATGCTTTTCAATTAACTCATCAAGAGTTTTAAACTTAGCAATAAACATGTGACCTGTATCATCTATGCCGCCTGCCCAATGATATAATCTGTACTCAGTAATTCTAATTGCCATTTTTTATTCTCCTTTCTTATATTTTAATAAAGACAGTTAGTCATCTCTTTTTCCATCTTTTTATCAAACTCTTCTTTTAATTGAGTTTTGTTTTCATTAACCCATTCTTTAAACTTACTAACAGAAACACCACAACAAATGAATAAACATTCAGCAACATGTAAACAACCACCCATACAAGATCCACAGGTTCTTACATTGCATTTTTCTTCAGCAAACTTTTCTACTAAAAAATTATACCATAAGTTATCCATAAAATCACCTACTTTAAATCTTCAATAAACTTATAAAACTTCTTTTCAAATTCATCAAAGTCTTCTATTAAACGAGTTATTGCATATTCGGATGCTCTATATTTTTCTGCTTTTGTTATATCTTGATATTCCCAGTCATTATCACAACAGAAAGTTTTTTTACCATTTGTATATAAATCATCATTACCGCAGAAACCACCATTATAACGACCTATATATTCAAACTTATTATCTTTAGTTCTCATTAAACCTACTTGATGATAATAGCCATCAGCTAAAATACTTTCTTTACTAAAAGACTCAATTTCAATATTATTTTCTTTTAATGCATTTGCTAGTTTTAATATTCTTTCAATTCTAGGTGTAAGAGCTTCGACTTGAGATAAAGCTGCTTGGTAAGATTCTTCTTTTTGTCTAGCTTCATCATCTTTACGAGCTTTTACTTTTTTAATCTTTTCTAATAATGCGTCATCAGTTAACATATTAGCCCTCCTTAACTTCTAGGTAAATAGTAATAACAACATCTTTATGTCTTTTAATCTTTAATTCATATTTACCAAACTTCTTTAATACTTTTTCTTTATTATCAAAATTGATCATAGTAGTATCAATAGTTGCCATATTAATTAATTGGCATACATCTGCCTTGGTTACAGGCGAAAGTAAAGACCCGTTAGGTGCTGCTTTAGAATTAATAGTATAAGTAGAACCTTCTAATAATTCTTTATCACATAATGCATAATGATATAAATCATTAGCTTCATCAATTTCTCTATCTCTTATATCATTCATTAATTTAAGATTTTCTTCTGTTGCAGGTAATACCTTATCTTGTTTAATTAAAAAGTTAGCATAACCTGTTGAGATATCTTTTACTTCAAATCTTTTCCCTTTCCCTTTAACATCTTCTTTAAATATTACTTTCATTATCTATCACCTCTATTATCATTTTATTATACAATATTATATAAAGAAAAAGACTAGTAAATCTAATCTTTTTCTTTTAATTTAGGCATATATATTTCATTAAACTTTCCAGGATTAGCCTATAATAACATATTACAAATAGTTTTAGATTCTCTATAAGGTTCAATTTTACATTCTATAGTTTCCCAAGTTGCATAATTAGGAATATATGCTTTTTCTTTGTCTACATGTTCTGTAGATATTATTTTAAACCAACAATCTTTAATACATACTAAATCAACTTTTTTATTAGGATCCACAATACCTGCCTCAACTAACATCGCATAAAACTCAGTTCCTGCTATAAGATGATATGGATTATCTTTAGTTCCAATTACATTTAATAACTTTTCAGCAGCTTTTAGAAAATCTATATAACTAGCCATAGTCTAATCTCCCATTTCATCAGCATACTTAAAATAATAATCAAATAATTCTTGTTTACATTTTAAATAATCTCTATTCATAGCATCAGTATCTAATACTAATTCACCTTTATTATTTACATATCTATATTTATTAAAAAAGTTATCCACTTTAGTTTTAATAAAACCAGCAGGGGAAGGAACTAAATCTGCTTCATATTCCATTAATTCAGTATCAGTTAGACCTAAATGAAAATGTTCATATCTATAAATTAATAATTGTAAATGTTTTGCTATTTCAAGTCTAGTTGGATGATTTTCTTCACCTTCAACCCAGTCTCTTATTTCCATAGCATGAACATTAAAACCTAGCTCATAATATTTGATCCAATATTTACATTGTATTTTAAGAAACTCAAGGGTGCAATTACACCAAGGGCCAAAGTCTTTATCTACAAAATCTCTAAGTTCTTTTCGTAAATCTTTAACATCTTTCTTGTGTTGAATATACTTTGGTTTATTCTCTTTCCACCATACTCTGTCGTCAATTCTTTCTAGCCATTTTTGCATTTTCTTATCATAGAAGTAAAATCTATTATAAACAATAAAAAACTCGTATAAATCGATATTTAATAATATTACAAAAAAGATTATAATATACATAATTTAATCTCCTTTCATATAGTTAAAACAATATCTTCATCAGGTGTTACTATATGAATACCACAAACCTTTGATTCTTTTGGATCTATTGTATCAAAACCATTACCTGTATATGTATCATACGATATATAATATTTTCCATTATATTCTTCCATAGTTCTAACAAACACTGTTCTATATGTTATTAATCTACCTCTACCATTATGCTTTTCAAACGTAACTATACAAGGAGGTTTAATATCTTTTATCTTATAATATTTCATATATTATTCTTCCTCACATAAGAATAACTTAGATAGTCTTTCATATTCAAAATCTCTAGTTTCTTCATCTTTATAATATAATTCAATTTCTTTATGATTAACACCAACATGTAGAATAATTAAAAACTCATTTGCTTCTTCTCCTTCATCAGCAAGTATTCCGCTAAGCTGTTCTATTTTATAAAAACCTTTTACTTCTCTTAGGTCATATATAAAATTATTAAGATCACTAAACTTATAGTAATAAGGTGCTAATGTTATATTTACTGTTTCCATTAATTAATCTTCCTCCTTATGATTTTTTATTTTTGATTCTAATTCATCTAATAATATAAAAAGTTTATTAGTTGCTTCAGTACTTCTCCTATGAATAGGATTGATATTAATATGAGTTTTATTATCTTCATTTGCACAATTACATATATCTCTTATACAAGAAACATCCTGTGCTATAGATAATACTGTGCTATATAATTCTTTTAATTCTAATTCATTCATATATTATTCTCCTTCTTCAGATTCATCTGTCAATAAAACACAGGGTACTGCAGTACCAAAAAAACCGTATGTGCTTTCTTTGACACTAAATACATATCCGACATTTCCAAAAATTTCAGTCTTCTTAGTCATTACTTCAAAATCATCAGGAAAATTATTTAATATTTCTTTTAGCTCTTTAACTTTCATTAGCTAATGCCTCCTTACATACTTATAATATTATACAATTTGTTTATGGGCTATTTATAAGAAAAAAAGAAAAAGGCTTAGATTATTTTTCTAAGCTCTTTTCATTATAATTCTTCTTTAATTTATTATAACGCTTCTTATCATTAGTTAGACTAAGACAATGTAAGTCAACAGTTTCAAATTCCCAAAATAATACGTTTAATTTTCTACCTAGCTTTTTCATTTCTTTCATCCAGTCTTTCCAATAAGTATAGCCTTCCTTAGTCATATCGCTTTTTGGATCAAAGCAATACCAACCAGGTTCTTGTTCAGTATCATTCCAGTATAAATAAAGATCTCTTTTTGGATAGCGATTATCTTCTGGGATAGATAAAAATGCATCGGTAATATAATCTTTAAAATATAACTTTCTATTTAAAACTAAGTTTCTACAGAAATCAACTATCTTGTCAGACATTATCTTTTTATTAGCATCAGATATATCTTGATCTCTAATAATCTTATTCATTGTTCTTTCTGCTTCTGCTTTAGTATGATATTCAATATTATAATCCCAGAAACAAACATCTCTACAAAAAGCAAGTGCAGGTTGTTCTAACATAAATACTAATGTCTTTTGAATTTCATAATCGCTAGATAGATCTTCTTCTACTAATTCACTAGTGCCATCACTAAATTCAACGGTATACTTTGGATTATACATAAACTCGGTAACAAAACCAGAACGACTAGGTTTAAACTTATCGCAGAATCGTTCTACTTGTGCAAATAATGTTCCTTTAAAGAAATGTTTATATCCTGCTTTCTTATTATCATATTGTTCTGGGTCACAAAACCAAATGCCAAATCTCCACATAGGTAATTCTTTAATACTAAACTCAATATATCTATGTGGATCATAACCATCCTTATAATATTCATCATTATCATAATATATATCAGTTGCTGTAAATGAATATTCTTTGTTATCTCTTTCAAACTTAAAGACAGTATTAAATAAATAATTTAAACAACCTAATCTTTGTTCATTCCAACCATATTGTAGATTTAATTTTCTTTCCTTAGTTCTATAATTCATATATTATTCACCTTCTTCTAGTTCATCAGGACAATAGAATAATGAATCTTCTGCAAAGTTATAATATCCACCTGGGAAATTATCTCTGAAATATCTACCATCTGATTTTCTTGGATTAAATAGTTTAGTTGATGCAATACATTCTTCTAATAGTTTTAAATCATTTTTATAATACTCATGATCTAAATAACTTTCAACTTCTAATATACCTTTTAATTCATAGATAATAATATTCTTTCTTGCTTTATTAATTTTATTACAAGACCAGTCCAAACGAATGTTATACATTTCTTGCTGAACTATTTCTAGTTCTCTTTTATAATCTTCATAGAATTCTTTACTTAGCATTACTTATTTACCTCCCATGTCATTAGTAGCATATCATCACGTTTTAGAAAATCTGATTTCTTTTGACTCTTATCTTCTTTATCTTCTGGTCCCCACTTTTCAACTAGAGTTCTAGCATCAAAGCCATGGTCAACAATTACCGCAAAGCCATGAACTGTTCTATATACTTCTACATTTACAGTAGGATCAATTTGTTTAATATCATATTGAAATTCATTAACTGCTTCTTGGCTAGGGTTATCAAAATCAAATAGCCATTTCTTTTCAGCAGCGCAATGTGGTTCTGCTGCTAGACCAGCTAGCTTAGGTTCTAGTTTAGAATAGTCTTCATCTGGATGATCGAATAGCCAGTGCATTAGTGCTTGATGCACTTTGGCACCATCTCTTTTATTTACTGAGATGTAGAATCTTGACATTTCACCTGGTTGACCTTTCTTTGCAAATTCATGAAATTTATTCATTAGCTTTTCTTTATCATAATCTTCTCTAACTAGGAATGCTTGTTTTCTTTCTTTAAAATTTTCAATTGTTTTATTATCTTTATTTCTTGATACAAAAAATACTACTTTGTAAAACATATATTAATCACCTTCTTTATACATTTTTAAAATCATTATCATCAAAAAACTTGTTTAATATTTCACATGCTTTTGAATAAAGTGCTACGCTGTCGTTGCTATATCCATTAAGTTGTAGCTCTCTTTCTATCCAAGAACATAAACCTATAGATGACCAATGACACCAAAATACTTCATCATTCTTATTCTTAAATACTATAGCAAGATTAACTGATGTTGCTCTAATATTTGTATAATCATATTTATCTGTTAGACCTAAATAAAGAAAATCATTATCCTTTACATACTGTCTAAACGCTGTAATATTCTTACAATCTAAAAAAGAGTTATCTCTTTCATGATTATAAATATTTAATTCACCACCATTATATTTAATTAAGAAATCATTAAACATATAATCACCTTCTTTTACTCTACATTTATATTATACCATAAATACTTTTAAAAGTAAATAGTTAATTTAAAAAAAATTGGCGGATCTCTAGCAGGGCCCACCAATAAATTATTTAATTTAAAATTAGTTAATATTAGTTTTAAACCTTATTAAACTATTACTGGCTTATCTACTGGATCGTTAACGGCTATTCACCTTGTCTTTCGATTTATTAATGTCAATAAATTGGAATTGAACCAATATTAATATTAACTTATTCGGCTATATATGCAGCAATAACAATCAGTGCTGAAATCACTATTAAAAAAGTGAAACTAATAAACTTAAAAAGTGAAATCAATATTTTACATACTTCGCCTTTAGATTTTATAATATAACTATGTAAGCATCTAGGAGGGAGTCGAACCCATCAAATGTACCACGTCACCGTCCGTATACTAGATTGTAATAATATATAGTATTGCGCTTTACTATATATTAACCTTACATAATATATTATAGATTTTCGTTCAGGTTGGATTCCTTACCTGTTCTTGTAGTTCACTCTAACGTATTGGCTCTACCAACATTCCACGGGCTTTCGCCTCTAGCAGTATATAAGTCCCACGTGTGGAAGTCCGCTCTCTCACAATACTTCGTTGCTAGGTTTAGTCGGCCGAACTCACTAGTCGCAATTGCTGTGTTGAGGTTTGTTTACTATCTCCAAACTTATATACTCTTAGAGACGAATCAAGTGGCCGTATAATTCGAATTGACTCCACTGATTAGATTTTATCTCAGACTCGATAGCACCCGGAATACTACCTACCTTCCCGCAAAAGGCGTCTCAGTTTCAAACCCTTCTCTTTGCCTATTCCTTCTCCGCCTCCGCTCGCGACTGCTTAATCGGAGATGGACTTCAGCAAGAGTGTTTCACTTGATTACATATATATTATACCATATTTTTTTCTAAATGTAAATAGTTTTTTAAAACTTTTTTAAATTTTTTTTTAATTTAATACTTGTGTTTCTAATTGTTTATTTAATGTTTCTAATTTATCTTCTAAGTCTTTTAAATGTTTAGCAAAACCAGACTCAATAATATAGAATAAATAATTTAAAAATGCTTCATCTTTTTCATAAGTAAAAGTAAAATCATGTTTTACAGTATCTGATTTACTTTCTGCGCTTAAATAAGCATAAATTCTAAAAGATATTTTTGTAGCATCATGTGCATCCTTACAAAAATAATAACAATTTACTTTTGGTTCAGAATCAGTATTAGATGCATAAAAACGGATTCGTATATTATCACTATAACCTGCTTCTTTAGATATATGAATAATACAATTATTACCTATATATTCAGCATCACCTTTAAAACCAGGATCAGTAGGCGGAACTGCAATTAAACTAATTTCTGTCTGTGTTGGTTTAACTAAAAGTGCACGACAATGAATAGAACATTTATTCATTTTTATTAAATTAAAATAATTATAATAAAGTTTAACCATTCTAATATCTTCTAATAGCTTAGTTCTATTTTTATAACCAATACTAAAATCTAGTTGTTTACTTAATCTTAATAATTCTTGATCTGTATAAGTATTATTAGTATTTGTTTCAACTACTACATTTTCTTCTGTTTTTTCTTCTACTTGTTTCTTTTTTCTTTTAAATATACACATATTATTATTCCTCTCTTAATAATATAAATAAATACAAGCTCTAATATATTTAGTATTATCAGTGTTATCAAATATACCAAGATGACATCTATGAACTTCACAATCTAAATATTTAATAACATCTTGAATAGTGCAATTAGGAATATCCATTCCTGGAGAATATGCACTCTTAGGTTCTCCTTTACATACAAAGTATAAACCATAACTTTCTATATTATCTAGCTTACTTAATAATTCATGTAGTATCATATATTATCCTAATCCTTCTTTCTATTTACTTTCTTCATATTATTAACTAGATTAAGTTCATATATTTCTACTGCTACTAAATCTTCATCTTCATCGAATGCTTCATTTACCATTGCTTGTGCTTCTTCAATAGTATCATATTCTTCATCACCTAATACAGTCCAACTTCTATAACAATAGTTTAATATATACTTCTTATTAAAATAACCTTCTATATATGCCATTGTTTATTCACCCCTTTCTACATCTTGACATTTAATATTAAATAATGAGCAAAGAGTGCCAAATATTTCAAAACCAGCACAGTCATATCTATCTAATAGATCTTCATTGCCTTCAGCATTCATAAAATTATAAAGGTCATTAGTTAAATCATTTAATTTAAACATAATATCTTTATATTCAGGCTCTACATAAAGTGGTCCAACATTATCTTCTGGTAAATCAACTAATACCTTGTTTTTTAGCTTATCAGTATATACACCAAAATCACCACATATTTTTAATAGTTTAATAAGATTAGTTTTACAAACTTTTTTACCTTTATCTAAATAATTTTCAACTATTTTCTTAGCTTCTTCTATTTTCTTTTCAGAAAAATAACCACCAAGCTCACGACCTATAAACTCAGGCTTATCATTTTCTAATATATAATAGTCATCTTTAATAAGGTCTGTACCTAACATATAAAGTAAAGTCCATTGTTCTTTTTCTGTTCCTAGACCTTCATCTAATATATGCTCAGCAACCTCTCTCATGCTATGCATAGTTTCTGCTGATGAAGCTACTTTATTAACACCTGCTGTTACTTGTGTTAATTTCTTTTCTTGCTCTTCAATATCTTCATAAGTTACTTCTGCAAATTTTTGTTTAATTTCTAATTCTGTCATTAATATTTATACCTCTTTTCTTTTAATTATAGTAAGTGCAAGGCTGGACTCGAACCAGCAATGCTACCCAAGCTATAAACCTGATTACATGATCTCAAGTTTAATGTGGAATCGAACCACACAGGCCATGACCCTACTCTACCTTTTTAGTTTACTTGCACTACTAATAATATTATACAACAAAAAAAGACGTAAGTAAACGCCTTTTTAAAAATTTTTATAATTTATTATGTGCAGTGGAAGAAGCTTACTAAACAAAGTGCATTATCACCATCATAATACTCTCCAAAAATATCATGATATAAATTCCATACAGCATCAATAGCATGATGGTTAACTAGGTCAGGTATACATATACTAAAGTCAGTACCCCTAGAATATAAGTCATCCTGCTCTACCTTCTTTAATACATATATAACATAAATATAATTACCATCCATACCGTCAGTAATTATTTGTAAGCCTGGCTTATTCGCATTAGGATTCTGAAAGTGATATTCACTATACTCTAGATGCTTATCTAAGAAGTTATCCACCTTCTCTATATTCTCATCGTAGTCTAATTCAAAACCTATTCCTAAATAATGTGTTAATTCTACACTCATAGTTTAACTCTCCTTTTCTTCATATTGTTTTCTTAATTCCTTCATTCTATCTAAATCTTCTTTGCTGAAGTAAGATAGTTCAATATTATATAAAGCATCAACTAATGCATCTAATTCAATATCTTCCACAGTTATTTCTTTATGAAAGAAAGCATAAGCTTGGTATCTTTGTTTAGCATCAAAATAATAATAGAATAAACCTGGAATATGGTACTGCCTAGATATGTCGTCTATTGCTTTTTGATATAAACTAATTAATTCACATTTAGTATAAATTTTTGGATCACAACCAGTATATTTACTTAATGCTTTTACTAGGTCTTTTCCTTTAAATACAAATACTAGTAATGATATTTCATCTATTTCAAACATAATTAAACCTCCTTAACTAGTTGTTGTTTTGTTATTATAAAACTCAGCAATATAATAATCAATGTTTATTTTATATTCAGATCTATCTTCTATTTTAAATCTGACCATTTTATTATTACTGCTATCAACTTCTTTATTATATTCTCTAGCTTCTTCTATATAATCATAAAATAGTTTATCATAATAAGAAAGTTTATATTCTATATTAGTTCTTTTATGTTGCATTTCTTCAGAATATTTATATGGGCCATTACTAACTTTAATAAACCATACAGCACAACAGATATAAGCTATTGCTATTGCTATATAACCAACTATACAAATAACAGCTACTGGTGTGCATAAATATTCATCATCAAGTTTTGACCTTACAGAATTATTTTCTTTATCATCTATATTATCTCTAATTTTAGAAACTAGATAAAGTGCATGTGGAAGCATTATCCCAACAAATACAAATAGAAATATGCCTATAAGAAAAATTAATAATAACATACTTTTATTTACCTTCTTTCTCTAGTTCTTTAATCTTAGCTTCACGTTCTTTGATTAAATTCTTTTCATTATTAATAATAGCTTCAGGTGCGCGAAGTCTTTCGAATTCTACTAATCTCTTTTTACTTTGTTCTAGTAATGCTTTT
>Ga0265299_10004141_pt1 | contig 13851 bp, 6 predicted proteins | sample AusTroGonzalo_MG_4_FD_193485 | JGI IMG/M metagenome (GOLD analysis project Ga0265299, IMG submission 193485) | Bovine rumen microbial communities from tropical cattle in Woodstock, Queensland, Australia - Gonzalo_02 | ecosystem: Host-associated > Mammals > Digestive system > Stomach > Rumen ...
CGGATAGAAGCTGTCGTGCAAGGCTCGTTCTCGCCCAGCAGGAAAGTGTAGCGTTTCGGGGCGGTGGCTTTTGTTACAAACTCGCCGTCTTCGTTGAGCGAGGTTTGCTTTGAAACGAAAGTCAAGCGGTAATCGGCTTGGTCTTCAGAATAGTAAAACACCAAAGCTCCGTGGGTAATGTCTTGGTCAACATACTTGATGGCAATGTCGCGCAAGCCTTTCCTGTTTCGCGCAATCTTGATGTTGTCGGCCACCTCAAACTTGAACAAGCCCAAGGAACGGCCATCGTCAAGGCGAATCATTCCCACTTGTCCGCCGCTTTTCACCAAATCGGCATCTATCTGAATGGGTTTCGACAGATAGTCAATCTTGGAAAACATCATTCCAAGAAGGTCTTTCCACTTTTCAAAATCGAACTTCGACGACAGTATCTGCTTTAATTCTTGCTGGTTCATATCGCAATGTGTTATTTTTTCTTTGTGGTGTATTTTTGGTTGGGATGGTTCAACATTTCTGGGATAGTGTAAAACAGTTTGCCTTGTTTTATAAGCAGATTAATGTATTGATACCTAATGGAAGAAGGTTTTCTATTTAACAAAACAGATATTTCGTTCAAACCTAAGGGTTTAATTGTACACATGTCAATGATTAGCGTTTTCATTTCACTGGCAGGTGTCCATTTTTTTAAATCTAGAATTCTATTTTGAATATTTTCAGGAAATCCCATAGGTCTACTTATTTCTTCAGCAGGTCTACTTATTTCTTCAATAGGTCTACTTATTTCTTCAGTAGGTCTACTTATTTCTTCAGTAGGTCTACTTATTTCTTCAACAGGATTACTATTGAGCAGAATAAATTCAGGTCCGGCAACATAATAGGCATTTCTTTTCTGTCCTTTTAATTCAAACAAACCTTCTTTACACATACGATGCAGATCAAAAGTTGCTTTTCTAGATGTAATATCACTATCTAACTGGCGATAAGTAATGTTGTCAATAGCGCCCAATTCACGGGTAAAAATCAACGACAACTTTTGTTCGTTATTCAAATCATATTTAGCAAATAACGAAAGCCATTCGACATCTTCCTTCCCAAGTAAATGATGGAATAACAAACGAATTGTAAACTTATTGGTTTCTCTGTTAGATTCAAAAGTCGGAGGCATTAATTTTGCCTTTTTCATTTGTTCACGCATTGTATTAATTCCGGAACCTTTTGTTTCAGCCAAATTAGTTTCATGAAAAATCGAACTTATATATTGGTTCCTTAATTCTGAACCAGGCTCGCCAAGGTGTTCGGGTGATTTTAAAGAGTAACCAGGATTTGTAATTTCCAAACGGTTGGAATATCTTATTATTTGTATCGGTTGGTTGACACGGAAAGAACGATGAATAAAAGCATTTACTATAGCTTCACGTAAGGTGTCGTTTGGAATGTTGATGGGCGTTGAGGCCTGCATGTTACCATCTTTAAGTTCAAAACCTTTAGGTAAATCATCAATGATAGCATTCAAGGCTCGGTTAACCAAAAGGATAAAAGCGCCGCGCATATCAATGGTCGATTCAAAACGTCTATCAGGATTATCTACCCATCTGTTGCCAGAGACACGAATATAATCGACCCTTAATGCGGGCATAAGTCGTCGCAAAGCCATCGTTTTTCCGAAAACTATCAGTCCTGTATAAGTAAGAACATAAGCTCCGGATTTGTCTTTTTCGCAAGCTCTCAAAGCTAACAACAGGTTAGTATCGTTGTATGTTAATTCTTCAGCGTTTGGATTAACTTTTTCTCTTAATCTTCTGTAATATGATAATGCATTTTCATCAATGTCGTCCAAACTTGAACCTTTGACGATAGAGCAATCAAAGCTCTCAGCAGATGAATAGAAAACAGGCATGTCGTCTTCAGTACATTTTTGGTCAGACGGGCCTATCCTACGGTATGCGCCTTGAGGTAAACCTCTTTTTTCAAAATAAATAGGTTTTTGCGAAGCTGGAGCCTCATCAACTTTCACAACGATAACAGTTTTACCATCAATCACTTCAGCTTCAATTTGAGGACGAATGCGCACGTTAAAAACCGAGGCGCATTGGTTGGCAATATCTGATTGGATTTTGTCAGGATTTTCAATATTATCTGGTTCATAGATTGGAAATCCATTTTCGTCAAAACCTTTTCTTGTTGCACCCAAAAGGAGATAACCACCATCCATATCTGGCTCATTAGAGAAAGCACATATGGTTTCCATAATGCTTTTTCCGACTTCAGAAGCTTTTTTTGCTTCAATTCTGACACCTTCATCGCCAGAATTCAAATCCTCAAATAGTTCCTGTGCTGTTCTCATAATTTGCTAATCTAAGAATTAAAACTTTCTGAAATGATTATTTCTGGAACCATTTCCTTATTGTTTATAACATTATTATTGGTGGATGATTTTGTGTCATTCACGTCAATCATGTCTAAAGGATATGCTGTAATAATAGTTATTAACTTTTCCAAAAGTACAGCCGGTTTGACTGGAGTCTTTTTGGTTGACAATTTCAGTTTGTTAACATCTCTTTGCAACTGTTGGAATTTTCCAGTGGTAATTGCCCGCTTTGCTTTATAAACGAGGTTGCACTCGTCGTCTGTAATATTTGGGATGCTTAAAAAACCGTCAAGATAAGCGATGGCTTTTTTCTCATTGGGACCTTGTGAGATGTTTACTTTTGCAGGAACGGCTTTTGAGTCTTCTTCCTTGTCGGCAAAGACTTCTATGGCTTTAGCGACTTGTTGGTGATGTAAATCGTGTAACGGGATGGATTTCTCATCTATCCTTGCTTCAAATTCCTTAACGGCTTCCAAAAAAGTCAAATCTTCGAAAGTTCCGTCGTCACGGACAAATGTAAATGCATCACGTCGGTTGTTGCGGATGAATGTAAGCGTGCAATTCCGCATCACTTTGTTTTTACGACCGACACGTGCCCTTAATGGGAGTTTGGAAACAGATTTAATTAAGTCGGGGTCTTCTTCTTTCAGTTTGCGCAGCCACATCAGATAACGAAGTTTCTCATCACGTTCCTCGTCAATATCCTTGTCGAAAAGTCCGAATGTTTCAGGCGTTTCATCAGTAGAATAAATCTGACTGTCTTCACCCAAAGCGGCATGGAATGCGAAGAGTTTCATTTTTGCCTTTTTTTCAAGTTCAATGTCATCATTGACTTTAGCTGTTGGGAAGAAATTAAATATGTAAATATTATTTGCTGTGCTACCAATACGGTTGACTCGTCCGATTCGTTGCATCAACCTTGTTGAGTTCCATGGCGTGTCGTAATTCACTATTATGTTTGACCTGTGCAGATTAACACCTTCCGCAAGAACTTCAGTTGATATAATAATGTCAAAATCATTTTTCTTTTCTCCTTCGTAATTGGCGTCAAAATTCTCTTTCAACACAGGCATCAATTCTTTACGATTGGCACTTTGAACGGTAAGCAGACGTGTGTATCCGTGTTTTTTCAAAGCATCTGACAGATATTTTGTCGTCTCCTTGCTTTCGGAAAATATCAACAGTTTACCTTCTTTGTTGATACTTTTATTAAACAATTTGGTTTTCAAATAGTCAAGGAAAATATCCAATTTAGGGTCATAATCAATTGTATTCCAAGCATCAACAAGTTCTTTCAACATAGTATCATCATGTTCCAGACCCTCTTTGAAACCAGGTAAAAAGTCGTCGGGAGTGCAAATCTCAATAGTGGGATCGGCATATATAGACTCGTGGATAAGTGTTATCAACTCCTCTTCTTTTCCATTACTTAGCAATTCGTTTACCTTCAGATTTGGAGCAATATAAATAGTGCCTTTTTTGAACATGTCCAACATCACTTTGTTGGCTTGATAATATCTATTAAGCGACTGCTTGAAGGCAAAGAAACTGCTGTCAATGCGTTTTACAAGCAATGTTTTCATGATTCCAGCCAACTCGTCCGAAATCCTATCCGCATTCTTATATTTTTTCTTTTTTTCAGGTATCAAATACTTGATAGCTTGGTATCTGAAATAGGTTAATCCTGTGTTTTTTCCTTTCAGATAAACAAGCGTCTTGTCATATAATTTTTCTAAAACAGTATCAAGTTGGTAATAAATCTTTTCTGGGGCTTGGACATTGGGGAAAACGACGCCTTGTTCTAACAAATCTTTCTTATATGCCTCGTTTTCCATCAAGTCGGTGCGAGTACGGCGGACAGTTAGTGGTTCTACCACTTTTACACGAATTTTCTCATATATGGCCTTGATTTCCTTCGAAATCAGTTCCATATTATTTTCTTTTTTGAGTTTTTTATATTTTTCAATCTGTTCGCGGAAGAAGCGTTGCAAATTACTTTCTTCCAAAGTACTGTCTTTTGAATCTTGGAACAGATATACCAAATTGGCAATGTCTTCAGGACGATTATTAAGAGGTGTCGCTGACACAAGCATCACTTTTTTGTCATAATATCTTCCATCTGGATATTGTCGCCGTGTCTTTGTTTTACAAATTTTTTGTAATTCATTGTACATTGAGGCAGTGTCCGACCTGAATTTGTGTGCCTCATCCACAATTACCAAATCATAAAGACTTGCATCTTTGATTTTATGTAGGCTACCATTGGTAATAACAGTGTAATTGTCGAGTTTAAATGTATCCAAAGTATCTTCCCAGTTCTCTTTTAATGCTGGAGGTACAATTACTAATGTATGGGAACGATAAGTTGGAAAGCCATTTGAAAAGAAAAACTTTTTAGCTATAAGTGCTGCCACTACAGTTTTTCCCAAACCGACCACATCTGACAGGAAAAATCCATTGTGTTTCATCATCTTGGCATATCCGTCATTGACAGCATCCACCTGATATGACAACTTTTTATAGCCTTTTGGCAAATCTGTGATAGAATTAGGGTCAAAATCAATGCTTTTACCGAAATACTCCAGCAAAAACTTTAAGTAAATCTGGTAAGGCGTGAAGTCAGGATTTAAATAAGACTCTTGCTTTATCTTCTCAACATGTGTCAAATCAATCTCTACCGACTCTTTCCAAAGCCTTTCAAATGTTTCCGTGGCAAATTGGATGTCATCATCATAGCGCAACTCCACATTGAATTCAAAATTCTTTTCCAATCCTGCTTCAGTTAAGTTACTGGAACCTGTAATGACAGAGCCGTAACCATGTGGATGATAGACTTCTTCCCTGAAAATGTAAATCTTGGCATGAATATTTTGCTTAGGATGAATGCGCATCTCTATCCGATGAGTCATGATATCCTCGATGAATTGATACATGCCATCTTCAACCTCTTTGTCGTATTTCGCTTCTTGTATGTTTTTCTTTATTTCCTTAAAAAACTCCTCCTGTGATTGTTCGGCATTTGGGTTGAACAAAAGTCCTTGTTGATTGGCCTGATAAGTCAATTTGTCAACATTGATACCTACTAAAAAACGAATCTTAGGTGTTTGCTGAATAAATTTCCTGATTCTGAAATAGCCGGAAGCACGAAAATAACCGACGAGTGCATCAAAAAAATGCACTTTCTTATATTTGAAAACGCCTTCTATCTTTTCAAGAAGCGTGTTTTGTTCTTCGTTTGTAAAGAAATTTGTTCCCATATTATTATTACTCTTTACATCGCAAAGATACTAATTTTATTTATTCATTCGGCGAGTTGGCGAAAATTTATTCGGCGAGTTGGCGGACGAAATTATATTCTCCGCTCCCTAAATTTTTAACCTCGTATCCTTTTTTCGTCGGAATCCAGACTTCGGCTTCGGTATTGGCGGGGATGGTGATATTCCATTCAAGACGATTTCCATGGCGTTTCCAGTTGCTCTCGATGCGGCCGCTGACGGAGTTGTAGGTGCAGTTCACAAAGTCAAGACCGTCAATAGGGTAGGGTTTCAGCTGAATCTTTTTGTAGCCTGGCTCGAGGGCGCGGAGGCCAGCGAGATATTCGTATTCCCAGAGGATAAGGTCGCCGAGGAGCATCACGTGGTTGGCAGAGTTCATCGATGGGTCGGCTGTGTTGCCGTTCCAGAGCTCCCAGATGGTGGTGGCACCGTTGCGGACCATGTAGCCCCAGCTTGGATAAGTGTCGTTGGTGGCGATCTGCAGGGCTAAGTCACCGCGACCATATTCGGTGAGCGTGCGCATCAAAAACTGTATGCCGACAACGCCTGTCGAGACATGGTTGTCGTGCAGAAATTCAGTGCGGTCGACGATGTTTTCGAAGACGTCAGTTTCGTGGCCTTCCGGAACCATCCCGAAATACAATGGCAAGATGTTGGCGGTCACGGTGTTGTTGTCATAACGCCATATCTGATGGTTTAGATATTTCGAATTATAAGCCTCCGTAGTGGCGGAAACTTCATTTTTGAAATACTCAGCATCGTCAGCAAAACCTAATATTTCAGCAAATTTGACCATTTTCCCGGAAAGATAGCAATAATATGGTGTCGAGATGACGGCAGCACGTGTTCGGCGATCTTTGTCGCGCGAGTGAATCATCTCGGGTGACTCCGGCGGCATGCACCAGTCGCCGTATTGGTCTCTCATCATGATGCCGTCAAGCAAGTATTTGGTTTTCATGAAGTTAAGCCAACGTTTCATTGCCTGATAATGTTCACGGATAGGCTTTTCATCGCCAAATCGTGTGTAAATCATATCTGCTACAGTGATGAAAGCGCCGGGCCATGTCATGCTGTTGGTGTAGTTGCGCCAATAAGGCGGAAAAACGTCAGAAATTGAGCCGTTTTCGAGCTGACAGTCTTTGCCATCGTTGAGCCATTTTGCGTAAAGCTGGTGATTATCAAAGATATATGACTCACCATAGCAACCTGTGGCGCGGTCACCAGTCCACCCCATGCGCTCGTCACGCTGCGGACAGTCGGTGGGCATTGAACGGTAGTTTCCACGGATTCCCCAGAAAGCGTTGCGATAAACGGCGTTCAGAATCTCGTTTGATGTTTCAAAAGAACCCGTGGTTTGCATTTTATCGTAGAAGACAAGTCCTTTGAAATCAGATGGTTTCGGATTGTCTTGAAGGCCTGAGATTTCAACGTAACGAAAACCATGATATGTGAACATGGGTTTCCACTGTAGAGACGTTTCAAGAAACGTCTCTACAGTAACAATATATCTATCTGTCGCCTCCGCTGAACGCAAATTTCTAACATCGATTGCGCTGTCAGGATAGAGATTTTCGGCAAATCGCAATGTGATGGTATCGCCAGTTTTTGGGTCTGAAACATTCATCTCCAACACCCCGACCATGTTTTGTCCCATGTCGAGAATCCATTTGTCACCTTTTTTGAAAATGGCGACGGGCGTTACCGAATCCTGCACTTTGATATTGGGATTTGGCTGCGGTTTGAGTTCGCCTTTTGGAGCTTCAACAAGTTCCGCTTTCAGCCAAGAAGCATCATTATAATTTGGCAAAGTCCAAGCACCAAGTTCGAAGTTTTCATCATACGTCTCGCCATCGTATTCGTTTGATGTGCGAATCGGTCCACGGTTTGTTATTTTCCATGATTCATCGCTGACAATCAACGACTTGCGACCATCTTCATAAGTTATCTCGAGCTGCAAAATCATGCGTGGAGTGCCAAAATGCAGCACGTTGTCGGTGAAGTCGTAGTCAGGATTTGCTGCGTTATATCTCATCGCGGTAAAGCGACCGCCAGCAAGTGTCACACCGATGGCATTGTCACCGTTTTTGAGCATGTCGGTGACATCGAAAGTGTTGAAATACACTCGTTTACGGTAATCAGACAGTGCAGGTTTAAGCAGCTCGTCAGGCGCAACTTCAATGCCATTGATATAAGCGCTATATTGCCCGAGTCCGCTCACATAAAGGCGTGCTTCAGCGATGTTTTCGCTCAAATTGAACTCTTTACGCAAGTATCTCGCTGCCAACCGTGTCTTACCGACAAGTACGTCATCATCAAACTCATGCCCGATCCATTTTGCCTGCCAATCGTTTGAATCTAAAAGACTTATCTCTAAATATTTGACATCGCTTTCAACAGAAACTGTCTTGTTTTTATCGTAAGATAAGGTCGCAAAGACCTTCCAATACACCTTGTCGCGACTTTGCAGAGGTTTTCCTTCGTAAGGAACGTAAAGCATTCTGTCAGAATTGATTACGCCCGAATCCCAGAGGTCTCCGACACCTTTTATTGCTCCGTCCAACGTCGATGCCACAATAATTCTGTAGCTCGTCTGCTTCACATTGTTCGCATCCGACTCATAATTCCAGCTGAACCGCGGCTCGTTAGTATCATGGGTTTTTATCTCGAAATGCGAGGTTTTATTGCATGAAACGAACAACGATACACAAATCAATATTTTGATAAGATATCTCATCTTATTTCTCTAATCGAAACCGCGAAGCCTCCGCACGGTGCCATCTTCATCTTCAGCACGCTCTTTGATGTGACAGTCTTCTTTGTTATTGTGTACGCCTGAGGATTGTAACCGTCGCCCGGCAGACCGCTCGCATCTTTCGCATCAGAATAGATGATTGCCTCATATTTCACGCCTGGTTTCAAGAAATCCAGTTTCACCTTGAATTCACGGGCGTTTTCATCGGTGATGCCGCCGACATACCAAACATCGCGAGGTGTTAATTTGTCTAAATCATCTGGATTGTCTAAACAATCTATATCATCTAACCCATATACATAGCGTGTCGCATTCGCAATCACGCCTTTCTTTCCATCTTCCAATGTTCCTACGCCTTCGGCGGCCTTGTTCAAAGTCGAAGTCTTAGGATGACGTGCCGTCACGATGTATGCGCCCGGTTCGGCATAGAGATAAATGGATTTATCCCAGTCGACAGCCACGTCTTTGATGAATTGGAACGCATCCATAAACTGTGCATAATGTTCAGGGAAGTCGGCAGCCATCTGTAGCGGAGAGTAGAACGTCACATACAATCCTAGCTGGTTGCAGATGGTGTGTTGCATCAAATCGCCTTTGTCCCATTCCACGATCTTGCCCATGTCGGTCTCGAAGATGCCAGGAGTGTAGTCCATAGGACCGCCTTGAAGTCTCGTGAATGGCAAAATGGTAGTGTGTCCGGGATGGATTCTGCCTCTGAACTCGGTGCCCATAGCGCTCTCGTTGCCAATCATATTGGGCCATGTGCGGCACAAGCCTGTCGGGCGCACCGCCTCATGCGAGTTGACCATGATATGGTGTTTCGCCGCTTCCACGATGGCGTAATGGTAGTGGTTGTTGATTGGCTGACTGTAGTGTCCCTCTCCAAACGGGATGATAGTGCCAACATAGCCGCCTTTCACAGCGTCGTAACCGTACTCGTTCATCAAGGTATATGCTTTCTCCATCCAACGTTCGTAATTGACAGTGGATGCTGAGCTTTCGTGATGCATGATGAGCCTGATACCCTTCTCGTGAGCGTATTTGTTCAATGCCGGCAGGTCGAAATCGGGATAAGGAGTGATAAAGTCGAAAACGAAATCTTTCTGCTTGGCATACCAGTCTTCCCAGCCGATGTTCCAGCCCTCGATGAGCAACGCGTCGAAGCCGTTTTCCGCTGCAAAATCGATATATCGGCGCACGTTTTCGTTGTTGGCGCCGTGTCTGCCGTTTGGCGTGGCATGTTCATAGTCGGTCTGGCCGAGCTTCACCGAAGGGAAGTCATTGGTGTAGGCCCAGCTGCTCTTTCCTGAAATCATCTCCCACCAGACGCCCATATATTTTACAGGATGAATCCAACTGACATCATCTAAAACGCAAGGGTCGTTGAGGTTCAGAATCAGTCGTGAAGCCAAGACATCGGTGGCTGTCTCGCAAACCATGACGGTTCTCCAAGGTGTCACGCAAGGTGTCTGGATTCTGCCTTTATAGCCTGTCGCATCAGGGCTGAGGAAGGCTCTGAAAACCATGGTGGTGTCATTCAAATCGAGGTGCATGGTCGGGAAATCCAAGGTCGCTGCCTCGTGGATGTTCAGATACAATCCGTCGTCGGTCTTCATCTGAAGTGCGGTCTGCACTCCTGTTTTCGAGAACGCTGTCCATGGCCAGCCTCCGTTTTTGTGACCGGCATCCCATAATTCGCGAATCTCCGAAAGTCTCGACTCGGTGTAGTTATATTCCTGCGTGTCAAGGTCGCCCGGGATCCACCAGGCGGTGTGGTCGCCTGCCATCGCAAACTCAGTGAGTTCTTCTGTGATCCAGAAATATGCGAGGGCGTTGTCCATCGGGAACTCATATCTGAAGCCTAAGCCGTCGTCGTAAAGTCTGAATCTTATCTGCATGACGGTGGCTTTCCTCTCTGTCGAGTTGTCCATGCTTTCCACAGAGCCGACAGGTTGCTCGAGCGTTACCAGCATCTCGTTGTAATGGTTGCGAATCTGTGCCTCTTCGCCCCAGACAGGCTCCCAAGTCTCGTCAAAGGTGCTGCGACTGACATCTCTCAGCACGAAAGCATGTGCCAGATCGTCACGCCACTCGAGAGTGAAACCCATCTTTGAAGGCAAAACGATGGCATTTTCTTCGCGGTTCAAAGCATAATACGGCACGCCGTCTTTAACTTCAAACTGAAGTTCCAATTTCCCGTCAGGGCTTGTGAATGTTTCTTGTCCGTAAGCGGTCTGCCAACCAAAGGCATACAGGATGACTATCGCAAAAACAGTTAATCTTAAATGTTTCATAGCATGAATTATTTTTCATGCAAATATAAAACATTTTTGAATAATATCATTCTTCAATCCAAACGTTGCTGAGTTTTTCAAACAAATCCGGCAGATATGCGTAACCGTTGTTACCTCTTCCGATTCTCACTATTATCAGGTTTTTATACGGGTTGACGTATAATACTTGACCGTATAAGCCTAACGCGAAATAGCCCGGATACTTCGATTTGTAGAAACCATTATAACTCAGGTTGTACCAGTTGAAATGATAGCCGTTGTTTCTGAGGTCATATTTGGTTGATTTGATGATCCATTCCTCACTCACAATGCGTTGGCCTTCCCACATTCCTTTGTTGAGATAAAGACGGCCAATCTTGGCAAGGTCAGTGATCGTGAGTGTGATGCCTCCGAAGGCATGTGCCACATCGTGTCTGCGGCTGTCGATATTGACATATGCCACCGACTCCATCTGCAACGGCTGCCAGACCTTCTCACTGAGATAATCGGCATAACGTTTACCGGATGCGCGCTCGATGACAACGCCTAAAATTGCTGATGTCATGCTGTCGTAGTGCTCCTCTGTGCCTGGCTCACGGCGAAACTTCATGTTACGGATCTGCTTCATCAGGTTATGTCCGTAGTTAAGCTTTGCCATAGCGTTAAGATTCTTCATATCCTTTACGGAGAAGTTGTAGTCTTCTTCAAAGTCCAGACCGCTACGCATGTCGAGCAGATGACGTATGGTGAGACGTTCCCATCGCGGGTCTCTTCCTTTCAGCTCAGGCAGATATTTTGTGACAGGGTCGTCGATGCTTTCGATATAGCCGTCGTCGACGGCGATGCCGCACAGCAGCGATGTGATGGATTTTGACACCGAGAAGATGGTTGCCATACGTTCGGCGGAGAAATCGCCCCAGTATCTTTCATAAACTATGCTGTCGTTATGGATGATGAGTACACCTTGTGTCTTGCTTTTAGCGTCCATCGCCTCTGTAAATGTCATATTTACGCAATTAGGCGGATAGTTGTAAAAATGCAGAGTGTCGACCCAGTCGGCCTGCTTCTTGGCGACAGGAAAGGTGAATGATTGTCCGCCTTTGGCTATAGTGTCGTATTCGCAGGTCTCGAAACTAAAGATATTGGGGCCGTTCATGCCTTCTTTCATATAGCCTCTAAGCATAGCGCATGAGGTCAAAAGCGCAGTGCAAATGACTATTAAGGTTTTTATGATTATGGATCTCATTTCAATAACTCAGCCAATTTCGCTTCAAGTTCTTCGCCTCTTAAGCCTTTTGCAACCATCACGCCATTCTGGTCGTAGATGAAGTTGGCCGGGATGTAAACTATAGCGTAATCATCAGCCACATCACCTTCAACGTCGCGCACCTGTGTGTATGGAAGAGCGTCTTCCTCAACGGCTTGGAGCCACGCAGCCTCGTTTCTGTCGACGCTGATACCTATGATTTCGAAACCTTTGTCATGAAATCTCTCGTATGCTGCTTTCACCACTGGATTTTCATGACGGCACGGTCCGCACCACGATGCCCAGAAGTCTATCATCGTCACCTTATTGTTTTTGATAGTCTCAGCGAGGTTGACGTCCTTGCCGTCGATGGTCTGCAAAGTGAAGTCCATGAAAGGCTGACCGAGCTCTACGCGCATGTTGCTTTCGATAAATTTCTTGATATTATCACGATAAACAGACTCGCCAGTGAGGATTTCTTCAAATTCTATCACCTGTGCAAGCTCTATATCTGTCTTTAACTCATCGAGTATGTAATGTGTCACGTAGCTGTCAGGGTGATTTCTGATATAATCGAACTGATAATTGTGATACTCATCCCAAATGGCAAGCATCTGAGCGTTGACTTCCTCATATTTCAAGCTGTCGTCGTTATCGTATGCTTCTTCTGCTGCGGCTTCGAGAGGGATAAATGCAGTCATAAAATCTGCCAGGCCTTTTTGATATTCGTTGTATGCGTTCATGACATCGCCACCAGTCGCTTCGATATGGAAGAAATCATCCAAATCGCCCTTCACGGTAACGTTTTTGTTGTCAGGGAACAGGATCTTTTGGTCACGTTTTTCTTTGAATGCCAGAATATACAAGGCTTGCGGATCGTCGTTTTCAACAGTAAAAACGGCTTTGTTGTCAGCAAAGACAGCCGTGTCCATGATAATCGGCTTTTTGCCGTCAAGACTTTTCACGAGCACAACGGTCTGACCGTCGGAATTGTCAAGGTTCAGATTAATCTTAAATTGGTCTGATTTGTTGCATCCGCTTATAATAAGCAATGCCGCCACAATAGAAAATAAGAGTTTTCTCATAGTGTGTTAATTATTAAAATTTTAAATGGTATAATTCGAACGGCAAAATTAAAAAAAAATTATTTAGGAAAAAGGAAAAAATAAAATATTTTGTCTCCAAAAATATCAAATTTTGTATATTTGTGCATTGAAAAACAATTGCAATGGAAGAGACAAGAATCAACATAAACGATTATGAGCCATCTGGTGCCGGTTCTCTTGGTGAGAGCTACATCAGCAAGAACAATCCCAATATATTGCTCAAACTCTATTCACGCGAGCGTGAACAGATGGGTTATGACGAGTATGAGAAAGCCTGCAAGGTGTATAGCATAGGAGTGTCATGCCCTGCGCCGGGTGAGTTGGTGCGCACAGAAGAGGGGCTTCTTGGCATTCAGTTTCACCGCATCGTGGGCAAGAAGTCATATGCCCGTGCCTTGGGTGAGCATCCCGAACGGCTGGAAGAGTATGCCGCACGCTTCGCCGAAGAGTGCAAGAAGCTGCATTCCATCCATCCTGAACCGGGACTCTTCCCTACGGCCAAGGAACAGTGCCTGTCGCACATACGCCTCGACAAGTTTCTCTCCGATGATGAGAAAAAGGGACTGGAACGCTATGTCAACAGCCTTCCCGATGCCGACACCGCTCTTCACGGCGACCTGCACTACGGCAATATCATCTTCACCGAAGACGGAAAACAGTATTTCATCGACCTCGGTGACTTCTGCACAGGCAGTCCGCTCTTCGACCTGGCCATAATCTACCGTCAGACGTGTCTTATGCCTGAGGATTTCATCAAGGAAAACTATCACATCGACGCGGCGACGGCAAAAGCCTTCTGGCACGCCTTTGTGCCGCATTATTTTGGTCCTG